>Ga0206126_10003339_pt1 | contig 16380 bp, 8 predicted proteins | sample Helgoland_Spring_5_FD_148621 | JGI IMG/M metagenome (GOLD analysis project Ga0206126, IMG submission 148621) | Pelagic subsurface seawater microbial communities from Kabeltonne, Helgoland, North Sea - Helgoland_Spring_Bloom_20160412_1 | ecosystem: Environmental > Aquatic > Marine > Epipelagic ...
ACTGATAAAGATGTCAAAAATAAAATGGAGGTTAAAAATAAATGTTTCATAAAATTGGATTTGTTTATTAATAGTCATTCTTACATGTGATCACACATGATTTTAACATACTTTATTTACATAGGCATCTAGTTTTAAATTGGTTGAAGTTTCCTTACAACGCAAAAAAGATAGTTAATAGTATTTTAAGAAAAAATAAATTACATTTGAGATGAATCTAATAGCCAACGTAATGAAAAATTTAGCAATAGTATTAGTAATGTTAATTGGAGTTTCTTCTTTATTATCATTTAAATCAATAAAGGACACTACAATTAAAACAGAAAATGTGGTATTAATCAATGATTACAGTGAGGGCTGGAAAGATGGGTATTGTGAAGGCTGGAAAGATGTAAAAGGAATGTATGCAAATTGTCCAAACACACCAAATTGTCCAAATCCTCTTAACTCCTGTATGGAGGGCTACAGATGTGGTTATAACAGAGGTTTTAAAGCCGGTATGAAAGCAGCAAACAATTAACCTCTCTTTTTAATATATATATCATTACTATTAATTAAAAAATACAACCTCATGAAAAAATTATTATTATTATTATTATCAATTATAGTTGCATCTAATGTTAATGGGCAAGGTCTAAAACTATCATCTCCAGACAATATAAATAATTTTGAAGAATTTAAATCTGACGATTTTGGTTTTGCTTCTAGTATTCCGTCTAGCTATGATTTAAAAAAATATGTTCCTCCTGTAAGACAACAAAAAGGGGGTACTTGTGTTGGGTTTTCAACATTTTACTATGCTTTGTCAACCATGTACAACATCCAATTTGATATAACTAGCTATGACGCCAAGTTTGTACATTCCTTTGACCCCTATTATTTTTACTCATTATATTATAGAGACAAAGCACAGTGTGATAGCGGACTCCAATTTAATATTGCCTTAAACAGTTTAAAAAAAATTGGTAGTAAAAAACTATTATATCCTCCTTTTACTACATGTGATGAAGAATGGGATTCAGAAAAATTTGAAAATACCCTAGACTATACAATGCCATATTCAATTAACGAATGGTATACCATTAAGTCTCAAAATCCAAATTATTTAAATAACATTAAAAAACTAGTTTATAATGACTACCCAGTAATTATTGGTGTTGAGGTTGGCAATTCTCTCTATCCTTACAAATCAGATAACACCAACGGTGTTGGATCTTCTGGTCTATGGTCGCCAGAAGCAAATGAAATCAAAGAGGGAGGTCACGCCATGTGTATAGTAGGTTATGATGATTACAAGTATGGTGGGGCTTTTCTAATTGTTAATAGTTGGGGGAAAGACTACGGAAATGAAGGCTATATCTGGATAAGATATAGAGATTTTAGAACTCACGTTAAGGAATCTTACATTATCGACATTAATAAAAATGTACAAAACAAACCTCCAACAGAAATTGTAACTCCCGATTATAAACGCTACAGATATATCACAAACAATAATAATTATAGTTTTTATGAAGGTCAATTTAAAAGCAATTCCATTACAGGATATGGAATATGGAGTGACACAGATAATGATGCTTTTTATGTTGGCAAATATAAAAAAGGTGAAATGGATGGTTTTTTTCTAATTTTCGATAATGAAGGGTTTGGTTCTGCCAATGCTGTAAATGGAAATTTACAGGATATTGAAAGGTTTGGATTTGGAAGTGATGAAGCTATGATGGAAACGCAAATTTCTGCAAAGAAATTTTTCCAGAAGTTAGGCACAGAATTTACAATAAGAAAAGCAAACTCTACAAAAACTAACAAACCAAAAAAGAATTAATTTTGAGAATAAATACTCTTGTTTTAATTCTATTAATAAACTTGGGTTGTATTGCTCAACAACAAAGCATGTCTAAAGAATTGGATTACAGGTATGAAGGGAAACCCTACTACCCTGAACAATTCCTTAGGAGTGATGATAGCCTTAAATGGCCTATAGAATTTGAAATTTCTATAGACATTAAAGATATTAAAAACATTGATTTAAATAATGAGGAATTTAATGCAAATCTTTTGGTTAGTTCCTATTCTGAGTATGACACAACTTATGTGACAATTGACAATGACACCATATCATTATTGCATGAAGATTGGTTTGACATTTATATAAAATCGAATAACAATATCAATAACCCAATAACCCAACCAAAATATTACCAAAAAACAAAAAATTACGAATATTTATTTTATGATGATTTAAAAACTAAGAGTGTCAAGCTCGTTGAGGCACCTTTTGACATTAATTGGGATTTAAGGGATTACCCATTAGATAAACAAGAACTTAAATTTAAATTCACAACTATTGTAGATACAACCATAATAAAATTAAAACCAAGCAAAATATTTCCAAGCAGTTACAATACTTCGTTAGAAAACCTAAAGGAAGGGTTTAATGTAGAGGGTATATCTTATAGCTATAAATATAATCAAGATAATAGTGATTTAATAATGACTTCTCCAGGTGAGTTAAGAGGAATGGTGACTGAAACACTTGAAGTTATATTAACACTCGATAGACAAGGTTCGTGGCTATTCTTAAAATTATTTTTGGGCGGCATATTGTCATTTTTAATTTCATGTATAGTATTCCTATTACCTATTAAAACTGAGTTAGAATCTAAAATTAATCTTGCTGTTGGTGGAATATTTGGAGCCATTGGTAATCGTTACTATGTTGATTCTGTGCTGCCAAGCATCCAAGTATTTACAAAGGCAGATGCAGTTAGCAACTTAGTTATATTTATGGTTTTTTTCAATATCCTAGTGATGGTTTTACAACAAAGCGACAAAACATATTTTCCTTATTTCCAGTCCACAAAAAATGCTTTGTATTACTCTATCTATTCTTTTAGTATCATTTTTATTGCAATTTTACTCTACTAAAAACTATTACTATGAGAAAATTACTTGTGCTATTTTTGCTCACCTCTTTTATTAGTTTTTCTCAAGAAGAAAAAAGGATAGCACTTGTAATAGGAAACGCAGAATACACAAAAGGCGCCCTAAAAAATCCTGTTAATGATGCAAAACTAATAGCTAAGACATTAGATTCATTGGGTTTTGAAATTTTAGAATATTATAATTTAAAAAGCCAAAGAGAATTTAAAAATGCCATCAGAAAATTTGGTGTTAAAAGAGATAGTGCTGACGTTGGTTTTGTATATTATGCAGGCCACGGAGTTCAAATTAAAAATGAAAATTATCTCTTACCTACTCAGGAATCTTTTGATTCAGAAATAGATATAGAAGACTATTCGGTTAGTGTGCAGGCAATTCTTCGGTATTTAGAAGCTAAAACGAATCAAGTTAATATTCTAGTTTTAGACGCATGTAGAGACAACCCTTTTGAATCAAACTGGAAGTCAAGTCGTTCTGTAAAAGGTGGCGGACTTGCTAAAATACCCCCACCTACAGGGTCTTTGATTGCTTTTTCTACAGATGCAGGACAAACGGCTGCGGATGGGGATAACAAAAATAGTATTTACTCCAGAAGTTTATCTAAAAACATGCTTTTAGAAGACATCTCTTTAGACCAAGTGTTTAGAAATGTTAGAGCAGATGTCTTAGAACTAACAGATGGAAATCAACGACCTGTTGAGGCAACACAGCTCACAGGGCAGACATTTTATTTAAATCCTGGAAATTACGATGACGAATTTAAAGCAATTGAGTTAATACTAGAACAAAAAACGGAACTTACAGATGCTCTAAATATTCTTGCACCCATTATTGACGACAAGCCAGGAAATCTAAGAGCACTAGAATTACTTGGGCAATCTTACATAACGCTAGAGAATTTTTCTAAAGCACTAGAAACCTATGAGACCCTTATAGAGTTAGACCCAAACAATAGTAACTATTTTATACAAAAAGGGTTTTGCTACAGTTCAAATAATAATCTAGATAAGGCATTGGTAGATTATAATAAAGCCGTAGCAGTAGACCCAGAAAACTCCTATAACTATAAAATGAGGGGAGATTTTCACAAAGATTATCTAAAGGATTACGATAAAGCCCTAGAAGATTATAATAAGGGTATAGAATTAAACCCTACAAATCCAGAATTGCATTATGTAAAAGGGTATTTGTTGCAATTCGATATAGAAAAACCAGACTTGGCTCTTATAAGCTACCTGGAGGTTGTAAGATTAGACATCAGTTGGGCGCCATACAATAATATTGCATTATTTTATGAAAACTACAAGAAAGATTATCAAAAAGCCTTATACTATTATAGCAAAGAAATTGAGCAAGATCCTACTTTTGATAAACCATATACAAATAGAGCAGCATTATATGCCAGCAAACTAGAGGATCTAGGCAAAGCCCTGGAAGATTATAATAAAGCCGTAGCACTAAACCCAGAAAACTCCTATAACTATGAAATGAGGGGAGATTTTCACAAAGATTATCTTAAAGATTATGATAAAGCCCTAGAAGATTATAATAAGGGTATAGAATTAAACCCCACAGATCCAGACTTGCATGCTAGGAAGGGGTATTTGTTGCATAACGACAACCCAGACTTGGCTCTTAAAAGCTACCAAGAAGTTGAAAGATTAGACCCAGAATATCAAAATATTAATAACAACATAGCATTAGTCTATTTAAACTACATTAAAGATTATCAAAAAGCCTTGGCGTATTATACTAAAGAAATTAAGCTACAACCTTCTGATGCCAATGCTTATAGAAATAGAGCTGATTTATATGCCAGTAAACTAGAAGATCTAGACAAAGCATTAGTTGATTACAATAAAGCGATAGATGTAGAGCCAGAATATTCCTATAACTATGAAGTAAGAGGAGATTTTTACAGAAATTATCTTAAGGATTACGATAAAGCCCTAGAAGATTATAATAAGGGTATAGAATTAAACCCTACAAATACATATTCGCATTTTTTAAAGGCATATATTTATCAAAATCATCTTGAGATACCGGACTTAGCTCTTACAAGCTATCTTGAAGTTGAAAGATTAAATCCAAAACAAAGTTTACTCTACAATAATATTGCACAATTATATAGATTTAGTATTAAAGATTATCAAAAAGCCTTAGAATATTATACTAAAGAAATTGAGCTACACCCTTCTGATGTTAATGCATATAGAAATAGAGCAAATTTATATGCCAACCAACTAGAGGATCTAGACAAAGCATTAGTAGATTATAATAAAGCTGTAAACCTGGACCCAGAAAACTTCTATAATTACGAAATAAGGGGAGATTTTTACAGAATTTATCTTAAGGATTATGATAAAGCACTAGAAGATTATAGTAAGGGTTTAGAATTAAACCCTACATATCCATACTTGCATTTACAAAAAGGTAATTTGTTTAAGGTATATCTTGATAAACCAGCCCTAGCTCTTAAAAGCTATCAAGAAGTTGAAAGATTAGACCCAGAATATCAAGATATTAATAACAACATAGCAGTAATCTATGCAACCTATATTAAAGATTATCAAAAAGCCTTAGAATATTATACTAAAGAAATTGAGCTGCATCCTGATGTTAATGCTTACAGCAATAGAGCATATTTATATGCCACCCAACTAGAAGATCTAGACAAGGCATTGGTAGATTATAATAAAGCCGTAGCAGTAGACCCAGAAAACTCCTATACCTATGAAAAGAGGGCAAATTTTTACAGCAATTATCTTAAGGATTATGATAAAGCACTAGAAGATTATAGTAAGGGTTTAGAATTAGACCCCATAAATTCGAGCTTGCTTTTTGAAATAGCAAATATCTACACTAAATATTTTAACAAGCCAAAACTAGCACTAGAAACTTTAATGAAAATGCTAGAATTTGAAACGTTAGAAACAATACTAGACTCTACATATCTTTATGCAGATATTGCAGACATCTATTTAATTAACCTTAATGACCCCGAGAACTCTTTGTTATTTTACAAAAAAGAAGTTGAAAGAAGTCCTCAATCGTATTATAGTTATTTTAAATTAGCTGAGTATTATGTTTACTATAATGATTATGTAAAAGCAGAGGCAAATTACAATAAAGCCTTGGAGTTGGCCCCAGAAAACAACAATCTAAATTTGAGCTATATCAACTTTAAATACATCAATGCTAATTACCGGGAGGTTATACAGTTATCAAAAATAGCAATTGAAAAGATCCCAAAAGATCCACAAGGAGATTACATGACAGCTTTATCATATCTTAAAATGGACAATTCTATGAAAGCTTTGATAAGTTTAACCAAATCTATAGACAAGATAATTGACTACTCCCCTGAAGGCTATTATATAAGTGATCTTGATGGAAGTAGATTGGATTTCTCGGTGGTAATTATGAAAAGAGCACAGTTGTATGAAAATTACAAAGAATTTGCCTTAATGTGTGATGATTACAATCTTGCCTTAACTTACGTGAAAGACGAAGATTTAAAGACAGCTATTTTAGATAAAATTTCTAAAAATTGTGAGAAGTAATACTGGTTATCTTTTATAGACATAATAGATGCCTTTTTTAGTTTTATGAAAAACTACCTGCTCTTTCTCAGTAAATAAATCTTCAATCCGTTTTATTGGTATTTTAAATACTGTGAGTTTCTTATCCTCTATTAGTTGTATATCACCCATGTTTTTTACATCAAAACGGGTACCCTTAATTCTCTTACCTCTAGGGAGCATTATTAACTCCATTAAATTAATATCAAGGCGCTTTAAGACGTCCTCTGGGCCTAAAGGAGTTTCCTGTAGCCCATTGGAGTTAGAGGCGTTTAAACGGCTCACATAGCTACCTTTGCGTGCCAATTTGGTGATTTTGTTGGAGCTTTTATCTTCAAGAACAGCATTTATAAGGTTAAAATCTGAAATTATCTTAGAATCAATGCCAGAGACTTGTAAACCTTTTACAAAATCTTTACGCTCATTTTTAGTACTCTTTTGTAAAAAGTCTGATACTAGTAGATTTTGTTTGGCAGGCAAATAACTTGGATCTAGTGCTAATGCCCTATTAAATAATTTATAAGATTGTAGAATCATTTCTTCTGGACTATCAGTAAAACTGCCAGAGCGTGTAGTGGTTACCTCTGCCCTAGTTTGCTGGTCTATATAAATTGGATATACAAGGGTAGAAATAGGTTTTTCAGAAATACTAATTCCATATAACAAATAACTAAGCCCTAAATTATTATAAATTTCACGTGAGTTAAATTTACTTTTCAAAATAAATTCAAAACAGTATTTAGCACTATTATAATTTTTATTTTTTAAAAAAATATTTCCTAACTCAAATAGTAAGACTAAATCATCAGCTATTTTTATTCTCGAATTAATGATTTCTAGACGCTCATCAAAGCTAGGGTATTTAGGCAATTCTTTAGGCAGCCCGTATGACTCATAAACTTTTGATAGAGCAACGGATCCATAACCAAGGGTATTATATCCAGATATTTGTCCATAAAAACCTGCATAAAGATCGGCCTGTGTTTCTGCTAATTTTCGTTGTTCTTTTGTGTAAGAACTATCTTCTATAAAACCTCCGATACTACTAGCGTAAGACAAACCAGTATTAGACATCCATGAGTGCTCTAAATAATAATGTGCCAGCTCATGAGAAATGATATAAGCAATCTTATCTTCAAAATTTTCTGTACCGCAAAAAAGATCTATTACTTTTTGCTCAATTGTGATGCCCTGTGAAGACATAAACGCAACACTACGCTCTTGTGTTGAAAATTGAAGGTTTGGCTCGAGTAAACTATTATTACCTATACTTGAAATTATATTTTGGTATATTTCTTTTACAGTCTCATTACAGTTGTTAGCATAAGATGAAGTATGAACTAGAAAAAACACAAAAAATAAACTCTTTACTTTAAAAGAGAAACAACTGAATTTTATTTTAGTAAATAAACGATTCATAGTGATTTTACAGTATTCTAATTAGTACAGTTTTGGGAAGTTTCTAGTAAATATTGATATGTGCGATTTTCTCCAAAAGCAAAATATTTACTTTGTTCATTAATTTCATAGGATTTCATAAGAGATAATGCATTATTTAAATCTTCACAAGAACTAGTGTTATCCTCAAGAATAGAATAAATATTAGACCTAAATAAATACAGATCTATTAAATTGATTTCCAGCGCACTTTTGCCGAATATTGTCATTTTCCAAACCATATTTGTTTCGTTTTCATCAAAGGTGTCTTTACCAAAATTGGCAATCGCTTGTGAAATATTTAGTAATGCTTTGTTATGATTACTCAGGGACCAATTTGCTATGAATTCAAGTAAATTACTTACATAATTATATCCATTTTTTTTATTAAAATCTTTTAAAATTAATAAAGATTTTTTAAAATAATCTTCGTTTTTATCTTCAGCACCAAGAGATAAATATAAGTAAGCTTGATAAAGTTTAAAAAAAGGTAAATCTGTGCTAAATTCATCAAAAACAGCATCAAGTTTCTCAAATTTTCTCTGAAGCATAAAAACCATTGATTGGTAAAGTCTCGGTTCAATTTCTTCTGGGTTTAATTCAACAGCCCTTTTAAAATATGGTAAAGCATCATTAAATTTATATTGAATTAAAAAATTATACCCAAGTTGTGTGTTAGCTTCATAACTGTTTGGGTCTATTAAAAGTGCAGATTCAAAGCTTTTTTGCGATTTTTCTAAATCTTTACTTTTACTATACATTCTGCCCAATTCAATATGTCCAAAAGGGCTCTTGGGATTATTTTTGTTAAATAAAAACAATACCTCTAAAGCACTGTTGTTATCTCCGATATCTTTGTGAAGATTTAATAAAAATAAATAATTACCCTCTTCAGTTAAATTAACAGAGATGGCCTTTTCATAATTTAGTATTGCCTTTTCATAATTTTGAGTCTTGTTGTATGCTTCTGCTAAAACAGAGTATACTTTATTGTAGTATGGTGCAATTTCAAGAACTTTCTCAAAATCTTTAATCGCTTTATTAAACTTTGAGAGTTCCAAATACGCTAGCCCTCTATTTTTGTAGGCTAGATAATAATCTGGATCAATATTTATTACTTTATTGAGATCCAAAACCTCATTGAAATAATTTTCTGTGGAATGGTATACTTTGGCTCTATAGAAATAAAGTTGCTTTAATAGATTTATATCATCCGAAATTTCTTCTGTTTTTTTAAAGTCCTTTAGAGCCAATTCATAATTTTTATTACCAGCATGAAAAAAACCTCGGTTATAATATAAACTAGCTATATTCGGATAAAGGGAAATTAATTCATCGTATTGCTTGAGTGCATTATTATTTTGTCCAATATTTTTATATTTATTAGCCCTATTCATTAAAAAACTTGGGTCATCAGGTTTTAATATTATTGCTTTATTTATTGCTTCTAGGGCTAAATCATCTTTTCCAATATAGGAGTATACATTTGCCAAGTTATTACAAGCAGATGCAGATTGGAAATAACCAGAAGTTACTTTTTTGTAGTCGTTAATTGCTAGCTCAGAATATGTTATTTCTTTTTTATACTCAGGAGTATTGTAAAATTCTTTTGCGAATTCTTGATAGGACCAAGCTCGTAAAAAGGTAGCATGCTTTTTATTTTTTTCTACAATAGTATTATCAATAATAAATGTAAAATTATCTATTGCTTTTTGATATTTCTTAAATTCAAAATTTAAAGAACCTCTAGAAAAATAACCAGTTTGGATAATCATATCTTGAGTAACCAAAGTATTCTTATTTAAATAACTATTATTATTTTCAATATTTAGTCTAATAAAAGTATTAATGTCCTCAAGTGCCTTATCATATTTATTCAATTTTCGATAAATTTTTGAACGTACTTTATATGCTGATGATTTCTTATAGTTTTTATTATTTATTAATGAGGTTATAAGTTCAAGAGCATCATAATATTTACCAGAATCAAAGAGTTTATATGTGTCGTTTATTATTTTCACATAATCTAGAGGTACAAGATAAATTGAACCGCCTGTTAGTTGAGATTCTTCAACAGGCCTTTGACTACCGCTAGTTATTTTTAACACCTCGGTTCTAACATTTTTAAAAACTTGTTCAATTGAAATACTCGGTTCTTTCAATTTATCTGCTAAAATACCAGTATACAAACTGTTGTCTCCTAACCCGTCTGCAGCTGTTTGACCCGAATCTGTTGAAAATGCAATTAAAGAACCTGTAGGAGCGGGAACTTTAGCTAGACCTTGTCCACTAAGGGATCTAGTGCTATTCCATTCATGTTCAAAAGGGTTGTCTCTGCAAGCATCTAAAACCAAAATACTTACTAGGTTAGATTTGCTTGTCAAAGCACGTAATATTTTTTGAATATTGATTCCATAGTCAAGAACATCAGTCTCATTTTTAAAAACTTCTTTTGTGGGTAACAAATAATTTTGGTTATCAACTTGTATACCGTGACCGGCATAGTAAACAAAACTAACATCATATTCAGATAGTTTACTCTCAAACTCACGAATAGCATCTGTCATTTCTCTACGAGTAGATAAATTTTCTTTGAGAAGAACATCAAAATTAAGAGAATCAAGTGTGCTAGCCATAAGTCTAGCGTCATTGACTGGGTTTTTCAAAACACCTTTTTCATAATTAGAATTACCAATAATAAGGGCTAATCTTTTTTGTTTCTCTTGACTTAAAACAAAAAATGGAATAACTATAAAAATTAGAAGAAGAATATTTTTCATAAATTTATAAAACAAGATGCTTACACATTAGATTTCGGTCATTTGTAATTACTGTTGTTTCAAATTTAATAAAACTAGACCTTACTTAACCCAGATGTGTTTTATATTTGATTTATAAACATTATTCTATGCTAAGAATTTTCTTTTTTCTTTTAACGAGTCAATTGTTTAGTCAAACAGATTCTTTAGAAAAACTTTTTAATGCCTTTGATCGCAATGATGATACAGAAGTAGAAAAGACATTAGAGGGTATTAATGAAAACGAACTTAATTTGAACTCGTTAAATGATTCAATCCGTTTTTCTCTCTACAACTTAATTAAGTTAAGTACTACAGATATTAAAAAATTAAGGGAAGATACTACAGTAAATAACACCTATCAAATCCATTTAAATTACCTGACTAATAAAGGATTAGAAGATTATCTACCATATTTTTATAATCATTACGCTTCAACATATGCTTTTGAGCAAGCATATTATACTTCTTGCCTGGAATATCTTAACACTGGTATTGAAGTTGAAAAAAAGGGACTCAATAAAAGTCATGTTTTAAGTATTACAAATCTTTTTGACGGGTATAATTTCAAACATATACTAAAAGCTGCTTATGATGATTCATACAAGGATGAAGAACTTAAAAATTTGATATTACACTATGAGAAAAATGAAGCTCAATTATATTTTTTAGGCAATGATATAATCTTTAAAAAATACTATCAGGCGTCTAAATCCAGATTTTTAAACGAGGAGTTTCGTTTAAGCACGCTTAAAAAAACTTTTGATTATGGTTCAAAACTCAAGACGCTTCCTGATAGGTACAGTTACAGAAATTTGTTGTTTTTCCTAAGAACTAGTGATATAATACATACTAATGCGCTGAGGTACATAAACAAAAACTACAAAGATGTAATTTCATCCTTAAATTACCTTGTAAACGAATGCTATATTAACAACTACTCGAATATTAGCTTTAAAGGCTTAAAAAACGAAATCAACGCTGTTTTAGTCCCTAATATAGTTTTAACCTCAGATGAAATTTTTGACATTAAACTTTTGCTTAGTGAATTTTCAGTAAAAATACAAAAGGGATGGCAGGAAACTAAGCCATCAAAACCAGATATAAACTTTTGGTATGAGGTATTTGACTTAAGATATAAATTCAATAAATTATATGGAACTAGGTCTGATTTACTGTCCTCTATTGATGTGATTTTTAGTTTTAACACTAATTATGGTTCAGATAGTTTTAATATCGACATGGATTCTTTAGAACTTGAAAAACATAGCATAATTTATGACATTGTAATTAATAATAATTCTGAAAGTATTTCACCTTACGACTTTATTGGAATGTTAAAAATAAGATCGCAACGTATTTATTACCCAGATTGGACAGAAGAAGAAATTGAGTCAGACTTATTAATTTTATTTCACACTTATAAAAAAACAATTAATTATGAGGACTTAGTAAAGACCTTAGAACTCTATTGGCAATTTATCTCTAACGTAAAAAACTTTAAAATTAAAGGAGTCCAAACTGAGACCATACTTGATGAAAATAAAGTGTTTATTTTGGGTTTGCTAAATACTAAAGTATCTGACAAAGATTTAAATTTAAAAATATCACTCTCAAACATAGAAGAACTTAAAACTTTAGAGAGCATCATTGAAAACTTGCGCAAACAAAAAGTAATTAATGAAACAAGATTTAAAAATTTAAATTTAAATATTTTGCAACGTAAATACAATATTGAGTATACTTATGAATCTGCATTTGCCTATTACAAGTATATAATGGACAACATCAAAGAGGTAGGATTTGATTCCTCAATCACAATTGCAATGGGAATTGCAATTGATTTTAAATTACAATTTAAATTAGTAGAACTCTCCAATTATTTATTGAAAAATTATGATGAATTTTTTAATAATCAATCAGAAATAAATAAATATAATTTTCAAGTCATGGCTGGCTTTTTTTACAGATATATTAAAAATGACAAAAGAGCTTTGATGAAGTTTCTAGGAGCACGCGCAAATCCATATCACTGGTCTAGAGAAATCATTAGCTATGAGGATATCATTACAGATCATACTCTCTTGTATGAGATTTTTGAAATTTACTTATTTGAAAAAAATAATGAAAAGGCGAGGGATTATTTAGAAACCTACATAGAGCAATATAAAAATTTTGAAGATTTTCTAAAAAACAATAAGTCATTCGTTCAGTTTGATAAAGACATGTTTATAGAAATTAAAAGAAAATCTCTTGACATGAAAAGAAGATTGCTTTTTTCTGAATTTAAACATAAGGAATCTGAGATAGTAATAAACGAAATGCTTGCTATGGAGGAAGAATTTCCTTTCTATGGTAAGTTCAATCTATCAATGTTAAAATTAAAATCTCAAGTTTCACAAAAAAAACACAAAAATGATACCTTTTTAAAAAAACTAGATTCTATATATAAAGTATTTAATGTAAACTTTGACTTGCAGTATTATGGTTTCAAGAAACAAATGGGAGAGTTCTCTCCACAATATCTGGATTTAAAATTAATAACGTTTCAAAAAGAACTTGAAAAAATTAATATCATCAATGAATTAAGCTATGAAAATCAGACAAATTTGTTAATGAAAATAGGGGTGCAAATGTCAGTAATAGAAAATGAAATTTATAATCAAACAATTGACTCTACACAAACCAATGAAGTTCTTAATTATAAGCTAAAAATAGATGATGTGGATAGATATAATACAATATTGCTAAATGTGAGTGAGGATGATACTGACATGTACTTTAAACTATTAAACAAAAGATCTAATGAAAAAAACTATGATAAATTACAACTAGTTAAAAATGAATTTGATTTGTTTCAACAAAACATAAAAACTGAATTTAAAAAAAGTGAAGAGATTGACCTGGTATCTTTTCAAAACAAATTAAAATTAAACCAAGCATATATTAGATTTTCAAAATTAAACAAACTAACGCTTGTTGCGCATATAATAACAAAAGACCAGGTTCAAATAATAAATATAAGTGAGTCAGACTTGGCAAAACTTATTGATTTTTATACTTCGAGAATCACCAATAAAAAACTAGATATTTATTCATACGATGTATTGTTTAAGCCAATAGCAGATAAACTTACACCCAAAATAAATGAACTCTTTATAAAAAATGAGGGGCTTTTTACTAACGTAAACCTCGAAGCCCTCTGGAACCCTGCAGCGGAAAAGTATCTTTTTGATATGTATAAAATAAACTATGTAGAACGGCCATCAGCAATTTTTAAAATTGATACTAATAGCGAGTTTGACTCTGCATTTTTGTTTGGGAATCCAGATTTTTCTGGAGGGAGTACTCCATTAGAGACTATAAACTCAAAAGTACGAGCGGGTATAAATCCATTACCATACACAGAAAAAGAAATTAATACGCTAAATATCCTATTAACAGAAAATGAAATTAAAACAGTTACTACAAATTTAGAATCATCCACAGAAGAATCACTCTACGCTAATACCAAGTCTAGTATTGTACACATAGCCACCCATGGGTTTTTTATTGAGGGAAACAAATACAATCGTTTTAATTGGGGATTACTAGCAGCAAATTCTAAGAATAATATTCAAACAGATTTTAAAAAAGAAGCCCGTAATGATGGGATTATTTTTGGTTCTGAGATTATTAATAAAAACTTTACACAAACAGAACTTGTGGTTTTAAGTGCATGTGAGACAGGGTTTGGAAATAGTACATTTTTTGGTGGTGAAAACCTAGCAAATTCATTTTTAAGAGCAGGTGCTAAAAATATCATTTCAACGCTATGGCCCGTTGATGACCAAATTACCCAACAGTTTATGATTACATTTTACAGAGAACTACTAAAAAACAAAAACATTAATTTAGCATTAAGAACTGCAAAACAAATAATAAAAAAAGAATATAGTGACCCAAATTATTGGGCTCCTTTTGTGCTATTACAAAATAACATATAGCACCTAATGCTTTGAATAATTAAACTTAACCTCCATTTATCAAAATTATTTTTAGAAATAACCTTCTAATAATTTTACTTAAATTTGAATCAATTTTATATTTAATTTATGTTTAGACTTTTATTAGTATTATTCTTATTTACAAATCTACTTACATCACAAGTTATTCCACCTGGATATAAGCTTGAATTTGAAATGGATATAGATGAAACTATTTACAGAAAATATGTATATGTTACTAATGATCTTAAATTCTTGGTCGTTAAAACCGGATACAAACCAGAAAGTTTTTCGGTTTTTAGTCTTGATAATTATAAATTAATTAATAAAGTTAAGATTGATAAGTATATAAGTAATTTGCATTACAAAAATGGAATGTTTGTTGCTCTATCAAAAAGGAATAAACATACTTATACTTTCAATGCCTTCAAAACTAGTGAGTATGGTGCATTAAGAAAAATCAAAAAATCCGATAAATTACTTGAAGGTTTTGATTTAGGATATTATGGTGAAACAAAGCTTGAGTTTGGATATCCGCCAATAATAAAAGAAGATAGATTAATTGTTTGGGATATAGGTAGCTTTCAGAGTAGAGATACGCCGATTAAAGTATACAAACAATTAAAAAAAGAAGTAGTCAATAATACACCAATCATTAATCCTGTTGAGATAGAAACTGATGTTCAAGGCCAATATTACGCATTAATTGTTGGAATAAATGACTATAAAGATGATGACATTATGGATCTTGATAACCCAATTATTGATGCAAATAATTTCTCTAAAGTTCTAATTGAAAACTATACTTACAATAAAGAAAATGTAAAAATAATACTTAACGCTACCAAAGATGAATTTTTACAAGAATTAGATAATTTTTCAAACCTACTTAGTAAGAATGATAATTTTACGATTTTTTATGCTGGTCATGGCTACTGGGATGAAAAGTTTAATGAAGGGTATTGGTTTCTCTCTGATAGTTACAAAAACAAACGTAGAACTTGGGTCTCAAATGGTCAAGTACAAGAATACTTAAGAGGTATATCCTCCAAAAGTACTTTGCTAATTGCTGATGCCTGCTTTTCTGGGTCAATATTTAAAACTAGAACATCTGAAATAAATAAAATTTCTTCCATAAAAAAATTGTATGAAATACCAAGTAGAAAAGCAATGACAAGTGGAAATTTTAGCACTGTAGCCGATAAAAGTGTATTTATGAAATACTTAATAAAAAGATTACAAGAAAACTCAAATAAGTATCTTACCTCAGAACAATTATTTTCAAGTATTAAGACTACAGTAATCAATAATAGTATCAATAATCAAATCCCTCAATATGGTATTATTAATGGAGTTGGTGATGAAGGTGGAGATTTTATATTTATAAAAAAATAAGAAATTTAATAACTTAAGATAAAATTCTTCCAAAAACATTCGGTTTTCACTCTTCTACCCTCCAAATAACGTTCTTGGAAATAAATTTTACTCTTAAAGATAACAAGTTGTAAAAGAATGTAAATCCTCCCCAAAATAGTGTGACTTCACTCCTATGGGCTCCACGGCATTATTCCCTAAAATAAATTTTATTTTAGGGAATAATTTTTTGGACAAGACTCTCACATTTCTGCAGGTTTA
>Ga0206126_10003345_pt1 | contig 16360 bp, 13 predicted proteins | sample Helgoland_Spring_5_FD_148621 | JGI IMG/M metagenome (GOLD analysis project Ga0206126, IMG submission 148621) | Pelagic subsurface seawater microbial communities from Kabeltonne, Helgoland, North Sea - Helgoland_Spring_Bloom_20160412_1 | ecosystem: Environmental > Aquatic > Marine > Epipelagic ...
GGTTACCTGTCACTGTTAGATTATCACCTACAGTTGTTTCAGATGTTGTGTGTCCGATAGTTGTTGCTAAACCACTTGTCTGTGTAGCAATTTTAAAAGTAGCACCATCACGTAAAGTTTGTTGACCTAAGTCATACCAAGTAGAACCAGTCCATAAGAGTTCGGCATTATCATGCTGAGCTAAAACGATTGTAGTTCCTTGAGCATATGTAGCAGGAGTAAGTGTTACTGCACCTGCACCGATATTAACAAACTTTTTAATTTGACCAGCAATTGTACCATTAATAAGTGAAGCCGCAACTGCAGATCCACTATTATGAACTGTCAATGGAATAACTGCAGAAGCAGCAACTGTTGTACCAGTAAGAGTTTCGGTGTTTAAAGAATATTTACTATTTAAAACAACTGAACCTGTTCCTTTTGCTGCAAAGAACATTGGAACATTTGTATCACTACCAACTGCATTAAGTGAAGGACCACTACCAGTTGCAGCGTTTGTAAATTCAACATGGTTAACTGCAGAAGCCGTAGTTTGTAATAAAATTTGTTCATTACCATTTGCGTCAGCAATAAAACCTGCATCTGCAAATTTAGGTGTAGTAAGTACTGCACTTGTTAAAGTTTTGTTAGTAAGAGTATCGGTTGTAGCTTTACCTATTAGAGTATCTGTAGCAGAAGGCAATGTAAGAGTTACATCTCCAGTTGCAGCTGGTCCAATTAATGTTACAGCATTTGTTCCGTTATCTGTATCTTCTTTAAATAAAATACTACCAGCTGAACTTGCACTGCCTTCAAGAACCGGAGCAGATAAACTAAATGACGCTCCTGTAAGCTGTACAGTTCCTGATGCATCTGGAAACGTAATAGTTCTGTCAGCTGTTGGATCTGTAAATGCTAAACTAGTTTCATGTGCATCATCAGTTGCGCCTTCAGCAATAATAGTACTAGTACCAAATGACATTTTAGTAGTTGGTGTAACACTATCTCCACCAAGGATGTTATAAATTTCGGTAAAATTGGCATTAATCTTAGTACCAGCATTACGCATAGTATCGCCGGTATTATCGTTTGCTGCTGAACCTGTATTTATTGTTTGTCTTGCCATTTTCTAACCTTCGATTTGTATGTATTTATATCTTTTTTTATGCTGAATCTGTATAATATTTAAATTCATCAGCATCAAATCTAATATCTGTATTAGAGAAGAGTTTATTGCCACCAACCACTGCATCTGAATCATGATCAAATGTAGCAGAAGTCATTCTAGCAGCGCTAACGAGATCTCCGTATGTATTTTCGATATAACCAAGAGTTCCGAATTGATTGACGCTGAATGCACCGTAATCTGAATCTATTGTTGTAACTGCAGTGACCACACCTTTATCGAGTGTAAGAGTAGCACTTGCAGTAACTGCACCGTAATCAACAATTGTACCAAATGGTGCAACTAAATCGACAAGCGGAGATCCAGCAGAATCTGTAAACGATCTATTGAATACTCTATTAAAGTCAACACGATATGCTCCACCTGGAGTTGAGCCATCTGAATCGTATGGTTTCTTCGTAACACCAATAATACCAGAAAGATCTTGACGTGCAAATGGTGAAGCTGATGCAGAACTTACGAATTGCGGAGCAGCTGCTGTTTCATCTACACTAATTGGCATAGTATCAAAACTAATATCAGCATTTGCTGTTGATATTGTAACTTCGGCTCCTACGTACATTCCTGCAGGATGTGCAAATAGTTTATATAGTTCTAACCAATCAGACGAACCAAGACCTGATTTAATAAGTATTCCCCAGAATTGATATATTGTAGGATCAGTAATTCTTAATCCAGTTTCAGGACCAATAGTATCACCTACTTTCATTACAAGATCTTTACCGTATATTACTTCTGGTACTTCATTAAAGAACATTTTAAAGAAACGTTCGATACCAAACTTTGTACCCTTTGAACGATAGAAGTTATTAGAAAGTTCTGCACCAGTTCTAGTATCTAAAATACCTTCAACATAGTTTTGACCAAGTAAAAGTTCATCTTCTATAAATGTAATATTTGATTTAGCGGTTTGTGATATATCTCTTAATGTAGGAATCGTATGTAGCTGATGACCAAAGTTTCCATCACTATCTAGATTCTCATAGTACTTATCAAATAGTGTAATAAGTTTAGGATTATCTTCTCTAAACCATTCTGGTAATGCTTCTGCTATCTGATTTCCGGTGAAATCTAGTTCGCGTCTACCTATATCTGAAAGTGTTTTATCTACCATTTTTAATAATCAGCTTCTGTAGCTACTGCAGATATATTACTTGCATCTGCATCGTAATTAATAATATTATTTCTTTCTGGAACAATAGCACTTTGATTTGCTGGTACTACAGATATTTTAATAAATCCTGATCCACCTTGTAATGCTGTTGGTTTAAATGCAACAATGCTAAGAACACCGCTAGTTGTACTGAATGATCCTATATTATCTACAATCACAGTATCAGTGCCTGATGCTACAACCTGAAGTTTATTAGTTGCAACGTTTGCATATTGTTCATTTTGAATACGACATATAACTCCATCAACTAAAAATGTAGTACTTTTTACAATAAGATCTGCCTCAACCGGAATTGCTTTTGCGGCCGGAACTGCTATAATACCTGGAAATGTAAGTGTAAATGAATTAGATGTGTTGATTGTAGGAGTTATTCGTTGCTGCATTCTTATATTAGCTCTACTTGAAAGAACAGCAGAACTCACTTCATCTACAAGAGTAAGAAGAGCAGATCGTCTAAATGCTTTTTTAAATTTACCGGTATTAGTAGTAAAGTAATCAGCTTTAATTGTTTTTATATTATTAGTAATAGCATTTGATGAAAGAGGAGTTAAGTCTGGATTAATTTGATAGAATAAATCTGTTTCAATAAATGTTTTTACTGGATCCGCAAACTCAACATTGAATGATATCACTGCAAGCTGTTTTACAAGATTTTCAATAGAAGTTTTAGTACTGGCTATAGTAGCTGCTGTTACATCATCTTCAAAATCAATTGCCGAAAAGACTGTACCAAACTTAGGTTCAGGATTATCTTGTCCACCCCATGAACATATATCATTTATAAGTGTTGAAAAGTTACGTAATATAATAGCAGTGTAATCTTCTGGTGTTACCATTCTATTTTGTGTAGCATATTGAAATGGTGCATTAGTTCTGATTGATTCAATAGTTTCTTTTTCACCACCTGCAATTGCTGCTGCTGTTGTTGTAACAGTCAAAGTTCGTGCTGTTCCAAGAACTGTAACAGTGTCAGTTGCAGTAAATGCCTTAGCGCTATTTGCTTCTGCACCTTTTGTTGAAATGTAGCTAACGGTAATAGTTGAACCAGCAGCAGGACTTTTACCAAGAATACCATTACCACCAAACGATAATTGATAAAACCCATTAGGAGCTTCTTTAAGAATATAAATTGTTGAATCACTTGATATAGTAGTAGCAGCTGTAATGTTTATAAAGGTAGTAGCAGTAGTTCCTTCGGTGACTGTTACAAGTGCTGAGTCAGCATCTAGTGATATATCCGGAATTATATAAACATCTGCTTCATTAAATTCACCGACAAGGAAAGTTTTAGTTTTTTGTGTTCCTTCAAATATAGGAATAGCCGTTTCATTATCAGTAGTTTTAAATACATAAGTACCATTTCCATCATCTTCTGCAGTATGTATAGCAGTTGTTTGAAATACATAAGATACATCATTTACAGTTGCAGCAAATCTATGATTACGAGGTAGGTCAATTGTACTTGGCCTACCACTTACTCCAGCCAAATTAAGTGTAACTCCGACTGTGCCCTTTGCAGATGTCTTTGTATCCGGTACATAGCCAATACCAGTTGCAAGAGATACAACTGATGATCTTAATTGAGCAGTACCAAGAAATGATTCGTTTAATGCAAAGTTAGCAGTAAGTGCGTTGACATGTGTATTGTATGCAAGTACATCGAGAATATTAGATAAACCAGATGCTTCAAAATCATAGTCAGCAAACTCAGTTGAATTTTGTAAAAACGTTTTTAGATTACTTTTTATATTTGCAAAATCTAATGCGGTTGATTTAATAGTCGTTGCCATGTTATCTTAACCTCGCGAGGACGGTAGTAACCGTCACTGTCTCTTGTGTGTTTATTATTCTAAATTCTACTGTTACTCGTATCGAGTTTCTATCCGGAGTTGCTGTTGCCGTAACATTAAGTGCTTGAGCTCTTGGTTCAAAAACAGTAATAGCATTTAGTATTCTTTCTTCTACATCTTCTTCGGCATCTTCATCTGCAAGATCAAACAACATATCTCTAAGATTACCACCAAATTTAGGTTGAAATGGTTTTTCAAAATAATTGGTTAATAAAAGATTTTTAACAGCTTGTTTTACCGCAGCTGCTGATTCCTTTTTAAATATTTCGCCACTAGGCTTATTAGTAAATGTAAGATCAATATCTTTATATACTCGAGTACGAGTTCCAGTTATGGCACTTACGCTTAGATTTCCATCTTCTGTTGATAACTTAGTTGCCATTGTTTTCTCTTATACTTTAATCTTATTTATAACAGTTTTTACGTAGTTGGACCTTTAAATGCATTAACAAAGAATGGATCTGATCTCCATGTAACAAGATCACCTGTATATCCGCCATTACCATCATAAGCACCTAACATATCTAAATGCATAGTAAAGTTACCCATATAACCTTTTGACATTCCACCGGCTTTTATTCCGGCTTTGACTGCTTCTTTAATAAACAATGCAAGAATAGCTTGATCTCGTACATCTGATGCATCAAGTTTTCTACCTTTATATGTTACAAATAAATCTGCAGCAAGACCGGTATCATGTCGACCTGATCCTATTCTACCTCCAGTTATTCCAGGTTGTCGGCCACTTGTAATTGTAACAAAATCTACACCTGAAGCTTTTACTGCAGCGCTTAGTACTTTTATTAATTCATCTTTAACTGGTTTATTACGTATTTTAGTATTAGAATAATCATATATTACTGTACCACCTTCAGCATTTGATACTAATGTAATATCTTCAGCAATTAATCCGTTAACTTCAACTAAATCGGTATTACTTAGCACTTGATTATTTAATCTTGTTTCTAGTTTTCTTTCAGGTTTAGGTGCACCGACTATATTATAATCTTCGTCTACTTCTGGCATGACAACTATAACTTGAGCATTTAAAACAGCACCATCCAGATCTGGACTTGGATCAATTTTATCATAATCAATAATGATTTTATCATAGTCAAATAAATCTGTAGCAAGTCTTGTAGCAAAATTAAATACAGCTTCAATTGAACTTATATTATTTTCATCATACATTTCATATACAATTGCACGACCTGTTTGTGCAAGGAAAGGAACAGAACCAGGAGTTAATGTTTCTCCGGTAGTTGCTTTATAAACACCTTCAGTCACAACTAGTTGATAGTCTTTAAATTGCGCACTCGATTTTTTATATTTAATAACTTCGGCCTGTAATAATAATTGTCTTGCAAGACCTTGTCTTTCTTCAATTGTAGCCAAATGGCCAAGAGTAGTTCCTATTAAAAACGTAGATAATGGTATGCCTACTCCTAATAAAGTTTTTAGATTCACTGAATACACTCCCTTTCTAGGGTCTAATGCCATAGGATCATATTTTTTGTCTGGTAAAATAGGTTGATATTGAGGACTGCCTTTAATCAATACAGAATTAGATGTCCCTGAACCTTCTCCTTGAAATGGAGTATAATTTATATTACCATCATATGATCTATTAATTGATGTTGGTATTTTTTTAAGATAATCTTCTGATATTCTATTCTCTGCATAAAGAGTATTAATAAATTCTCTGTTTGTATTATTTGCAGGATCTTTTAATTTAGTTCTTATTTCTTTAGTAGTAAGTGGTCTTTCAGTAATGAATCCAGTATTTGGTCCGATATTAATTTTATCTTTTATAAAATCACCTTCATCAATCGATACTTGTTCGACACCATAATTACCATAGTTTAAATAAGTAGTCATTATCGCAGCAGTCGGTTGACCAGTCGCTGTTGTATCAGTGGCTACAGTAGTACCAGCACCAACTGAAAAGGAATGTGATGAGCCTGGATCTGTATCAGTACCACCTACAACTGCATTTAATGCCGTTCCTTGTAAATCACCAGTAAATCTTGGAGCAGTCATACCTCCGGTAGCAGTAACACCAGCAGCAGTGACACCTGCAGTAAATGTAGCAGATGTTCCGTAATAGTTTTTTGCATAGTTTATAATATTCTCACCACCAATCGTTCCGCCTGCTGCAAGGATAGATAGATCAGCAGCACCTATGTTAATATCAGGTGAACTAATACCGACATTTGTCATAGAAGTAAATAATGCTTTACCTTTTCCTGACATTGTATAATCACCGCCAACTATATTATCGTAATTACCTTTTATAATATTATTGTGATCGCCAAGAGTCGTATTTGTTCTTGTACCTAAAATGATATCAGATTCATTTCCTGTTACAGTTGATCCTTTATTCTTACCAATAGTTTCACGCACAGAACCTTTTATATTTTCTTTTTTATCACCGCCTACATCAAGATTATAATCGCCTGCTACTCTCATATCTAAATCGCCAGTAGCATCGACTTCTATATTCTTACAAGATACTTTCAGATCACCTTCAATCATGAATACACTTGAACCACCAACCGAAGTAATAACATTACTTTCAGCTCTCATAATCATAGTACCATCTTGTCGCATCTCTATGCCAGTACCATTTGCGTGTTTTAAAACTATTCTTTCTTGACCACCCGCATCGTCGAATATAAGAACATGTCCACTCTTTGTTACCTTTACACTTGCTTCAGTATAGTCAGATGAATTTCTATTAGTAGTTGCCATTATATCAGCAATATCAATATCAGGATCACCGCCACCCATACTTAATTGATGATCTTCTAATTGTCTCATAGATGATTGATAAAAATAATTAGGCTTAGGGTACTCTGCTTGAGGATCTCCTTTTTTACTAATATTTTTAGTTGATTGGCTTAAGGTTGTATTATTCTCAAGCTCTTTAAAAGCATCCGCCATTATTGTATATCCTGTAATTCATTTATTGCTACTGAATAAATTTTCTGTCTTGCTATAATTTCTTCTCGTGATAAAAATTTCTTATCTAATTCAGGGTTGCATGCATTTTTTTTATAGAATGGAGCTAATGCTATTTGGTCAGGAACACTAAATCCAGGGCCCTCACCAGGATCGGTACCTAAATCATTTTGACCAAAGGCATCACCACCTGGAGAAAATGTATAAAAGGCTTTCATCATTGCATTAAAGGATTTCCATTGTGCAGCAGTGTATGATTTAGAATCTAATCTAGATTGACTAGATGCACCACCTGGTGCAGATCGAGGTCCATTATAACCACCAACAAATACAACACCAAAAGAAAACGGCAGAAATGCAGCATCAGTAGCGTTGGCATTAGCATTGTTTATAGGAAATCCGGTTTGTATATCACCGTTTTTCATAATCACAAAATGAAAAGGTATGTTCCCTTTACCTGCTGATCTATATTCATTATGAATTTCTTGTGCACCAATATTACCATCATCTGTATAATGACCAGACCAATGCCAGACAATAGTTGTAAGTGGTCTTCTACTAGATTTTAAAATACTTATTATTTCTTCTATAGAACTTAAAGTTTTAAATCTTTCTTCTTTTGTAGTATCAGCTACATCAACAGTTTCATGTGGACTTGTATTATTAGTATCAGATACAATCGATGCAACCGATGTTTTAGCTTTATCTAATGTAGTAATAGCATTGTCTGTTGAAGTTTTTAATGCAGTCGAAAGAGTTTCAAGTTCAGGAGCCAGCTTTTCAATACTCTTAAGAAAACCTTTCATATCAAGAAGTCCACTGATATTAGTTCCTATACCAAGTGATCCGGCTTTTGTAAGAAGTGAAGGATCTATCTTTAATGTGGATATAGCTTTATCTAAACCTAATGCGTTGTTACCACCTAATAAATCGTTTATGATAGGCAAAGATGTTAATCGTGTAAACTCATCTCCAAAACTTCCTATAGTATTAGTTAAATTACTTGATACATCTTCGGTTATATCTTTTAATAAATTACCACTACTAATACCAGATGTTGCTTTTTTAAGTTCACTATCAACAGTAGTAAGTACAGTAGCTACATTTGCTTGTATTTCTTTTGATTGCATTTTTTCAACAGCAGATTTACCAAGACTTTTTAAATCATCTGGTAATAAACCTTTTATTACAGTCTCTAGTTTATCATTGTCAATAATATTTGTAGCATTTTTTAATGCCGTGACTGCAGCATCTGGACTTGAATCTGTTATTATTTTATGATTCATTTTAGAACTAGCAGTAGCAGCAGTTATAGCAGGACCAAAGATTTCAGTTACTGTTACTGCTGCATTTTTCATTATCGCATCAAGTGCTGCAATCTCTGCATCAGTCATTCCAGGATGTAGTTGAGCTTCTAAATTATGTCCGGTTGGTGCTACTTTTGCTATTATTGTTTGAGCAGTAGATTCGGCTACATCTACTGCATTATCGTATATTTGCATCATTGATTCAAGACCTGCTTGTGTTGCACCAACTGATTCACCACCTGCAGCATTTCTAGCTGCATTCGTTTCTTTCTTTGTTAAAGAAATTGCATCTAACATACCAGCATAGTTCTGTCGTTTTTCACGAAAGCGAAGTTCTGTTGCTAAAGTTTCTGGGGAAATAGTAGCCATTAGTTATCCCTGTGTAAATTGTATTAGAATTTTATTTGCGTTTGCAAATCTTTTAGCTTCGCCAAGCCTTGCTTTATCAGTTTGTGCCGGAAATTTCCCGCCCTTTTTGCTTGGAAATAGTAGAGTTGTTTTATTTAATGATGCTGGTCTTAAATAATATCTCATAAATTGCATTGTAGCCTGTTCAACATTTTTTGTTTCGAAAAACGTGGCTCTAAGATAACTTATTGTATGTAACTCATGATCAACAAATTCTAATTGAGTTAATAAATCTGTATGTAATCTATTTCTTTTTGCGGCAAAATTACTGAGATTAGCTAATCTGGCTCCAGCTGCTTTTGCAGGGTTCCATTGTGCAATCCCTTGAGAATTTTCATTTGTTACACCTGATATACGCGTAGGATCTATAATGTTATCATCACCACTTTCATGCATAAAATTTCCTATCATACCTGCTATATGATATGGTTTATATTTTCTACTTGTAAGAGGACCACTAAAAAAATTCCAAGCAATTGTAATATTATCTGTTGCTAATTGAGGATTTTGAAGATTAGTTGCAGTGTTTTTAAAATTTTGAGTACTATGAGTCTGGTTTATTGGTCTTCTTTCTTTAGCTATAATATTTTGTTGAATAATACTTGGAATACCAATATGAGATAAGTATCCATATATAACTGGCAGCTGTGATAACATACCATCTAAAAAGAATCCCATTACTTTTGCACCAGCTAGTAATTGTGTATTTTCACCTATACCAGATGTACCACCTCCTGTAGCAGGAAGTAAAGTCTGAGCATAAGGAAGATCATCTAAAGATATATCAGGACCGTGTATTCCGTCAATACGTACTCGACATCTACCAAGACCATTAGGATCAGTTTTACCACTATCTTCTTCAACAGTTCCTACCCACCATCGATGTATGTCGCCGTAAAAACTCATCTTCTATTTCCTAATTTTACACAACTCATATCAATGTTGTGTTGTGTGTCTTTAAAATGATGCCTAGCTGTATATATTACATATGTACCAGATCGTTTTTTATCTAATGTATCTTCATCTGATACAGAAGATTTACTCGCTATGTTTGTATTATTTGCTGGATATATAAAATCTATTTGTCTTCCAATAGTACCATTATATCCTGACAAATACATGATGCCAGGAACTCTTATATTTATTGCTGTTTTCATTACCATATTAAGAAGCGCTGATTTACAAGCGTGTAATTTATATGCACCTGTTGAAGTTTCTTCATAAATATTACTTATTCCATTATATGTTTGATTAGCAACAACTTGGTGAGATTCGAATGAATTATATTCATTCATTTGTTTTCCATTAAAAATATATCTCGAAGTAAATACTGGCACATGATCTGTATCAATAAGTGCGGTTTCTAATAATTGTTGAAACAGAGTATCTACATCAAAAGAATAATCTATAAGTTGACCTGACGTCATATCAGAAATTGAGCGATGACCGGATGTAGCACCACTAGCTACTAATGAAAATACATTATCTTTATGCATTGAAGTATATGCTGATACATTAAATGCATTTAAATCAGAATTAATTCTTGATGCTGTTTGATTATATGCCTGGGAAAATCTATAGGGGAACTGTTTATTCCATGCCGGAGTTCTAAACATTTCTTCTAAAGATTTTAATTGTATATTTTTGTCATTAACAGTTGCAAATAAAAAATATGGTAAACCAAGATCAGTAGACATCATACTTAAAATCCATTGACATGCACTAAATGGAGTCATATTTGGAATAACTACTTTTAAACTTTTTTGAAATGGTTTAATTAGTGGTAAATCCACATCAAGATTTAAATTATCTTTTAATATTTTTTGAATAATGTTATCAGGAGTTCCAGTATATGCTTTATTAATTAACATTAGGTTATTATTAAAGCAGCGATTTTCTATTATTTTAATTGCAAGTATTTCTGTGTTATCCGTAGTTTTAACCGCAGACGTAACTTCTTGTAATGAAAATCTTTTTGTTACAAAATTTTCATTAACCGGAGATTCTATAGTAATATCTATAGTTTCAGTACCATTAATACCAATGCCATCATAAAATCTCATATCATCTTTCATCAAGAAAGATCCTGTTAAATGTTGAGAATTTATATTTTCAAATATTTCAAATTCATCAACATGAGCTGTTATATCAATCGGCACATCATGAGAATGTGAAGTTACTATAATGCTTTCTAGTTTATAATCTCCAGCATGCTGTCTAGTGCTCATGCGATTAACCTCTTAATAATAATTTATTAAATTCTGATTTTATTTGAGCAGCAACACTTGGACTTAAAACTTTTATTTCTTTTAGTGAATCATTCTTTGCAGTAATACGTTCAAAATATGTTATCGGAGTAAACGATGATACATTAGGAAATGCACCTGCACCTGTACCTGACGGAACTAAACCGATATCAACATATTCGTTACTTACGTTTTCGTAATGATGAGTTGAATTATATTGTTCTGTATCTGAAGTTACAAGAATAATATCTGCGGTTTGAGCAACACCATTGATAGAAGGTGTAAGAGTTTCACCGGCATTAAAGTTATTTGGACTATCAATTACTATTTGTCCAAGATCTAAATATCTTTTTATTACGGTACCTGTACTACCTGAAACAGAACCTGATACAGTATGACCTGGTAAAAATGTTTTAGATATATCTGCAGTAGTCGTTACTACACGATGCGGATAATCTTTTTTTGCTTTTGGTAACAATTCTTGATAAGGTAATGGCCATCCGCTTTCACGCACATCAGTATTTAAATAATAAAACGTCCAATAAAATTCTGTAGTGTCATACAGTTTAAATGAAAGAGAATCTGGTCTATCATAATCTTGAATGAATAGTGTTGAATAGAAAGCAATATCATCTTTTATTTCATCTATAAGTTTTATAAAAACACTTAAGTCTTGATATAATGATGGAGTGACTTCATTACCAAAATTATAAGTGATAAGTGGAAAGTTTTTAAAGAATGTAGACATTAGTACCCTCCTTCTATATCTGCTTTAGCAATTGCTCTTGTTTCTGTAAATGCCAAACTAATATCAACCGATGTAAATCTACCATCACTGTGCATACCAGCTGTTGCTGCATTATAAGTTGCATTGAACGATTGCATATAAACTGGTAAAAATCTTATACCTTTAATATCTTTATTATTATATTTTACTTTAATTAAAAATCTATTCGGAAATTTATAACCAACATTTATTCCACCTGCTTGTAATGCTTGTGGATAAAGTTCTTCACGAAATGTTTTAATAATATCTTCTATTATCTTAGCTTCTGCTCGACTTGTAGGTACTAATTGAAATGTAAAAGAAAAATTACGAATCGGAACATCCCTAAATAAAGCACGTGTATTCGGATTTGTTGTAAGTCGAGTTGCGCCTCTTACTGCACCGCCTGCAGCATCACCGATTACAGGTGCACGTGCCGCTATTTTACCGGCAAGAATTCCACCAGCTTCCTTACTTAAAGGAGTTCCTCCTCCAAACGTTGGTCCTAAAAGACTATTAGTAGCACCTGCTAATTCGCCTGCAACAACACCTGCAACAGCTCCAATTGCACCACCTCCGCCAGGTTGTAAACCTGCTTCTATTGCACCACCTATAAGTCCAAGCTGAAAAGCATTATCATACACTACTGTATCTTGAATTTGTATGGCCTTTGGAAGATACAATGCTATTCTACGATCAGTATTTAAATCTAGGTTTCCTTCTGCTATTTGAGCACCATCTGATGGTTTTACTTGTGCTTGCCCTGACCCAATACCATAAAACTTACCATTTCCACTACGAATATCATTTATTGCCTGTTTGTATCCAGGTGCAGATTCATCTACATCATCAGTGGTCGTGTCATCTTCGCCGCCGAAAATAAAGTTTTTTAAACCTTCATAGCCATCCTCTATAGCAGTTAAACCTTTTCCTATAATACCGTTTTCAATATCCAGTAGATTTAAATTTGGTACTTCAATGCCAGTTTCTATAATGGGTGTAAATGTTATTTTACCAAGATAATCAGATTGATTCTCTAATGGATAAACCATTTTACTGGCAGCGCTCCCAGGTTTAAATCGGTTATAAAGTTCTTGTACATTCGCCATGGATTTAGCCTTATAAATATTACTTTGATTCTATTTATACAGAGTTACATGGCTTATAGCGGAAAATACAAACCTAAAAATCCTACAAAGTATACCGGTGATTCGTCTAAAGTAGTATATAGATCTCTATGGGAGAAGCACTGTTTTAAATGGTGCGACAATAATCCACAAGTATTGAAATGGTCTTCAGAAGAAGTTGTTATACCTTATTTATGGGAAGTAGATAAGCGTTATCACAGATATTTTGTAGATCTTAAAATAAAATTTAACAATAATGAAACATGGTTAATAGAAATAAAACCAGATAAACAGACCCGGCCGCCTGTGTACCAGGGGCGTAAGACAAAACGATATATATCAGAGTCTATGGATTATGTAAAAAATCAAAACAAATGGAAAGCTGCTGAAAGGTTTGCAAAAGAACGTGGCTGGAAATTTGTTGTATGGACCGAAAATACTCTTGAACGTATGGGAATAAAACCCAAATCCACAAAAGCTTTAAAACCATACGTAAAACGTAAAAAGTAGTATAAATAAGATCATGAGTAACTTATTTCAAAAACTAGAACTAGCAGCCTTTCGTAAAGGCATTACACCAAGAACAGCTGAATCACGTGCATGGTTTCAGAAACAAGCTGGCTATCTTGGTAGAATAAACAATAATGCATTATTAAAAGAACCAGCATTAAAAACAGAATCTGAACAAATTCCAGGCGGAATGTTTATGTATTTCTATGATCCAAAAACAAAAGATACATTGCCGTATTACGATAAATTTCCATTAACTGTTATTGTTGGTCCTGCTGCAGGTGGATTCACTGGTTTAAATTTGCATTATCTTCCAATGCAATTAAGAGCTAAACTACTCGATGCACTCTTAGATGTTTCAAGTGATAAGAAATATGATGACAAAACAAAATTCAATATATCTTATAACATGTTAAAAAGAGCATCGGGCATGAAATATTTTAAACCATGTTTCAAAAGATATTTAACAGCAAATGTTAAAAGTAGATTCGCAAGAGTACCTGCTTCTGAGTGGGAGATAGCTACATTTTTGCCAACTGCTAGTTTTGAGAAAGCAAGTAAAACCGCAGTTTGGGCAGATTCAAGAGGAATGATCTAATGGCAGAAGTACAAACAATTGATGACCTAAAAGCTCTTGTCACTAGTAAAGGCGGAGTCGCAAGAGGCAATGTGTTTGCGGTGTCTCTTCCACCGTTAGCAGGTTTAAGAAGTCGAGAACTAAATTTATTATGTTCAAGTGTGAATTTGCCAGGTAGGCAAATCATGAGTCAAGAAAGAGATATAGGACTTATAAGTCAAAAGGTTGCAAACAATCAAGCATATGATGATGTAAGTTTAACATTTCGTTGTCTAAATGATTATGGCATAAAAGAGTATTTTGAAACATGGCAAAATCTATGCATAGATCAACAAAGTCTTGAAGTAGGATATTTAAATGAATACTCATTTAATATAAAAATTCATCAGCTTAAAAGAGGATTCGGTGCACCGGTTTATCAAACACCTTTCGGTATTCCAAAGCTTCCACCTATGGCAACTAATATAGTAGATAAATTTTTAGGAGCAACTCCATTAGGCGGAGTAATAGATGCACTTAAAGGAGAGCTAGATCTTGGATTTATTGGCCAAGATGATACAGTATATTCCTGTGAACTGATACAAGCATTTCCTACAACGATGCAATCAATAGAATTAGGAGATGGTAATATGGATGGATTAGTTAATTTATCAGTACAACTCTCATATAAAAACTGGAGATCTTCTGCTAATAGAGGTAAACCATTTGGATTCAATGCAAGTGGTATACTCGGATCATCAGCTGTAGCCGGAGCAGTATCAAGAATTTTAAGATAATTTATATAAACATGAAAGTGAAAAAATGGCACTACCTAAACTAAATAATACTCCATATTATGATGTAATAATACCATCAACTGGAGAAAAAACAAAATTTAGACCTTATCTGGTCAAAGAAGAAAAAGTATTAATGATAGCTTCAGAATCTGCTGATCCGCAAACTATATCAGAAGCAATGTTAGACATTGTATCTGTGTGTGTTGAAGCAGCTGATAGAAATAAACTAACATCATTTGATTTAGATTATTTATTCATACAGTTACGAACAAAAGCTGTAGGTGAAACTTCTGAAATATTACTATCATGCAACCAAGAAGAATGTTTAAACCAAAATGAAGTAAAAATTAACCTTACAGATGCAAAGGTAGATGTTCCAGAAGATAAAAAGAATATGATAAAACTGGGTGATGAAATGACTGTTGAGTTAAAATATCCTACATATTATAATCTACTAACTGATAAAATTTTAGAACATGCAGAAACTAATACAGAAATAATATATCAAACAGTATTGTTATGTCTTGATAAATTACATTTAAAAGATGAAATAATGAATTTTGCAGATGAACCAGTTGAGGATATAGTTAATTTTATAGGAAGTTTATCGCCTGATCAGTTTTCAAAACTAAGTAAGTTTACAAATACAATACCAATAGTAAAACAGGAAGTAAAATTTAAATGCACAGCATGCGGTCATGAAAATGTGCAAGCATTAAACGGAACTTCTAGTTTTTTTCTCTAGCCCTTTCGCATGAAACACTTGTGAATCATTTTGAAACTAATTTTACATTAATGGAACATCACAATTATTCGTTATCGGATCTTGAAAATATGATGCCATGGGAGAGGGAAGTTTACGTAGCTTTATTATTAAATCACATGAAAGAAAAAGAGCAACAAATGAGAGAGGCTTAGGCCATGACAACTTTAAAAAGTATCAATCAATCCATTGAAGATGGAAATGACGATTTAGAAGCACTAAATAAAAATTTTGCTAAATACTTTGAATTACAAAAAAGAAATCGTCTTGATGATTTAGAAGATAGACGAGAATCAAAAAGAAAAGGCGGTGCTCCGGCTACAGTTGCTGCAGCAGTGGCTGCTGGTAGTTCTTCTGAAGATACAAAAAGCGGATTTAAGCTTCCAAAGTTGTTAACTGGGTTAGCAGCTGCAATAGCAGCGTTTATGGCGGCTCGATCAGCCTTTGGCGACCCAGGTACAGACAGGCCTATTAAACCAGGCAACATCAAATTCTCAAATAGAAGAGTACCTAAAGTTGATAGTGTATTATCCCGAGCTAATAATAAACTAGCTAAACTTAGAATTGCAAACGCTAAAATAGCATTAATAGCAGAACAAGAAAAGTTAGCCAGAAGAAAGAAACTGCAATACAATGCGCGGAGACTAATAACTAAACCAATTGGATCTTTTCCAGGAGCGCTAGACGAACCTGAGACAATACGTCAAAGGAACCTTGCCCAGCAGAGAGC
>Ga0206126_10003346_pt1 | contig 16348 bp, 14 predicted proteins | sample Helgoland_Spring_5_FD_148621 | JGI IMG/M metagenome (GOLD analysis project Ga0206126, IMG submission 148621) | Pelagic subsurface seawater microbial communities from Kabeltonne, Helgoland, North Sea - Helgoland_Spring_Bloom_20160412_1 | ecosystem: Environmental > Aquatic > Marine > Epipelagic ...
CACGGGTCTCAATCGTGGCACTTCCCACATGGGGCAGCAGAACGACGTTAGGCATGGACTTGAGCGCTTTGGGGATCTTTGGTTCCGCTTCGAATACGTCCAAGCCAGCATAGCCAAGTCTGCCGTCCTGAAGTGCGGCGACCATGGCCTCCTCATCTATGACGGAGCCGCGTGACACATTGATCAGTGTTCCATTGGGACCAAGCGCATTGATGACTTCGGTGTTCACGATCTTGTTGGTCGCAGGCCCGCCGGGTGTAATGCAGATGAGCACATCAACTATGTTGGCCATGTCCACAAGGTTGGCATGATAGGTATAATCGACTTCCTTGGGGTTGCGCGAATGGTAGTGAATGTCGGCATCGAACGCGGTCAGCTTGTCCGCAATCGCCTGGCCAATCCGACCCAATCCGAGGATTCCAACAGTTACGCCATCCACGCTGCGCGACAGGGGTGCGTTGCCCTCAGCCTCCCATTGGCCAGAGCGTGCATATGCCTCATCATGCAGGAAATTGCGGTAGACGGCAAGCAATAGCAGGATGGTTGTGGTTGCAACCTCTTGATTGAGGACATTGGGGGTATGCGTCACAAGGATGCCGCGTTCAGCGGCAGAGGTCGTATCGATGGCATCATAGCCAACCCCATAACAGCTGATCATTTGAAGGTTGGGCAAAGCCGCCATCACATCAGCGGGCACGCCATCGTGCCCATTGGTGGCAATGTGCGTGATTGTATCAGCGGGGTAGTTTCTGTCGTTTAGTTTGTGAATCGTAAAGGCCTTTTTCAGACGGTCTCGCATCGGATCTGTGATGCCGCCAATTTGCAAAAGATCATGCATCTTGTTTCACTTCTTGACGTTGTTTGCCGAGCCCTTCGATCTCCAATTCAACCACATCGCCCACTTTCAGGAAAACGGGTGGCTTCATGCCCGCGCCAACGCCCGGAGGTGTCCCGGTTGAGATGACATCGCCGGGATACAAGGTCATCAACCCGCTTAGGTGTTCGATACATTCAGCCACGCTGAAGATCATCGTGCTTGTATTGCCGGTCTGCATCTGCTTGCCGTTCACATATAGCGACATGGCAAGGTTGTTCACGTCTTCCACTTCGTCACGGGTCACCAGCCAAGGACCAGTTGGGCCAAACGTGTCGCAGGATTTTCCCTTGGTCCAGGTTCCGGTAAGGTTGAATTGAAAGTCACGCTCGGATACGTCGTTGACGATGCAATAGCCCGCGACATAGTCCAGCGCGTCTTCCTTTGAGACATACTTGGCCTGTTTTCCGATGACGACGCCCAGCTCGACCTCCCAGTCAGTTTTGGTCGACCCGCGCGGCATGACTGTGTCGTCATTGGGGCCGACAATGGCCGAGTTGGCTTTCATGAAAAGTACGGGATGATCCGGAAAAGGATTACCTGTTTCGATGGCATGATCCTTGTAGTTCAGGCCGATGCACATGAACTTTCCGATGTTACCAACACAAGGCCCGATGCGCGGATTGCCGTCAACGGCGGGCAGGGTGGCCGGGTCAACAGCGCGCAGTTTATCCAGCGTTGCATCGTCCAAAGTGGCGCCCGTGACATCATCAACAACGCTTGACAGGTCGCGCAAGGTGTCACCATCCATCAGGCCGGGCTTCTCGGCTCCGGTGTCGCCATAACGTACTAATTTCATATCTGGATATCCCTATTTGTCTTGGTGTCTTTAGTGGTTGTCGCGCGGCATATGCTTGCGCGAAATGTCTTGATAATCGGCGGCCCCGCGCAGGGTCATCCCCTCGTCAAAGCGGCCTACGCGGTCGCGGAAAATTTCTTGCCATGGGCTTTGATTTTCGGGGGTTGCAAAGCCGCCCGCGTCGGCCAGCGCCACGGACCGAGCAGCCAGTTCGGCCGCATCGATCAGCATGTCAGCAGTGCACTTCCCCAGATCAATCCGTACCCGGTCGCCCGTCTGAAGCAGGGCAAGCCCGCCGCCATCTGCCGCCTCAGGAGAGGCATTAAGGATCGAAGGACTGCCCGAGGTGCCAGACTGTCGCCCGTCACCCACACAGGGCAGCGCATCGATTCCTTTTTTCAGAAGGTAGGAAGGCGCGCGCATGTTCACGACTTCGGCACCGCCGGGATAGCCCTTGGGACCGGCACCGCGCATGAACAGGATGCAGTTTTCATCGATATTTTCTGCCGGGTCATCAATGCGGTGGTGAAAGTCTTCGGGTCCGTCAAAAACGATGGCGCGCCCCTCGAATGCGTCCGGGTCGTCGGGGTTCGACAGGTAACGGTTTCTGAAGTCAGCGCCAATCACCGAGGTTTTCATAATCGCGCTGTCAAAGAGATTGCCCTTGAGATTAATAAAGCCCGCATCTTGCTTGAGCGGGTCTGACACGGTCCGGATTACCCGCGTATCCGCGCTGCGAACGTGGCTGCAGTTTTCGCGCATGGTTTTGCCGTTTGCCGTGATGACGTCAGGATGCGGCAGTAGATCGGCAGCAATCAATTCGCCAATCACAGCAGGCACGCCGCCGGCATGTTGGTAATCTTCGCCTAGGTATTCGCCTGCAGGCTGCATGTTGACGATCAGCGGCACCTCGTGGCCGACATTTTGCCAGTCATCATTGTCGAGCGGCACACCAAGGTGCCGCGCGATTCCGTTCAGATGGATCGGTGCATTTGTTGATCCGCCAATGGCTGAATTGATAACAATCGTGTTTTCAAAGGCTTCACGCGTCATGATGTCAGAGGGTCGCAAATCAGACCAAACCATTTCGACCATGCGTCGCCCGGTCTCGTACGCCATCTGTCCGCGCTCGCGATACGGCGCTGGAATAGCTGCAGCACCGGGCATTTGCATGCCGAGCGCCTCTGCGAGCGAGTTCATCGTGGTCGCGGTGCCCATGGTGTTGCAGTATCCCACCGACGGGGCAGATGACGCCACAAGCTCCATGAACCCTTCGGCGTCGATCTCGCCTGCGGCAAGCATTTCGCGGGCCTTCCACACAATGGTGCCAGAGCCTGTCCGCTCACCTTTGTACCATCCGTTCAGCATTGGGCCGACAGACAGTGCGATCGCCGGGATATTGACTGTCGCGGCAGCCATCAAAAGAGCAGGTGTTGTTTTGTCGCATCCGATGTTCAGCACAACGCCATCAAGTGGATAGCCAAACAAAGTCTCTACAAGGCTCAGATAAGCGAGGTTGCGGTCGAGCATCGCGGTGGGTCGTTTGCCTGTTTCCTGAATCGGGTGCACGGGCATTTCGATACAGGTGCCGCCTGCCGCGATTATGCCGTCGCGCACCCTTTTGGAAAGCTCCAGATGGTGACGGTTGCAGGGGGACAGATCGCTGCCCGTTTGCGCAATCCCTATGATCGGTTTACCTGATTGAAGCTCGGCGCGGGTCAGCCCGTAATTCAGATAGCGTTCCAAATAGAGCGCCGTCATTTCCGGATTGTCAGGGTTCATGAACCATTTGCGTGATCTGAGGTCTTCGATTCCGATTTTCTTGCTCATTGGCCTGACCAGCCTCCGTCAATGATATGTGGGTGTCCGGTGGTAAAGCCGCTTTCGTCGCTCGCCAGATATACCACAAGTGCTGCGATTTCGTCTGCTGTAGCGACCCGGCCCATGGGCTGGCGCGACACGAATTGCTTCAGCGCTTCTTCGTAGCTGCCGACCTGTTTACCCAGGGCCTTGACCCGGTCGTGCCAACTGGGGCTTTCTACCGTGCCGGGGCAAATACAATTGCAACGAATTCCGTCTTTGACAAAATCGACTGCAACGGACTTTGTCATGCCGATCACGGCAGCCTTGGTCGCACCATATATAAAACGATTGGGTGCACCGATAATCGATGAGCAGGCCGAAGACATATTGATGATTGCTCCGCCACCGCGCTCGACCATACCTGGCAGAACTGCTTTCATCGCGCGCGCCATGGATTGTACATTCAACGCAAATCCGAAATCCCAGTCTTCGTCCGTTACATCAAGAACTGATCCGTGGTGCACAAAACCCGCACAGTTGAACAGAACGTCAGGTGCGGCGCGGTCGATTCCGGCGGTGATGCTTTCCGCATCCATTGCGTTCAGAACAAAGGTTGAAATGCCATCAGTCGCTATATCAGCTAGCGCTTCCTCGTTCACATCGGTCGCAAAAACCTGCGCGCCCTCGGCGGCCATTGCCAGCGCACTCGCCCGTCCGATCCCTTGGCCCGCTGCAGTCACGAGCGCGCGTTTACCGTCTAAACGGCCCATAGTGATCCTCCTCATTTCTGATCAGGTATTGCGCAGCTTGGTCGTCTGCGTTTTGGTGCAAGCGTAAGACAAGGCGCTGGGCTTGACCAGACGGCATGCGAAATTTCAGAATTTAGGAGTAGAGGGATGGCGATGGAACAGGTGGCGTTGTTAGGCACTGGGCTTATGGGCTTTCCCATGGCACGCAATTTGTTGGCGGCAAACGTGCCGTTGACCGTGTGGAACAGGACGCAGGCCAAAGCGGATCCGCTGGCCGCCGATGGTGCCGTGGTGTCAGCGACTGTGGCCGATGCCGTGAATGGGGCCGACATTGTCATCTCGATGATGAGTGACGGCCCAACGGTAATTGAGGTGGTCAGCGATGTGGCACCGGGTTTGAAAACAGGCGCTATGTGGATTGATATGTCATCGACAAAGCCCGACGAGGCCCGCACTCAGGCCGATATCCTGTCAGCACATGGTATCGCCCATCTGGATGCGCCCGTTTCAGGTGGGACCAAAGGGGCCGAGGCAGGCAGCCTTGCCATTATGGTGGGCGGTAAGCAGGTTGATGTTGCCCGCGCACATCCAGTTTTGGCGACAATGGGCCGCCCGGTGCATGTTGGTCCGTCTGGTACCGGGCAACTGTCCAAGCTCTGCAATCAGACAGTCGTGGCTGTGACCATCGGAGCCGTCGCTGAAGCGATGCTGTTGGCATCCAAAGGTGGCGCTGATCCGGCCGCACTTCGCGCAGCGCTTAAGGGTGGCTTTGCCGATAGCACTATATTGCAACAGCACGGCGCGCGTATGACAGAAGGAAATTTCGTGCCAGGCGGTTTGTCTAAATTTCAACTGAAAGATTTGGACAATGTATTGGCCGAGGCGGCGGCGCTGAACCTGTCGCTGCCCATGACCCAAGATGTGCGTGATCGATTTTCTCATTTCGTCGCTGCGATGGGCGGAGCGGAAAAAGACCACTCAGGATTGTACCTTGAGCTAAAGGCGCGGAACGGATTGCAGACATGAAGCGGATTCTAATTCTTGGTGGCTGCGGCATGGTCGGGCAGAAGCTGGCCCGTCAACTAGAGAAAGTTGGCTTGCCTGATGGGGAATCTTTTGAGTTGACGCTTCACGATATCGTGCCGCCGCGAGAGGGGGCCACGGATCATGGCCAGCGGCGATACCGGGTCGGAAACCTGGCCATAGCGGCCGAAGGGGCAGCACTGGCGGCAGAGCGTTTTGATCTGATCTATGCCTTGGCGTCGGTGGTTTCAGGCGAAGCTGAGCAGGACTTTGACAAGGGCTGGCAGACAAACCTGTGGCCGATGTGGCACTTTCTGGAGGCATTGCGGGCGCAGCATAGGGCCACAGGCGGGGCATATGTCCCGCGCGCGATATTTACCTCTTCCATTGCTGTATTCGGGGGGCCTTACCCGGACAAGATCACCGATGATTTCCTGCAATCGCCACAAACCAGCTATGGTGCACAAAAAGCCGCCTGCGAGCTTTTGATACAGGATTTCAGTCGCAAGGGTTTCATTGATGGCATGTCGTTGCGCCTGCCTACAATTTGTGTCCGGCCGGGCAAGCCCAATCTTGCGGCCTCATCTTTCTTTTCGGGTATCATCCGTGAGCCGCTGAATGGTGTCGAGGCGATCTTGCCCGTGGCGGATACTGTGCGGCATTGGCATGCTTCGCCCCGGTCGGCAGCGGCGTTTCTTGTCCATGCAGCCGGGTTGAATTCAGAGGTCTTGCAAGGCCGAAGGGCGCTGAATCTGCCGGGGTTAAGTTGTACGGTGTCCGAACAAATTGAGGCATTGCGAGATGCCGTAGGCAACGATGTTGTGGCGCTGATCAAGCCGCAACTTGATTCGGATATCGTAAAAATTGTTGATGGATGGCCTCGAGACTTCGCGCCGGAACGCGCAATGGCGCTTGGTTTTGGGGCCGAGACGTCGTTCCGTGATATCATTGATGTTTACATCGCTGATGATTTGCCTTTGGCCTAATTGCGTTATTTTGCGCCATTGTTAACACTAGGCATGAAGTGGCGCTCGAGGTGGGTGTGAATTTTCTGCCGGGTTAGGTTTTCGTCGCCGGACATGGCGGCATCAAGGATCTGTTGGTGATGCTCGATATTGCCTGAAATATAATCAAAGTCGCGGTCTTCGACCATCAGTTGCTGGCGGAACTGACAGTAAACTTGGTGATGGGTGCGGATCAGTACATCTGAACCGCAGGCTGAAATCAGGGTTTCGTGAAACTGGCGCTCAGCGTTAAACCAAAGGTCTACAAAAGGGTCGGTATCTGTTGTTGTTTGAAGCCGTCTTTCCAGATGGCTCAGTTGATGGTGGGCTGCTGTCAGGCGGGCCTCCCATGCGACCCCGCCGCGCCGAATCGACATAGCTGTGCCCTCTGCTTCTAGCAGTACCCGCAGGTGGGTCAGCTCGTGCACCAGCCGCGTTGATTTTTCAGGAACTCTAAAACCGCGTTGTTCGCGAAACTCAACCAGACCTTGTGTTGAAAGGCGAAAGAGAGCTTCGCGTACGGTGCTGGCCGAGCACCCGAATTCTTGTCGCAAGTGTTCGGCTCGCACCTTTTCCCCATGGGCAAAAACATTGGTCATCAAGCGATGACGAAGCGTCTCGAAGATGTTAGAGTCGGAGGCCATTAAACCACTCATTGGTCGTTATAATCCCAGAATTATTAGATTACGAAATTTCGAAATTCCAATGGAATCTCGAAAATGCGGATAATTTCATTTTTTTGTTGTCGTGTGCCGGATCAGCGCTTAGCCTCTTGTTACTTTGCGACGTGAGGGGGGTTGGTTCCCGGAGCTGAGCATTAAAACATCTGGGAGGATGACATGACATTCATTAAAAAGGCGGCCGTTGCGGCCGTTGCAGCCACGTTTGTGGCAACAGGCGCGTTGGCTGATGGCCACGCGACAACCAAGCTGCGGATTCAAACGCACTATGCACCCGAGACCGTGTCAGGCAAGCTTGCCGCGCAATATATTGACGACATTCAGACGATGTCGGGCGGCGGTATTCAGGTCGAAATGTTCTACAGTTCTTCCGTTGTGAAGTCCGTCGAAACATTTGATGCGGCGGCCACGGGTATTCTTGACTGTGACATGACTGGCGGCGGTTATCAGACTGGCAAGAACTCGGCGTTCCAGTTTGTGGGCGACATCATGGGCGGCTATGACACACCTTACCAACAGCTGAGCTGGCTGTATTTTGGTGGCGGTCGTGAAGCGGCTGCACCTTTGTACAACAAATACGGCATGGAGCTGATCGGCTGGTGGGTTTACGGTCAGGAATCCTTTGCTTCGTCTAAGCCGATCGAAAAGGTTGCCGACTTCAAAGACTGGAAATTCCGTTCGCCCCCCGGCATGGAAACCAAGATCTTTGAAAAGCTGGGCGCTTCGCCCATCGTGATGGACTTTACCGAAATCTTTACCGCTCTGGAAACCGGGATCATTGACGGTGCGGATGCATCAGGCCTCGCCAACAACGTAGGTCTGGGTCTGTATGACATCGTGAAATACGCCAACTTCCCAGGCTTCCACTCGATGCCTTCGGACCATCTGGCATGTAACAAGGCTGTGTTCGATGCGATGCCCGAAGCGCACCAGACCATCATGAAGGTTGGCATGGAAGCGCTTGCTCTGCGCACAGCTTTGACGTTCGAAAAAAAGAACGCCGAAGCCGCCGCACAACTGCGCGCCGATGGCGTGACCCTGTCGCAGTGGGCGCCTGACGAGCTGCAGAAGTTCCGCAACGCAGCACAGGCCACATGGCCCGAGTTCGCCGACACACCAGAAGCGAAAGCTTTGGTTGAAGCGCACCTGAGCTATCTGCGTCAACTCGGCCTTGTTTCCGAGTAAGCAATTTTTGGGGCCTTTTTTAAGGGCCCCAAACCTCCCATAACGGTATCTTAAAAGACGGTTATGGTTTTTCAATAAAGGGGATTCGTGATGCAGGTGCGCTCCGGCACTCCGGTTCAATGGCTGGTGCCTTTGGCCTTTATTCTTTGTACTGGCTGGGTCATCTGGCACATGCCTGCTTTCACGCTTGATTTTGTTCCTCCTGAGGATCCTTCGCAATTTGACAAGCTCTCAGCGCTTTTTGCGCGCAATGACGTAAGCGCAAACCTTGGTGGTTTATTTGGTGGGTTTTCGGACATCATTGATTGGCTTGCCCTGATTGGGATGCCGGTGTTCGCCTTTTTTGGCGTGCGCACTGTACAACGCGCAGGGATGGAATTTGAAAGCTGGAAACCAGCCGACCGCCTTGCTGTATTCATTGGTCGTGTCACTATGATGCTGATCGTGCTTTTGACTGGCGTGATGCTGTATGAAGTTTTGCTGCGCTACGTATTCGAGGCCCCAACGCTGTGGGCCAACGAGATGTCATTGTGGCTGGCGGGCTTTGTTTTCCTGTGCGCGGGACTTTATGCGATGCAACAACGCAGCCACATCCGGATTGTCCTACTTTATGATGCGGTGCCGCGATGGGTGCAGCGGATATTTGATACAATCTCGACGCTATGCATCGTTATCTTCACCTTTTTCCTTTGCTTCGGTGGATATGGAGAGGCGTTTGACAAATTTTATCGTTGGGAAACCTTTGGTACCGCTTTTGACCCACCGATTCCTGCGACGATGAAGCCTATGGTGCTGATCATTGTGTCGCTCGTTGCCTTGCAGGCTGTCGTCAACCTGATCTCGGATTGGAGTAAGGACGAAGTGCACTATGGGGGCGAGGATCTTGATGAAGAGGAAATAGCGCGCATCAAGGCTCAGGTCGGAACCAACAGCGTCAACGCGACTGACGCCACCAGCCAGAACACTTCAGTAAAGGACTAAGCCCATGGACGTCGGAACGATTTCACTGGTCCTGATGCTTGGACTCATGCTGTTGCTGGCAATTGGCATGCCTTTGGGCTTTGCCTCTGCTTTCATGGCGGTTGTTGTCCTTTTCATGAAGTTTGAGCCTGCGCTTCTTATGAATCCAAGCCTTTGGGGTGAGGGGCTGCTGACGGGACGACCGGGTGCAGGTCCACTCAATATCTTGCCGCAGCGAATATACGGAGACGTCTTAACCAGTTACGTGCTCATCTCTATTCCGCTATTCATTTTTATGGCTGCCCTGCTGGAACGCTCGGGAATCGCCAAGGAGATGTATTCATCCCTGAACGTTTGGCTGAACCGAACACGGGGCGGTATCGCTATAGTGACATCGATCATGGCTGTGATCATGGCTGCTATGTCGGGTATTATCGGGGGCGAGGTTGTTTTGCTGGGGCTGATTGCCCTGCCGCAGATGCTTCGACTTGGATATAACCAGAACCTAGCCATTGGTGTGATCTGCGCCAGCGGTTCGCTTGGCACGATGATCCCACCGTCTATTGTTCTGATCATCTATGGACTAATCACGGAAACTTCGATCAAAGCACTGTTTACTGCGGCCTTTATCCCCGGTTTCATGCTTGCGTCTTTCATCATTATTTACATCATCATTCGAACTACACTTAGGCCTGATGATGCGCCGCTGCCGGAAGAAACGATTGCTCGAAAATTGGCGGCTTTCGTATCCCGATCAGACCTGAGCGCAGATGAAGTTCAAGAGCGTGATGAACTGCTGGCCGAACAGGCTGATCTGGAATCGCAACCTCGTGGAGCGGCCAAGTGGATGCTCTTTGGCGCATTCCTGAATGTGGTATTGGCTGGGTTCACTGCGGCCTTGTTTCTGCGTGCTTCGTTTTTCGAGTTCTCGGGATCGAACGCGGCCAATACCGGCGCTCCAGCCTTTTGGGGCACAGCAGAGTACATCAGCATCTTTGCTGGCATGTTCCTTGCTTCGCTTGCCCTCGCATTCTTTGTGTTTGGCCGCGCGCGCACCGCAACAGGCTGGTCTATGGGCAAGGGCCTTGTCCCTCCGATTGTGGTGATCGGCGTCGTAATGGGATCAATTTATGGAGGCATTACCGGCATCACCGAAGCGGCAGGAATGGGGGCCATGGCTGTCTTTGTTATCGCCGTTTTGCGCGGTGAGGCATCAGCCGAACTGGTTTGGGATTCGCTGATGCGGACATTGAAATCGACTGGAACGATCGTGTGGGTCACGATCGGTGCGACTGCTCTGGCCGGGGCTTACACGATCGCAGGTGGCCCAAACTACGTGGCTGATTTCATCGTTGGATCCGAATTGCCGACCATGGTCGTGATCCTATTCATGATGCTGATCTTGCTGTTCATGGGTGCGTTCATGGATTGGGTGGGCATCGTTCTGTTGATTATCCCGGTGTTCCTGCCCATTGTTCTCAAGCTGCCCATTAGCGAAATCGGTGTGTTCGGAGAATTAAACCCGCGTCATGTGGCGATTTGGTTTGGGGTGGTGTTCTGTATGAACATGCAGGTGTCATTCCTGTCGCCACCCTTTGGGCCCGCTGCATTTTACCTGAAATCGGTGGCGCCACCTCACATTTCATTGACTGATATCTTTAAGGGCTTTCTACCCTTTATTGGCATCCAGCTCATTGCCCTATCGGTTTTGCTGATTTATCCGCCCATTATTTCGATCTTGCTGTAGGATAGCGAGGCACGGCTATGACAAGAAGCACGCCCAGTACAAAGCAATGGAAGTGTTTGTTGAGAGTGATTATGCTGCGATGCGAAGGGAGAATTGATCCCAATGGATTTTATTCGTCTTAATCCGTCCGACAGTGTCGTTACCGCGACCCGCGCATTGCAGTTAGGCGTGACGATAGAGGGGACTGCAACCCGGGCGTTGATCCCCTCGGGACATAAGATTGCGACACGCGACATGGCGGTCGGCGATGTCGTTCGAAAATATGCGCAAGTGATCGGCTATGCCGCTGCGCCCATTGCAGCAGGGGATCACGTGCACACCCATAATGTCGCGTTTAGAGCGACGGATATGTCATATGAGTTCGCCACAAATTTGCGCCTGAGTCCTGCGGAAACTGGCGATACCTTTATGGGCTACCGGCGTGAAAATGGGCAAGTGGGCACGCGAAACTACATCGCCATCGTGACGTCGGTAAACTGTTCGGCCACGGCGGCACGGATGATTGCTGCGCATTTCACGCCCGAGCTGATGGCGGACTATCCCAATGTGGATGGTGTTGTGGCCTTTGTTCATGGCACCGGCTGCGGGATGGCCGGCGATGGAGACGGCTTCGAGGCGTTGCAAAGAGTGATGTGGGGTTATGCGCGCCACCCCAACCATGCCGCTGTCCTGATGGTTGGTCTGGGCTGCGAGATGAACCAAATCGATTGGTTGCTGGATGCATGGGGCCTGAAACAGGGGCCTTTGTTCCAAACGATGAATATCCAATCTGTGGCAGGCTTGCAAAGGACCGTCGATAAGGGAATTGAGAAGGTGGCAGCGATGCTACCTTTGGCCAATGAAAGCATCCGCGAACCCTGTCCCGCGTCCGAGTTGAAAGTGGCGTTGCAATGCGGTGGGTCGGACGCATGGTCGGGCATCACGGCCAATCCAGCCTTGGGTTATGCAACGGATTTACTGGTAGCACAGGGCGGCACAGGTGTTTTGGCCGAAACGCCTGAGATCTACGGGGCTGAGCATTTGCTAACAGCACGGGCTATAGATCAGACAACTGGCGAACGTTTGATCGATTTGATCCGCTGGTGGGAAGACTACACTGCCCGCAACAAAGGCAGCATGGATAACAACCCAAGCCCGGGCAACAAGGCGGGCGGCTTGACCACGATTCTTGAAAAATCGCTAGGCGCCGCCGCCAAGGGCGGTACGACGCCACTGACAGGTGTTTATAAATATGCTGAGATCGTGCGTGCGCGTGGTTTCACGTTCATGGACAGCCCTGGCTATGACCCGGCGAGTGTCACAGGCCAGATTGCGGGTGGCTGCAATCTAGTGTGCTTTACCACGGGGCGTGGATCGGCGTTTGGCTCCAAGCCTGCGCCGACGATCAAAGTCGCCACCAATACCGAAATGTACCGCCGCATGACAGAAGACATGGATGTAAATGCCGGTGCAATGATGACTGATGGCGTAAGCCTTGAGGAAAAGGGCAGGGAGATTTACAAATTGTTCTTGCGTGTTGCCAGTGGCGAAAAGTCCAAGTCAGAATTACAAGGACTTGGGGATTATGAATTTGTCCCATGGCAGATCGGCGCAGTGATGTGATGGAGCGCCTCGATCAAAAGCAGAAAGCGCAATTCGAAGAGTGTGGATACCTGTTGGTCGAAGAACAGATCCCAAGCGGCTGGCTGCAAAAGATCAGGGATGAGATCACCCGTTTTGAGACCGAAGCCGCCACTATGACAGCAAGCAATGATCGGCTTGACCTCGAAGATAGTCATACTCCCAACGACCCGCGCCTGCGCCGGATCAAACTGCCGCACTTGATCTCGGACGTCATGCGGGACCTCATGTATTCGGACCACGTGCTTGCCCCGGCGCGTGACCTTATCGGCCCGAACTTGCGTTTGCACACAACCAAGCTGAACATGAAATCCGCAGGCTACGGTGCCGCGGTGGAATGGCATCAGGACTATGCCTTTTATCCTCATACCAACGACGATATTTTGGCCATTGGCATTTGCATCGATGACATGGAACCAGAAAACGGTCCTCTGATGGTTTTTCCCGGCTCACATCGCGGGCCGGTCTATGATCACCACGTGGATGGGGTTTTTGCTGGCGCGATGTTGCCAGAGGCGAATGGGTTGGATTTGGCCGATGCGGTGCAACTGACCGGCCCCGCTGGATCGGTCAGCATCCATCACGGTCGCATTGTGCATGGATCGGCGCTCAATACGAGTGATCGGCCTAGGCGTATCCTGTTCTACGAAATGATGGCGGCGGATGCTTTTCCGATCATGGGCAGTATGACCAAATGGGCGGGCATCGAAGATTACAACACCCGAATGCTGTGCGGAGAGCCGACACTTACACCCCGCCTCAAGGACATACCCATACGCATCCCGCAACCACAGCCAGATGTGCCAATATCCATCTATGAAATTCAAAAGGCCCTGAAGACCCGGGCTTTTGATACGATTCCTGCAAAGAAGGCATAAGATGAGCAAACCAACATTGGGATTTATCGGCCTGGGCCTGATGGGCGGCGCAATGGTGGCTCGGTTGCAGGATAAGGGCTATGCGCTTTCCGTCATTGCCAATCTAACGCGTACTTATGTGGATCAGGCGGTGGACCGGGGTGCGACCGAGGTGACAACGGCCAAGGCCCTCGCAGAGGCTTCGGACATCATCATGTTGTGCATGGATACCTCAGCTAATGTCGAGGCGCGGATGTATGGCGTTGATGGTGTGATCGCTGGGCTCAGGCCCGGCGCGGTCGTCATCGATTTCGGCACATCGCTGCCGGGTTCCTCCCGCGCTTTGGGCGAGGGGGTTTTAGCTGCGGGCGGCCATTACCTAGACGCGCCGCTGGGCCGCACACCTGCACATGCTGTCGACGGGCTGTTGAATATCATGTGTTCGGGCGACGCGGGTGCCTTTGCCACCGTCCGGCCCGTACTGGATGATCTAGGCGAGAACGTATTTCACCTTGGCGCGCTTGGGTCGGGCCACACGATTAAGCTGATCAACAACTTTTTTGGAATGACCGTGGCCAATGCCATGGCCGAAGCGTTTGCGATGGCGGATGTGGCCGGGGTGCGCCGACAGGATCTTTATGACGTTATGGCCGCAGGGCCGCTGAAATCCGGCATGATGGACTTTGTCAAAGGCTATGGGATTGACGGCGACCCGAACCAGCTGGCCTTTGCCATCAAGAACGCCGCCAAGGATGTTGGGTATTACACGCAGATGGCGACGGACGCTGGCGCGGATTCGATCATGGCAAAATCTGCTTTGGCCGCTTTGACCGAAGCGCGCGATGCCGGGCGCGGCGACGACATGGTTTCTCAAATGGTTGATTTCTACGTCGACAAGTTCAAAGGCTAGGGTCGTGGCCATAGTCGCTCAGGCCACACAGGATCGCGCCACTCTTGGGATCGTGATGACGCTGGGTGCCTATGCTTTCTTTACACTGATTGACACATCAGTGAAGTGGCTGGTGCTGGCTGGATTCCCTGCGTTTCAGCTGGCTTTTATGCGCTATTTGCCGCATTTTGTCATCTCTACGGTTCTGCTGCTACGCAAGGGTGATGGCTGGAACAGCTTTCAATCTGCACATATGGGACTGGTGCTTTTGCGGGGTTTTTTGCTTGCCTCGGCCACTTTGTTCAACTTTATCACGCTAAATTATTTGTCCCTGACGGTGACTGGGTCGATCATGTTCTCGGCACCTATTATCGTTTGCGCGCTGTCCTGGCCGCTTTTGGGGGAACGTGTAGGGCCGTGGCGCTGGTTTGCCATTATTCTTGGCTTTATGGGGGTGCTGGTGGTGATCCGCCCCTTTGACGCAGCTTTTCACTGGATCGCGCTGCTGAATGTTTACAACGCCTTTTCGCTGGCACTTTATTCGATCATCACGCGCAAGATTTCTGGGGTCGTAGCAGCCGAGACGATGCAATTCTACATGGGTGCATTTGGGGCGATCACACTCTTTCCGTTTGCGTTTTGGGTGTGGATGCCGCCTGCTTCAATGCTGGATTGGGTGCTGATGGTGTCACTGGGGGTCTGGGGCTGGGCAGGGCACGAGATTTTTTCGCGCGCGCATGGCTTTGCTCCGGCGAATACATTGATGCCTTACACATATAGTTTCCTGCTTTATCTCGCTTTGGCGAGCTATCTGGTCTTTAACGATGTTCCAGATCAATGGACCCTGCTGGGCGCGGGGATTATCGTTGTCTCTGGCCTGATAATCTGGCGACGCACCGCCACCAAGGAGGCAGAATGAAAGTTGCAGCTATAGGAGAGGCAATGATCGAGTTGTCCATGGATGGCGATCATGCAGCAGTGGGCGTTGCAGGCGATACGCTTAACACCGCCATTTACCTGAAACGCACTGCGCCGGCGATACAGGTCGATTATGTGACCCGCCTGGGCCAAGAGCCTTTTTCCCGGAAGATCCGAGACTTTATTGCCGCCCAGCGTGTTGATGTTGATGCGATCGAATATGACGTCAACGGAACGCCCGGCCTTTATGCCATCACGACAGACGCGGGCGGAGAGCGGTCGTTCACCTATTGGCGCGATCAGTCTGCTGCACGGAAGATGTTTCAGACAACGCAGGGGCCCAACTTTGGCGCGCTGAAGGACTATGACGTGTTGTACCTGTCGGGGATTTCGCTTGCGATTTTACCGCAAGAAACCCGCGACGCATTGCTGGAATGGCTGGCGGGCTATCGGTCGCGCGGTGGTCGTGTCGTTTACGACAGCAATCATCGGCCAAAGCTTTGGCCTGACGCCGAGACCGCGCAAAAGGTAAACGCCGAGATGTGGGCAATCGCTGACATCGCGTTGCCTTCAATTGACGACGAAGCTGTTCTAAGCGGCGAAAGCCCCGACGAGATCGCAGCGCGTTTTCTGAGGTTGGGCAAGACGGGCGCGCTCAAGCGCGGCCCATCTGGCCCTTTGTGTCTCGCCACGGGGGCTGTTGATGATTACCGGCAAGCCGCGTGCGTTGTTGACACTACGGCTGCTGGCGACAGTTTCAATGGCGGGTACCTTGGGGCGCTTTTTCAAGGTGCAAATCAAGCGGAGGCTCTGCGGGTCGGACATGACCTGGCCGCGCGTGTGGTTGGATACAAAGGTGCGATTGTACCCACTTAATCTTATGCGCCAATAAGTGCGCGCAAGGCTCTTTCCGGATGCTCTGCGTGGCAGGCGGCGGCAAGCTGGTCTGCCATGGGGTCGTCCAATGGGTTTCCCTGAGCGACCTCAGATCGGACAAAGGCCAGCCAGTTGGCCACAGCACTCTCCAACGCAGGGCTGTCTGCGCCCGTGCGATCGCGTAAGGTCGCCAATATGCGGATGGGAATTTTCTGACTGCCATCCATCGCGATCTGGCGCAGTCGGTGATGCAGGTTGGGGTTTTCAAACCGGGTGATAAGGGCATCGGCATAGGCTCCTGCCTGTGCCTGCATGTTCCGTGGAAGTGTTGAAGCAGCTTCTTGCATCACAGCACGTGCGCCTG
>Ga0206126_10003347_pt1 | contig 16345 bp, 20 predicted proteins | sample Helgoland_Spring_5_FD_148621 | JGI IMG/M metagenome (GOLD analysis project Ga0206126, IMG submission 148621) | Pelagic subsurface seawater microbial communities from Kabeltonne, Helgoland, North Sea - Helgoland_Spring_Bloom_20160412_1 | ecosystem: Environmental > Aquatic > Marine > Epipelagic ...
AGCAGGCAAATTTTCTCGCGCAACGCACTATCATTTAACATGTTCCTGCCAACACCTTGTCTGCCTTTTCAAAGAAATCTTCGGCTCCGAAGTTGCCGGACTTGAGCGCTATCACCAGATCAGCGCCAGTGCGCAAGGCAGGTACACCTGGGTCTATTTCGGGCCCAATTTGTAACGTTTTTAAACCAAGGCCTTCGACCACTGCTCCCGAGGTCTCTCCACCTGCAGTGATTATACGGGACACGCCGGCATCACGGCACCGCCGGGCGACGTCGGCAAAGAACCCCTCGAGCGCGGCAGCCGACCCATCGCGCCCATATTTATCCTGCACAGCCCGAACAACATCAGGGTCCGCCGAGCTATAGGCCAGCGGCACCCCCGGTTGAGAAACAAGCCAAGTGGCCATTTCCAGGGCCGTGAGCCGCCCTTCGATGACATCAGCCGCAATGATTTCGCGGGTTGCAGAATGCAACGCATGCCGCGCCACCTGCGCCCGCGTTGTATTGGAACATGACCCTGACAGCGCAACCGCCCTGCCCGCCTGCCCGCTCCAAGGCACTGTCCCTGCCGAACAACCAAAATTCGCAGGCAGGCCCAAAGCCACACCTGACCCACCAGTTATAAGGGGCAGATCGGTTGCTGCCTCTCCGATCCGGAGCAGGTCTGAGTCGCGGATCGCATCGATCACAACATGACGGTGACCTGCGTCTTGCTGTTTATTCAAGGCTGCACGAATGGCCAACGTGCTGCCTCTCCGATCCGGAGCAGGTCTGAGTCGCGGATCGCATCGATCACAACATGACGGTGACCTGCGTCTTGCTGTTTATTCAAGGCTGCACGAATGGCCAAAGCCCCTTGAAACACGGCCTGCATAGGAACGTGCCCAATGGAATAGCGTGACTGCGCCGCCATGCAGCGTCGCAAATCTGGATCGACCATTGGAGTAAGCGGATGATTCTGCATGCCGCTTTCATTCAAAAGCACATCGTTGACAAAAAGATGGCCCTGATAAACTGATCGGCCTGCGCCCGGAAAAGCGGGGCACACAATGACCTGATGGGCATCAAGCGCTTCTGCCAACGCGTCAGTCACAGGACCGATGTTACCGTCCGCAGTGCTATCGAACGTCGAGCAATACTTGAAGAAAAATTGTGTGCAGCCCTGCAGCCCTGATCTTTCAACCAATGCAGCGCGCTTAGCGACATTGCAATGGCGTCTTGGGGATCTATCGAACGCGATTTCAGCGCCACAACACCCGCCTCTACGGATGCATCTGCGGGTCCCTTTGGCACGCCGCTGTATTGGGTAACCCGCATACCGCCCTTAGCAAGGGTGTTGGCCAGATCACTGGATCCTGTAAAATCGTCTCCGATACAGCCAAGTTTCATGTTCGGTATCCTTTGTGGGGTTTAAAGCACGGCGCACCACCAGACGGCAACCAAACACAGCAGCGGCCATAGGTGCAAGCGCCAAACGCACCAAAGCTTTCTGATGCAGTAGTCAAGTGGCTACCCAATCAAAAAACCATCGCACAAAGGCCTGTTGCGCGACAGGTAGGTCAGTTGCATTTTGCGCGAGGTAATATCCTTCGATTGCCGGAGTTTCAGGAATTTTCAACGTTTTCAATCGTCCATCAATGATGGCACGGCGTGCGATCAGGCTGTGGGTCAACGCAACACCTGCCCCCTGAATTGCGAGGTCAACCGCCAGACCATGGGTGTCTACCTGAATCAGAGGGGTCGGCCAATCCCGGCGCCCCATTACATGCCCGATATCCTGCCACCCTGTTGACAGGCCAACCGGTTGAATCATTGGCAAAGCCATCGCAGTTTCCCATGTAACACCCTCACCAGAGGCAACCACAACACACAGCTGCGACGGTTCGATAAGCGTCGCATTTCGACCCACAACAGCCTGAGCACCAAAACGGATATCAATATCCGCGCGGGTTGCGGTGAAGTCATCTGGCCAAACCGTCGACACAATCTGCAAAGCGGCAGCCGGGTGCACCGCATGAAAGTGGCGTAGCCCCGGCGCCAGCACCCATTGTGCGACGCTGGCACTGGTCGCAACCGTCAGCTTGGGTGCCGATTGCGTCGGCAAGAACTGTTCTGTGGCGCGGGCCAACTGCGCCATTGCAGCCGCCACATCTGGGACCAGCCTCCGCCCAGCTTCGGTAAGAATAAGCGCCCGTTTCCCGCGAATGAACAACGTCGCATCAAGGCGCTGTTCAAGCGCGCGTACGTGCTGACTGATTGCAGATTGAGTAAAGCCCAGCTCGTCTGCTGCGGCCGTAAAGCTTAGGTGGCGGGCAGCCGCGTCAAAGGCGCGGAACCAGGTAAGTGGTGGCAAGCTCTTGGGCATCAACGGTTCATCCATAAGATTATCTTATGGACTCATATACTTTTCTATCGCTTTTGCAAAAAGCTCGCGCGACATACCATTTCTCAACACAGCAGAGGCCTTTGCATGTTTCCAGAAATTCGCAAGATCGTCACCTATCAGGAAGACATCCTAATCGAAGGGTTCAAGCCCGCGGATCCACACTGGCGTATGTGTGCCGCAGCAGCTGTGCTAACAAACCCTTGGGCTGGGCGCTATGTCGAAGACCTCAAGCCAGAGATTATGGCATTCGGTCCAAAGTTGGGTGCCTTACTGACCACGCGTATCACCGAGATGTGTCGTGGTGGTGAACAGATTGAGGCCTTTGGCAAGGCAGCTGTCGTCGGGCTGGATGGAGAGATTGAACATGCCTCAGGCCTGATCCACACACTCCGTTTTGGCAACCACTTTCGCGAGGCGGTACAGGCAACGTCCTATCTGGCGTTTACCAACACGCGCGGCGCAGCAAACGCGTCAATCCAAATTCCGCTCATGGACAAACACGATGCAGGGCGGCGCTCGCATTACTTGACCGTTCACTTTGCAATTCCAGACGCGCCCCGCGGAAACGAGGTCGTCGTGGCGTTGGGGGCTGCGACCTCTGGCAGGCCACACCACCGGATTGGCGACCGATACCAAGATCTAAAGGATTTGGGCCATGACCTCGATAATCCAGCCGCGATCTGAAGGCGCCGGAGGGCTATTTGCTTGGGTACGCGGAAGCGGGCCTGCATTAATCTTGATCCACGGCGTTGGCTTGCAGGCCGGGGCGTGGAAACCTCTCATGCCCCTGCTTGCCGCAGATCACACAGTTCACGCAATTGATTTGCCGGGCCATGGAAAATCACCGTTGCAAAGGGCATCATCGCTCACCGATTACGCCGACCGGGTCGCGCAATACATCGCATTTCTTGGCGGTCCAGTTGCGCTTGTGGGCCATTCCTTGGGTGCACTGATCAGCCTAGATCTGGCCATCAAGCGACCCCATCTGATCCGGTCCGTCTGCGCCTTAAATGCTGTCTTTGAACGCAGCACTAAGGCAGCCCAAGCCGTGCAGGCGCGTGCCCAAGCTTTGGCTGAGATTGGCAAAACAGACCCTAGCCCGACGCTTGAACGGTGGTTCGGCAAAACCCCAACAGGCGCGTTGCAAGATGCCGCCACTTCGTGCCGCGACTGGCTGACCTCTGTGGACACGACCGGCTATGCCCAGGCCTACAAAGTCTTTGCGTATCACGATGGCCCAACTCGCGTGGAACTGGACAGTATGCAAAGGCCCGTTTTATTCATGACTGGTGCAGACGATCCCAATTCGACCCCTGAAATGAGCATAGCCATGGCCAAAAGAACTCCCCTTGGCTCTGTTCAGATTATCGATGGGGCCGCGCATATGGCCCCTGTGACGCACCCCACCGACATTGCAGCCGCAATTATTCCACATGTTCAAAAAGGTGCAGCGTGAAACGTAATGCTGCCGCGCTCCGCACTGCCTTTGCAAGTTTCATGACCGGCGTTACGGTCGTCACCAGCCGAACGCCAAACGGCACCCCAATCGGCTTTACCGCCAACTCTTTCACGTCTGTTTCGCTGGACCCACCCCTGTTATTGGTTTGTCCGGGCAACCGTCTGTCGAGTTATGAGGCGTTCCAGTCTATCAAACATTTCGCCGTCAGCATATTGGCCGAAGGTCAGGAAGCTGTCTCTAATCGATTTGCGAGCAGCAAAGCAGATCGGTTTGGCCCACAGGACTGGCAGCCCGGAACAGCCGGCATGCCACTCATCGATGGGCGCGCTGCGGGTTTTGTTTGTACCGTGCACAACCGGGTGCTTGCGGGCGATCACATGGTACTTATCGGTCAGGTCATTGATTTTGACAGTTCTGGTGCAGCCGGACTGGGCTACGGATCGGATGGCTATTTTGCACTGGGTCAGGAACGCAGGGCGCAGACCCCTGCCCCAACGCCGACAAAGGCCTGCGCCCTGCTGGATGACGGCCACAATATATATCTTACTGCGCAGGGCAATTTACCCGGCGTAGATATCAGCATTGACGGCAGTCCCTTGCAAGGCCTGACGGCCCATCTTGCAGCCCAAAACATCAAAGCCGACCTTGGCTTGGTCTACGCGCTTTACAATGAAGAGTCAGGTGCAAGGAAAATCGTTTTTCGGGCGCATGTCAGCCGCGAACTCAAAGGGCTGTTGCCCACGCCAATCGAAAGGGCAACATCGTCCGACCCGGCATTGGCGTCGCTCTTGCAGCGGTTTGCAAATGAACACAAAACCAAAGCCTTTGGACTTTACGTCGGCTCCGACCGCGCAGGTGACGTGCTGCGCACCCAAGAGAGGTAAAACTATGGAATTCTCGCTTTTTGCCCACATGGAGCGGCTCAGCCAGGATCAGTCTCATGCCACCCTCTACGAGGACTTTATCGACCTGTGTAAAATGGCCGATGACGGTGGGATGCGCGCAATCTGGACCGGCGAACACCATGGTATGGAGTTCACCATAGCGCCCAACCCATTTACGACCATCGCTGATCTTGCCCACCACACCCGGAACGTGCGCCTTGGCACCGGAACTGTGGTTGTCCCTTTTTGGCATCCGATAAAGCTGGCAGGCGAGGCAGCGATGACCGATCTGATCACCGGCGGACGTCTAGAGATCGGTGCGGCCCGTGGGGCATACAGCTATGAATACGAGCGCATGATGCCCGGATTAGATGCGTGGGAAGCAGGTCAGCGGATGCGAGAAACATTGCCCCTGTTGCGCCGCCTCTGGGATGGCGATTGCGCCCATGAGGGTGAATTTTATACCTTTCCAGAAACCACCACTGCACCGCGCCCTACGCAAACGGATGGTCCGCCCATTTGGGTTGCCGCACGTGACCCGAACAGCCACGCTTTTGCCGTACAAAACGGATTTAACGTACAAGTGACCCCGCTATGGCAGGGCGACACAGAGATCGACGACCTGATGGCCAAGTTCAACACCGCATGCGCAGAATACGACGGGCCCCGCCCCAAGATTATGCTTCTGCATCACACTTATGTCGCGTCAGATGCAGACGATGCCGATCGAGGAGCCCGCGAGCTTAGTCGATTTTACAATTACTTCGGTGCATGGTTTCAAAACAAACGTCCAATCAAGCAGGGTTTGATGGAGCATATCAGTGAAGATGATATCGCTGCAAATAAGATGATGGACGCAGAAACGCTGCGCCGCGATTTGACAATAGGCACCGCGCAAGACGTAATAGACCAGCTTAAGCGCTACGAAGATCTGGGGTATGATGAATTTTCTTTCTGGATCGACAGCGGGATGAGCGCAGAACGCAAGCGCGCGTCGCTGGCCCGTTTCATTAACGATGTCATGCCCGCCTTTTCCTGACGCTAAGGACCCAATTATGAGCGACCTCCCCCACTATCCGTTGTATATCGCCGGCGATTTTACCGCCGGTTCCCTTGGACAGGTCATGGACAGCATAAACCCCGCCACCGGAGAGGTCTGGGCCACTTTCGACTGTGCGTCACCCGAAGACATAAATCGTGCAGTTTCGGCCGCACGCGCGACGCTTGATAATCCTGAATGGCGCGACATGACGGCCACGGCGCGGGGCAAGCTGTTGTTCAGGCTGGCAGACCTGATTGCGGAACACGCGGGCGAACTGGGCCGGATCGAAACCACGGACAGTGGCAAGCTGGCTGCGGAAACCACCGCGCAAACCGGCTATGTTGCCGATTACTATCGCTACTATGCTGGCCTCGCAGACAAGATCGAAGGCGCCGTTTTGCCGATCGACAAGCCCGACATGCATGTCTTCACTCAACGTCTGCCCATTGGTATCGTTGCGGCCGTAGTGCCATGGAACGCCCAGATGTTTCTGGCTGCAACCAAGCTTGCTCCGGCACTTGCTGCCGGCTGTTGTGTGATCCTCAAGGCGTCCGAAGTCGCACCTGCGCCGATGATCGCCTTTGCTCGGTTACTGGATCAAGTGGGGTTTCCTAAGGGCGTTGTGTCCGTGGTCACGGGCGACGCAGAGAACTGCGCGATCCCTTTGACGCGCCACGCGCATGTGGACAGGATCGCATTTACCGGCGGGCCAGAAACCGCGCGGCACGTGATCCAAAATTCAGCAGAGAACTTTGCAGTAACGACATTGGAACTAGGCGGCAAATCACCCATCATCGTCTTCGATGACGCGGATATCGATGCCGCAGCCAACGGTCTGATTGCAGGAAATTTTGGCGCGTCAGGGCAATCGTGCGTGGCAGGCACGCGTGGGCTTGTGCACCGTCCCGTGTACGATGCGCTGGTCGCGGTGATCACGGACAAAGCAAAGGGGTTGATTGTTGGCGATCCACATGACCCTGCAACGCATCTCGGGCCACTCTGCACCACGGCTCAGGTCACGCGCATCAAGGAAACACTGCACAAAGCCCGGGCGCAGGGCGCAATAGTTGCGTTTGGTGGCGGTCGTGCTGATGCAGGCCCGCACTACGTGCAGCCGACACTCGTTCTGTGCAATACGCCCGAGACAGCGACACTCAAGGTCGAAATGTTTGGCCCGGTTATGTCACTGCTGCCATTCGATACCGAAGAAGAGGCCATCGCACTGGCCAACGACAGCGACTTTGCACTGGGATCCGGTGTTTTCACACAAAATGTTGCGCGCGCGCACCGGGTGTCGCGGCGCATCCGGTCCGGGATTACATGGGTCAATACCTATCGCGCCATTTCTCCGATTGCGCCATTTGGTGGTTTTAACCAATCAGGCTATGGCCGCGAGGCTGGGGCCGAAGCAATTTTGGATTACACCCGCACCAAAACAACATGGATTAATACCTCTGACGCACCAATGAGTAATCCGTTCGTAATGCGCTAAGGCTTTAAGCGGAAAACTCGAACAAACGTACGCTGCCGCAAATCTAAAATTTGAACTCATTATAGCGTTTGACGAAATACACGAAAACATCGCATGTCATTATAGCGTTGGACGAAATACCTGAAAACATCGCATATCATCTTACGCGTTGAAATATTTAAATTCAGGCAGCGTTACGTGATCCAAGTTTTTCGCATAGCGCATTAGGCGATGTTTCGGGCATTTCGTCAAAGACCACAAAGCAGATCACGCGGGTCACCCCTCGCACCCAGCATGTGCCAAGCCAAGACAAGGTTACTCGACAGCACCGGTCGGCCTAGTGCCGCCTCTAGCGACACGATCACGTCCAGCGTGCGCAGGTTGGTACAGGACAAAAACAGCCCATCGACCTTGGTACCCTGCATCAGTTGCGTTGATGCGGTGATGATCGAAGGCCCATCTATGTTGACCACTCGTGCTTCTTTCGGTTCAGCAAAACTGCCAAAAACGGGGGTTTCAATGCCTTCGGTCTGCAAAACCTCGCGCAAGCGATTTGAAACCGACGCCACGTAGGGCGACAGCACCGCCAGCCGACGTATTTTTGCTGCACGACAAGCGGCGACAAGGGCCGAGACAGGCTCGGTCACGCGCTGCACACGCGTCCCTGCCTGCACGCGTTCAGCCACCTTTGCAGCGCCAATTTGAGATGTGCCAGAGGTACAGCCATAGCCCACGGCATCAAATTGATGGTCTTTGGGGAACAAGGCAGCCGCAGCCGTCAGATGCCCTTCCATCGCACGCAGGGAATCGGGCGTGACCTCTTCGCCAGAGGGCACACGACTGACGAGCAAGCTCACATCACGGGGCAGCAATCGTCGCAGATCATCTTCGATGCTTTGGTCGGCTTGCAAGGCGATCAGGCCCAGCTTGCGGCGATCATCGTTGGCAGAACGATAGGTAAAGACATGTTCCATTGGATCACCCGAAAGGTTCAGTTACAGGCGTTAATAGATCGTCGGCGCCGGTATCTGGCATCAACACGTTGTGGCGCTTAGGTGCCTGTGCCCAGACGGGAACAATAACGAACCAAGTGCGCATCAGGGCATCCAGAAACTGGGTAAGAAATCCTCTGAAAGGGCTCAGATCTGGTTCTTTATTGATCAGCCGAACATCAAAACTCACCTTAGCATCCATGCCATGAGCGCACCCCGCCCGTGCGCAACATACTTCAGCGTTAAATCCGCTCAACCTTCGGGGCCTTCTGACAAGATGGCCAATACTCGCGATTGCGCAGTCACGCCAAGTGCCTCGCGCTGCACCCCCAAAGTCAGCAGCGCCGAAAGGCCTGCCGCCCCCGATGGCGTTGTCTTATACCCAAATCCGCCTGCCTGCTCTGCCCCGTTGTCTCCCTCTTCTTCGGTCAGGGTGACAAAATCATCCGCATCTCGCGCCAGTCCTTTAAGGGCGATCAGCGAGGGCACCTTACAGTCAAGCCGCCCCATCGCTGATACTGGACCCGTGGTTTCAACCGGCTTACCTGCCTCAATCGAAGCGATCAGCGCCGGGGCGGCCTCGGGCTCAACCACGATAATACGCGTTTGATCATCCCATGCGACCCGAGCGGCAGCAGCAGCAGCACCAGCCAGCCCACCCACGCCAGCTTGCAAAAACAAATGAGTCGGTGGCTCATCAATCTGGTCAAAAACTTCGGCCATCAGAGCCAGATAACCCTCCATCACCCTAAAGGGACGGTCAACATAGCCTGCCCACGAACTGTCAGACAAAAGTTTCGCCCCATCCCGTGCGGCGGCCGTCATCGCAGCCGCCATGCTTGCCTCGTAATCAGCACCGCTGCGCACTACCCTGGCCCCCATGCTGCGCAACCGCTCTGCAAAGCTTTCCGGCACCGTATCCGCAATATAGATAACAGCATGCGCGCCAAAGGCGGCAGCCCCTGCCGCCAATGACAGTCCGTGGTTTCCCGCACTCGCCGTGAGATAGGTTTGACCGCGCGCCACACCCGCCTCAGCGTCGCGCGCAATAACATAGGCAGCGCCCAGCGCCTTGAAACTCCCAAGACCCATACGGCTGCGTTCGTCCTTGAGGTGTACAGCAGCGACACTCGTATGCGCGGCAATATCATCCGCACGCAACAGGGGCGTCTGTCCAGAATGTGGGCAGCGCTGCAGCAACGCTAAGGGCGCCTTGGCATCAACGCTGGGAAGGGGGATATCGGCCAATGCTACACAGCTGAGGCCCACACCACGAAATGGGTTATGTAAGATTTTCATCCGCGCAGCCTGCAGGAGTAACCCCACTAGGGTCAATCCCTTCAATAACGCCAGCACAGAGATCAAATGACAATCAATACAATCAAAGACAAGATCGCCCGCAGACGGCCAAATGCCATTTCTAATGCGGCCTCCGCAAGGCAACTCTTGCAGCGCTCAGCCCGGATATGTACGCTTGTTTGCATAACGACAGTCTCATGGGTGCGCCTTTTGTCTTTTTCACCAGCCATCACCGGAACCGGCGTTTTCACGCCCAACCAATCCATATCGAACGCAGAGCTTGTCCTCGCGTTCAATGCGTATGCCGATCGAACGCAGAGCTTGTCCTCGCGTTCAATGCGTATGCCGACAAGTTCAACGCCGAAAACGCCAAAGCCATTGCAGCGGGCGACGTTGAGGCCAAAGAGCATTCATCAGAAGACTTCATCGTGAAAGCCTCTGGAATAGAAAGCCGCTTTGTGATGGACAAAACCGGTATACTGGACCCGAATGTTATGCACCCACTGCTGCGTCAGCGCGCAGACGACGAACCATCGATCATGGCTGAGATGGGACTAGATGCCGCGCAAAAGGCACTTGCCGCAGCAAACAAAACTGCCGGCGATGTAGACGCAGTAATCTGCGCAGCCTCTAACCTTGAACGCGGCTACCCGGCCGTGGCCATCGAAATCCAGGATTTATTGGGGATTCAAGGCTTTGCCTTCGACATGAATGTTGCGTGTTCTTCAGCAACCTTTGGAATACAGGCTGCAGCGGATATGGTGCGCTCTGGCTCGATCCAGTCGGCACTGGTTGTAAACCCGGAAATATGCTCAGCTCATCTAGAATGGCGCGACCGAGATTGTCATTTTATTTTTGGTGATGTGGCCACTGCGATCTTTATTGAACGCAAAGAAAACGCCGCTGGCACGTGTTTCGAAATTCGATCAACACGCTGCGCCACAAAGTTTTCTAACAATATACGCAACAACAATGGTTATCTGCGGCGCTCACGCCCCGATGGCCTCGCCGATCGGCGCGACATGCAATTCATGCAAAACGGTCGCAAAGTCTTCAAAGAAGTACTGCCCATGGTCAGTCATCACATCGCTGATCACATGGCCAGTGATGGAATATCCTCGAAACATCTCAGGCGCCTGTGGTTGCACCAGGCCAATAAGACAATGAACGACTTCATTGGTAAAAAAGTTCTGGGTCGCACACCAGAACCAGACGAACAGCCCAATATTTTGCAAGACTACGCCAACACGTCCTCCGCAGGGTCGATCATCGCGTTTTCTAAGTACTCGCAAGACATGATCAATGGAGATATTGGGCTGATCTGTTCGTTCGGAGCAGGTTATTCCGTAGGCTCTGTTATCCTCGAACGACACGGATAGAGGACGGCCAAGGGTCGGTGGGCGGGCGCCTTTCGGGCCCATTGGCCCGGAACAGTACCGCGCAGCGATACTAGATACTCGCCATCATCCGCATATCCAACAACGTCTGTTTGCTTGCATATCCTTAAACACCTACAAAAATTCTGACTGCATGTGCTCGCAGATGAAATTCAAGCTCATCTGACCTGTCCTCATGCCTTGCCCCGATTGACATGGCAATTTATGCATCACCACCATGGCCAAACTCTATTTCCACTACTCAACCATGAATGCGGGCAAGTCGACCGTGCTGTTGCAAGCCGCGCACAACTATAAAGAACGCGGGATGGTACCATATCTGTTGACCGCACAGATGGACGATCGGGCAGGTTCGGGCCGCATTGCATCGCGAATCGGGATTGAGACACCTGCCGACACATTCTCACCTTTCGATAACCTTTTTGACAAGCTTGCGGCACGCATGAATGAGCGCTTGGTTGCCTGTGTTTTCGTGGACGAGGCGCAATTTTTATCAGAAGATCAGGTTTGGCAACTGGCTCGCGCCGTGGACGACCTAAACCTGCCCGTAATGTGCTACGGCCTTCGCGTTGACTTTCGCGGCAAGCTTTTTCCAGGTTCCGCAACTCTGCTGGCACTGGCCGACGAGATGCGAGAGGTCCGCACAATTTGCCATTGTGGAAAAAAGGCGACAATGGTGATCCGTCAGGACGCGGCGGGCAAAGTAATTACCGACGGCGCACAAGTTCAGATCGGCGGGAATGAGACTTATGTTTCACTGTGCAGACGACACTGGCGAGAGGCCGTTGGTGATTGACGCACATGCCGACAGACACGGATCGCGAGGCCAGAGCGTTATTCAAAAATCTTAGATCGGCGGGAATGAGACTTATGTTTCACTGTGCAGACGACACTGGCGAGAGGCCGTCGGTGATTGACGCACATGCCGACAGACACGGATCGCGAGGCCAGAGCGTTATTCAAAAATCTTGACCCCCAACCTTGCTACGCTGTTATCTACACAGGGTTCGGCACATCAGCACCCGACAAAAACGCAGCCAGATTTTCAACGGCTACCATCCCCATCGCGGTCCGGACCTCCAAAGCTGCCGTGCCCAGATGAGGAAGCACAGTCACTGTGTCCAACGCCGTCAGCGCCTCGGGAACTTTTGGCTCAAATTCATAAACATCCAAACCTGCACCCGCGATTTGACCACTCTGCAACGCCGCAATCAGCGCCGTTTCATCGACTACATCGCCACGCGCAATGTTTATGAAATGCGCATGCGCCTGCATGGCAGCAAAAACATGCCCATCGATAAAATGGTGGGTCTCTGCACCGCCGGGCACAGCGACGACAACAAAATCCACCTTACGGGCAAGATCAGCCAGCGATGCCGCGCGTTGGGCTGGAAATTGCAGTTGTTTTGCAGAGCGATTGAAGTAATGAACCGACATCCCAAACCCATAATGACACCGGTGCGCAATTGCTTGGCCGATACGGCCCATGCCGACAATACCAACGCGTTTGCCACTCATGTGCAGCCCAAGCATCTGAGTGGGATGCCACCCTTCCCACTGACCAGACCGAACCAAACGCTCACCCTCCGCCGCCCTGCGGGCAGACATCAGCATTAACATGACACCAATATCCGCCGTGGCATCTGTCACGGCACCGGGCGTGTTTGTAACCACGATACCCGCAGCCCCTGCTGCCGCCACATCAATATGGTTGTACCCGACCCCAAAATTCGCGAGCAAACGGCAGCGTGCGTTTGGAACATCGGCAAACACGACTTCGGCAAACTGATCGCCCAGTGTCGGGAGCACAGCGTCGTAATCGCGCAATGCTGCGCGCATCTCGTCTCCGTTCATCGGTTGGGTTTCTTGGCGGACAACAACATCGGCGCACACGGCGCGTGCTGCATCCAACACTTGCGTTGGCAAGGGGCGTGCGATCAAAACGCGGCTCAATGTAGTCGCCCCCCCACGGGGACATCAGCATCAGGTCGTGCCAGAACTATTTTGCCCTGAGCATCTGAAAACCCAAGAACCAGCACCTCTGACATAAACTTACCAATCTGGCGCGGTGGAAAGTTGACCACGGCCATCACGTTCTGCCCAATCAGCCCCTCGGGGCTATAGTGATCCGTGATTTGGGCTGATGTCTTTTTCTCCCCAACCTCTGCGCCAAAATCGATCCACAATTTTATCGCAGGTTTGCGCGCCTCGGGATAAGGCTCGGCGCGCAGCACACGCCCCACGCGCACATCGACCTTGAGGAAATCGTCAAAGCTGATCTCATCCATTTGCCAGTTCCCTTGACCTGTCAGATGCCGCAGCAACTGCACGTACCATCAAAGTGGGAAAGCCCGTCTTTGGGTCCATTAAAACTTCGAGCGCGGCTTGCGTTGTGCCGTTAGGGCTGGTGACATTCACCCGCAATTGCGCCGGATCATCATCTGACTGCATCGCCAAAGCGCCCGCGCCCGCCACCGTCGCCTTGGCCAGTTGCATGGCAAGTGCATGTGGCAAGCCTTGCGCCACGCCGCCTGCAGCCAATGTCTCAATCATATGAAATACATAGGCTGGTCCAGACCCACTGACACCAGTCACGGCATCCATCTGCGCTTCGCTCTCCAACCGGACCACCGCACCCACGGCAGACAACAGCAGCTCGGCTTCGTCCAACGCCCCTTGCCCGGCATCATTGGCGCAAATTGCCGTGATCCCTTGACCCACCGCTGCTGGCGTGTTGGGCATCGCCCGCACGATTGGCGTCTGTGCGCCAAAGGCCTCTTCGAAGGCGGCTAATGATGTACCCGCAGCTACGGATACGAAAACAGTGCTCCCTTTAGCCAATTCCGAGATAGCTGGCAGGGCATCGCCCATCATCTGCGGCTTGACTGCGATCAACACCACCGCCGGTGCTTTGGGCAGGGCCACATTGATATGCACACCCGTACTGCGAACCCAATCCGACGGCGCAGGGTCCTGAACCCACACCCGCGAAGGCGGCACACCGCGCGCCAACCACCCGGCCAGCATCGCTGACCCCATCTTGCCGCATCCCAACAGCACAAGGCCATGGGCCGCAATACGACTATCTTGCATGATTTCCCCCCGAAACGTGTCAGGGGCTCAGATTACGCGCGGCCGTAGGCCTCTGCAATGGCGACCTGCATGGCGTCTTGTGGGCTGCGATCCCCCCACACCAGCAGCTGAAGCGCAGGGTAATAACGCTCAGCACTCATAACAGCCGCACCGATCATAGTATCGATCTGCTCGGGGCCCGCTACCTGGCCGCCAGCCAGCACCAAGCCATAACGGTACACCATCAGTTTCTGCTCGGCCCAATAGGTAAAGGCACCGGCCCAGCACTGATCATTGACATGATTCAGCAATTCATAAAAAGGCACCGGCCCAGCACTGATCATTGATATGATTCAGCAATTCATAAAGCGCAGGCAATTTTTCTTCGGGCGGCTCCATTTCAAACGTGCACACCATGCGCAATGTCTCGTCATAACCAGACCAGGCCAGCGTTATCGAGTAAGTACGCCACTGCCCTTCAACGGCCATTGCAATCTGATCATCCGCGATACGATCAAAATCCCAATCGTGATGCTCTGCAATATGCTCGACGATATCAATGGGATGAATGTCTTCTTCGAGAAACTGTTCGGAAAGTGCCATGTCGCCACCTCTTATTCGCTGTAGCGATCGGGGCTGGCAGCGCCCCAAGCGCTAGGTGCCTGCTCTAGAAGCCGGGGCGATCCCCCGATCTCCTACCATATATCGTGGCGGTGCCAGCACCGTCTGGCAACCCTTTATTTGGGGATAACCGCAATAAGTTGGGGACAAACTCATTTTATCCGCAAAATAAGCTCTTTATTATGGCGTATCCAAAACAGCCGACACAGGGGAGAAAGGTAACCCGTTCACCTGCCAACGTGCAGATAAGATGCTTGAGCAACTGAAAAAGCGCCCAGGGTAGAACCCAGACCGATCACAATAAATTGGCAATTAAATAGAACAGTGCGGCAGCGCCGCCGTTGGATTACTTGGTCTCTAACGCATCCAGCCGCGTCTTCAGAGCCTCGTTTTCCTCGCGTGCTTTCTGTGCCATCGCGCGTACGGCATCAAACTCTTCCCGAGTTACAAAATCCCGGTCAGCAAGCCAGCGATCCATCATAGATTTCATCGCCGTTTCAGCCTCATCCTTGGCCCCTTGAGCTACACCCATCGCGTTGGTCATCAACTGCGAAATATCGTCAAAAATTTTGCCGCGTGTCTGCATTGCTTTGTCTCCCGTAGCTCGGTCAAGCATATATGGGCCACCACCGGACCGCGTGCAAGCTTGACCTTGCCTTAACACAGAGGCATTCAGACGCACATGCAATCCATGATCTCTTTTCCTGATATTTCACCCGAGATTTTTTCGATCTCGATTTTCGGATTTGATCTGGCACTGCGGTGGTACGCTTTGGCATATATTGTGGGCATCGTCGTTGGCTGGCGTCTGGTTCTGATGACTGTGAAATCGGCTCGGCTTTGGCCCAATAAAACACCCGTGATGACCCCCGCCCAGATCGAAGACATGCTCACATGGATCATTCTTGGCGTCCTGCTTGGCGGACGGATTGGCTATGTGCTTTTCTATCAGCCGGACATCTATTTGCAAAATCCACTCGCAATTCTGGCAATATGGGAGGGTGGCATGGCGTTTCACGGCGGATTGCTCGGCGTCATTGTTGCCGCATGGATTTACACCGGTCGACAGAACATCAACCGGCTCAGCGCTGCAGACGCCATTGCACTGGGTGTGCCGCCCGGTCTTTTGCTGGGACGGCTCGCAAATTTCATTAATGCTGAACTATGGGGGCGCCCAACTGATCTGCCCTGGGCTGTCGCGTTTCCCGGATATGCCGCACAAGACTGCCCGAGCGTGATTGGCCTGTGCACCCGTCATCCGTCGCAACTTTATGAAGCACTTCTCGAAGGTCTTGTTCTTTTGTGCCTTTTGTTGTGGCTGGTTTGGCGACGGGATGGCTACAAACGCCCTGGACTTTTAAGCGGGACATTTTTTGCGGGCTACGGTCTTGCGCGCTTTGTGGTCGAGTTCGTGCGTCAACCGGATGCGCAATTCATCTCTGAGAACAACCCACTTGGACTTGCGTGGCATGTAACCGGCTATGGTTTGACGATGGGGCAATTGCTTTCGCTGCCGATGATTGTTCTGGGGCTTTGGTTGATTATGCGGGCGCGTTGGCGGGGCCCAGTTTCGCCATGAGCCTGCGTGACGATCTGATCGCACGCATTCGTGCAGAGGGTCCAATCACCGTTGCCGCCTTCATGGAAGAGGCATTGCTGCACCCGACCAAGGGCTACTACACGTCGCGCAGCCCACTAGGACGCAAAGGCGATTTCGTCACCG
>Ga0206126_10003352_pt1 | contig 16337 bp, 16 predicted proteins | sample Helgoland_Spring_5_FD_148621 | JGI IMG/M metagenome (GOLD analysis project Ga0206126, IMG submission 148621) | Pelagic subsurface seawater microbial communities from Kabeltonne, Helgoland, North Sea - Helgoland_Spring_Bloom_20160412_1 | ecosystem: Environmental > Aquatic > Marine > Epipelagic ...
ATTGCATACCATTAACATGATTTTTATCAATTTGTAAGTTTGTTCTTTTACCCCATTCAACTTGTTTACCACCTTTAATTGCTTTAATTTTAGATGTACCAGCATTAGAGACATTTCCAAATGTAACTACAAATGTTGCATCATACCACATAGCCATTCCACCTTTGTTCATCATCTTTGGTTGACCCATAGGTGATTCTGCTTTAGCAGTCCATACTTTATTAATACAGCAAAGTGTATTAGTAAATGGTGATGATTCTTTACGAGACATTACAATACTTTGGTTAACTGTATTACCAAATTGTGTTGACATTGCTCCAGCATTCCATTCATTATTATTTTTCAGTTTTTCAACTGACATTGCACAGGGAATAGAACCAATTGAATCCCAGAAGAATGCTAAATCATAAGGTAAATTACCTTTTTTCTGTTCATTCTGTAAATCCATTATAAATGCTGCTACGTCTTCAATAGTATGTAAAGTTTCTCTATCAACATAAATAAAATTACCTTCATAATCTACAACATTACCCTCATCATCTTTGATTAGTTTAACTTCTAATCCCATTTGAGCGGCATGTTCCCAATTCCATTTCATTTCAGTAATAATAAAAACAGGTAATACTCCCATTTTTTGTGCTGATACAGCTGCTTCAAGTAAAGCCGTTGTTTTACCTGTATCCGAATGTCCTCTAAGTAATGAAATATGTCCCATTGGAACACCTGGTACTCCAGATATTTCCTGAAATGCAGGGGATAGTGGTATCCATTTTTGTTCCTTAAATTTAACGTTTTTATCTAAACCTTTAGAAGATTTAAATTTGTTTAAGTCAAATTTGCTCTTAATCTCAGCAGACACCGCTGCTGAGAGAGACTTCGATGCTTTTCTTGCCATATTTAGAAAGGTAAATCATCCATTTTATTACTACTATTTGAATCATCAAATAAGGAATCAAATTTATCTACCTTACTTTGTTTAGCCTTATCAGTATCTAAACTAAAATTTGAAGGTGTTTTTGGAGTTGAAGCTACAGGTGTTGCTACAATTTCCTCAGAATCTTCTTCTGGTGATAACCATTTTTCTAATGCTGATTTCATTTCCTCAAAACTAAAACGTTTAAATAAACCTTCTTTTGGGTTTGGTTGTTCATTTGTCCATTTTTCTACTAAACTAGCATCTTCACTAAGTGGTGAAGTTTTTAATCTAACACGTACTGATGATTTATTATAAGGAGTACCTGTTGATTCTGGTCCTACTGTTTCTATTGTAAGGTCTCTACCATTTACAATATCTGTATAATCTCCAATTTCATCATCAACAGCAAGTGCTAATAATTCTTCATATACTTGTTTACCAAATTGCCATAATCTAGCACCTTTATCTTCTTCTCCACGTACTACTACAGGAACGAAAATACGGTTTTTAGCATCTAACTTTTTAGCTAGTACATAATTTTCTTTATTATACTCTCCTTCACGTAGTTTCCCAGCAAATAAAGCAATTGGGTCTTTCTCACCAAAATTAGCAGGTGAAATCATTACCTTATTGGTAATACCATAATAAAACTTTAACTCAGTAAACGGGTTAGAAGCATCAAATGTTGATGGTACTATTCTAATTTGTTGTTTACCTACTGTAGGTCTCCAAAAAATGGTTGAGTAATCTGTTTTTTGACCCTGTGGTTTTGATTGGAGGGTATCCAATTTCTGTTTTAATGCATTTAAATCCATAATTGTAACTTATTTTTAATTATAACTGTTTATATGTAACTCAATATACGAAATATAGTTTGGGGAACCAAATTATATCTCAATTATTTTTTTACTACTACTACTCCTTTTTTCTCTATAACTTCTAAAGAACAATCTTGGGCAAAACTTATACCCTTACTTATACTTTTATGAGATAAATAGTGATAAATAAAAGAAGCAAAAAATGTATCACCAGCTCCTGATAAATCAGAAACTTCTGCTTGTCTAGAAGGGGGGTATATTAAATTATTCCATTTAACTCCTTTTTCTCCTAGAGTAACTATTAATTGTCCTTTATACTTTAATAAATTTTCTTTATTTTTTTCATATTCTGGTTGGTTAATTTTTATAAATGAAGCATTGTTAACCCACTCTCCAAATATTTTTTTAGAATCAATAAAAGTTAAAGGGTATTTATTTATTATATACTTTATATCCTCTTCACTTAAAAAACCTTTATTATAATCACTAATAACAATAGCATCATATTCTTCTAGTTCATCTAATCCTGTAAATTTAGGGCAACTATCATTATCATCAATTCTTAATAACATCTGATTAGTTTTTATATCAACTATTCGAGTTTTTATTATACTATTTGAATTAGTAATAAAATCAATTTTCCAATCTGGGGCTAAGCTTGTTAAATTATTAAAAACATTTTTAGCCATCCCATCATTTTTAGTTGAATTAAGAGGATTAAATACAGGTACAGGTGCTTCAGGGCATATTCGTTTACACTCACCATATATAAATTTATCTATACAACTATCTCCTATTATTAATATTTTCATAAGGTATTTCCTATTCTAATTCTATAACTATCTTCATCAAAATGTTGTGTTGATACTTCAAAAATTTCTGACATATCTTCTAGTGCTATTAATTGATGAGGGGAACCTCTTTCTATTGTTAAACAAGTTCCTTCTTTTATTATTGTGGTATGTTCTACACCTTTTTCAGTGTCTAATCTGATATATTCGAAACTACCTTTACCCACATACCATGATTCTTTTTTAATAATATGATAATGTAAAGAAAATTTACTACCAGCTTTAAAAAATCTAAGTAATTTCCCACAATATTCTTCGTCATTATGGATCCATACTTCTTCTCCCCATCCCTTTTGGACAATTTTAGGTTTTACTATCATAATTCTTCAATTCGTTTTGCCTTATCATCTATAATTAGATCATAAGAAGGTTTTGTGGGTAATGTAATATCCTCTTTATACCCCACCACGAGATTATCAAAAATACACCCCCATTCATTTAATTGGTTAGTTGTTAACTCTGTATAATCTATTTTGCTTGCACCACCTCTAGCTGTATAGTAGGTTATATGCCATCCTTCTTTTTTTAATTTATTAATTTTATTAATGTTGTCTACATTAGGTATAGCCAATTCATATATTCTTTTATCCTCATAAAAACATATAGTTTCATCTATATCAACAAAGGCTTTTAACTGGTCTTCAGAATATAATTTACTTTCCCTCATTCTTTAATATATTAGTGGTTGAATAATTGCCTATTCGATCAAAGTATACAATTTTTTTAGCATGCTGACCTCCTACTATTTCTTTTCCTTTCCAATCACTTCCTACTACCATGATATTAGGGGAAACTGAAGATACTAATAATTCTAGGTTTTCACGAGTATCAAAAACTATTACTTTATCTATAGCTTTTAAACTTTCTAAGGCATAAATTCTATCTTCTAATTTATTGTATGGTCTATCTTTTCCTTTATCATTAGAAATTTTTTCATCAGAATCTAACCCGACGATTAATTTATCACCTAATGATTTTGCAAAATTAAATAATTCAAAATGACCTCTGTGAAGTACATCAAAGCACCCATTTACCCAAATTTTCATAACCTTTTATTTTAATATTATACTTCTATAATTTTATATATTTTAGTATTTAATTGGTTTAAATCATTATGTTGTGTAAGTAACACACAATTTCTATAATGTTGCCAATCTACTTGATATTTTGTATCTACAACACCCCCATTTAATTTTTTTATAAGTTCATTAAGGGCATTAATAGTATATAAGGTGTTGGATTCCTTTTTTCTGTGCACCAAAATAGTATTATCGGGTATTGTATGCACATTTCCTTGGTCTACATTATATGTAACCACATATTCATCTTTTCCTACAATTTCTAAAACAAACATTTTGTTATATATAATTGTGTATTTTGATCTTATATCTTCGATAAGTGCATCTAACCCTTCTAAGTCGGTGAAAGTGCAAAATAATTTATTATTCAAATCTCCTGCGTTTTGGATGTCTTTTATAACATCATATTCCGCATTATACATATTGATACTATTCTGAAAAATTGTAGTCATAACCTTCTATTTCTTTAATGTTTAATTGATATTTTTTAAATACATTTCTAATTTCTTCTAGCATATTTTCCTCACTATCATCTAAATCAAATAAAAACGAATCATAAGTATATAATACCAATTTTGTTTTGCAATTTCTTAGTATACAAAACATATCCCATAATATACGAACATTCATTGACGTCTCCAAATTTTGTAACACGTAATTAAACAGTTTTTGTGGGTTCATGTTTTGTAATTTTTCCTTTTCATATCTATACCCAGAAACAGGACATTCTATAAAACCATCGCTTTGAAACTTTTTCCAGTTATCTCCTACGTATTTCTCAATTCCTTGAAAGAATTCCAACTTTTTGTAATTTTCGAAAACACCTCCGTATAATTGTTTAAAAGTGAGTTCTTTGGATTTTTTATAATCAACATTATACAAAGTTGCAAAATGACTGTGGATATCATTAGTGGCAAACTCGTAATTAGTAAGGCGAGCAGCCAAACTAGGATGGTAAGCGCTAATATCAATTTCCACAAACCTATTATTACGTGGTATAAAACTTTTTCTACATCCGTTTTCTTTATTAAGTGCGGCATAGTTTACATTTTTAAATTTATTTGATGGTCTTGTTGTTGTTGTTTTTAAGTTGAACTGAGTGTAGACATATTCACCATCAACGGGATGGAAGTATTCTTCGAAGGTTTCATTGTGTATTCGTACTCCATTCCTTTCGATAGCGTTGAATACCATGGATACTCTACTGTTAAAAAATTCATCATATTTTGTTTTTTCTATGTTAATATTCGCTTTTAGATCTCTAAAAATCGTTTCACACAATTCATAGTGTTTAACAATCGGTATAATTAGGTTTAACTCAAGGTTATCTTTATGCTCACGATAGTACAAATCGTGTGTTTGTGTTGTAGGACGTATATATGTATGAGGAGGTGGTGTTATGTCATAAAGAGTTTTGTTTGGAAAATAATGTAATATCTCCTTTTTATCTCTACAATATAATATTTTAAATTTTTCTAATAGTTTGTCTATACCCGTATTTAATGCATTTAGAGATTCACTATGCGTAATACATACCATAAAGCCTTTAGTTGCTTCAAGTGGTCTAATATACACTAAACTTACGTGATTTAATACGGGGTGTATTGTATCATTATAAGGTATTACCTCAATGAACGCTTTTTTATAACCACTATTTATTAAAACATTTAACTGTTCCTCGTCTTCTACAAGCCAGTACATATAACCTTATTTTACTTGAATATACGAACGCTATTAGTAGCCTCCAAATGTATTTGATGAAGTATTATAGGTTTTCATTTTTGGTTCATTTATATTTGGGAGTAATTCACTATTTGAACCACTTATTGGAAGTAAAATATTATGTTTTTCAATAGTATGTTGTCTTCCTTCCATAGGACCTTTATCAGGGTGGATATGATAATAACCTCTATACATTTTACCTGTTACTATGGATTTAAATTCTCCTCCTTCAGTATATAAATTATCTTGAGTAGTATATTTAAATAATTGATCATATCTACCTTTAAAATAAGATTTAAATCCTTGTAATTTAAAATTCTTCTGGATTCTACTAACTGTTTTTTGGTTAACATTATAAGCATTAGATCTATTACCTGTTATTATCCAAGGGAGTTGAAAAGCAATATATAAAGAATGTTGAACTGTTAAATTTTTATTAATAAAAGAATTGTATTGAGATTCATTTATTTCGGTATATTTAATTTCATTTATTTTTGATGTAAAATATCTTTGTATTTCTCCTATATTATAGTTATTTGATGTAGGTAAGGGTTGGATTTGGATTGGGGGTTTAGGAAAGGGAGTTGTATTATTTAAACTTATTTTTTTAGCCCAATAATACCCGTCATCTATTATATCATAGGAATTAGGAAACTCTTCTAATTCAGGATTAAATGGAGGGAAATCATTTAAATTAATTGAGGAAAGTTCTAGAGGTAAATTAGGTTTGTCATTTGGGTTTCTACCAGAAAATACCTTCCCATCTCCTGTTTTAAAATAGGACCCAGAATATATATTGTTAGTATTTAAATAAACATATTCATCACCAATAGTGAATAAATTTGTAATTATTTGTGATTTTGGATAATACATTATACGTAATTTGTGTTTTTAGTATTCCATTGTGATTGTGGTAATCCTTTATTATCTTTAGCGGCATTTGCTATTACTGTATCTGTAACTTTAGCTGCATCAAAATGAATACAATCAACATAATTTTTAAAATCACCACCCCATCTTAAACCACATTTTTTTGCTAATTGTGGGATACCTGATTCTACCCAAGGATTTCTATCTTTTTTTCTATATACTTTTCCTGTTGTGTCTTTAACGTTCATATCCACAGCGAAAGCATAATTATGAGCTGAACGTCCAGGGGTTGCGTTTTTAGGATTTTGGGCTTTTAATTCTATTGATCGTTGGTAAGAACGATAAGTAGCATTTATTATTAAAGTATACCCAGGATATTTTTCATTTAATTCATTTAAAAATTTTCTCCAAGTATTTTGAGTATTAATATTTAATTCACCTATTAACCAATCTATACCCTGAGTTTTTTGGTAGGTTCTGGGGTCAAAGGGTTTTCCTGCTACTGTTCTATTATCTAAAATGATCAATTTTTCATTGGGATCTTTAGGTGGAATAGGACCTTTTACTGTTGGATTTGTTGATTCTTGAGATGTGTTATTATTTGTATTGTTTAGGGGTTCCGAGCTTACGGATTTGTCCGTAATACTAGTTGATATTGTTTTTATATTTGTTTCCCATAAATTACCCTTTACAGAATGGTTAATTCCACGGATAATAAACTTAAGAGCTTTAGGGTAAGCAGGTGGTAAAAATTTTTGGTTTATGCTTATTTTATTATAAATTTTCATGCCACTTAATCCTTCTGTAGTTAAGTCTAATTCTACAGGAATAAAACCACTTAAACTAGATTGAACCCCTGATTCTTTATATTCATTAAGATTTATTTGATTTATATATTTATTAAAACTATTAATACCACGATTAACAAACTTGGGATCATCTATTGATGTAAAATATAAAGCTTTATCTCTACCTATTTGAACCTTTACTCCAACTCTAGAGGAAAGACCAGTATCTCCACCAAAAGCAGAAATTATATAGGATTTATATTCTTCTCCCGGAATAATATTTAAACCCTTTAAGTAAGATTCACTATCTACAAGTTCTGGGTTAATTACTTTTCTATCTTTTAAATTTTTTTGGTCTTTGTCTGATGATTGAATTGCTTGGACTTTTCCAACTACCTCATCTAATAATTGTTTATTTTCTTTATCTACCATATAATCTCCAGTAAGTTCATCATTGTCTTGACCAAGGTTGTTAATATTAGTACCTTGCCATTCCCAGTCATAATTCCAAGAACCATCTGAAAAGGGGTTAAGGTTACTATCTCGGTCTATTGTAGTACTACCACCCTCTGTAGACATATCTTGTTTAAAATTAGTAATTATTTCAAATGGAGAACTAATCCCATCTCCTGGGGAGGTTTTGCTACCCGTAATTATATTTTTACTAGGGTCATTGTTTGGTTCTTCGGATTTTTCTTCAAATCTATTTTTAAAACCATCATTCCAATTATTAAATGGAATTGATGCAGCATCTCCTTCAGCTGAGGCACCCAAAGAAATCATGTTCATTAAATCAGGTGTTATTTTAGTATTAAAAGAAAAATCTTTAACAAAATTAGATTCTCCTTTACTATTATAACCTAATATTTCAATAGGGGCTGTATCTTGAACATTTGATGTTTTATCAAACCCTTTAATAGGATTTTGTTCTAAAAAATATAAAACATTATCATCTCTTATAGCAACTTCTAAATTAGTAGCACCACCTGTACATCTATTAATACCCTTACATATACCTTGAAGATATTGAAATATACTTAAATTACCCTTATCATCAAGATTATTATCTAGTTCTAATTGTAAGAAATTAATGTTCATGTAAATATTCATTAGCTTACCATATGTAACTTTTTTAGCTGAGTCCCAAACTACAAAAGGTCTAATACCTTTCTTTGTTGACCCATTATCCAAAAGATCATTTGTGAAGGGATTTGCAAGTGAAGAAGCATTAGAAAATTCTTCATCAAATTTAAAACCAAAAATACATATTTTAGGGTCTAAAGGGATTAGATTAACTATATAATTACATCTATTAGATTCAGCTCCAGTATCAATAGTAACTTGTTTAAATTTAGGGGAGTTACCATTTGTAATATCTCTACATATTTTTTTTTGAAGGTTTGCTAAAAAATCTCCTAATCTTATATAATATCTCTGATTTTGGGGTATACCCTTATAATACTGGTTTTTTCTAGCAGAAATGTTTAAATTAAAATAATTATCATTTTCAGGAAAATTTAAAATAGTTTGACCTAACCATTGTGATATTACATTTGATCCTATATTATTAATAAGAGAATTATCATAACTACCATCTTTGTTTGGTTCAACCTTAAATTTATCTGCTAATTCCTCTTGAATATAAGGAATATTTGTTGTGGTAATTTCTGTAGAGGGTTTTCTGACATTTATGGATTCTATAATACTACCTAAAGATATTAAGTCTACTTTTATATCATAACTACCATCTTTGTTTACCTTCCAGGAAAAATTTGATACTTTTCCAAAAAAACCATCATAATTACCTTGAGTATTTTTTCTTAACAAATTTATTTCATCTAACATAGATTGTTGAGTGTAAGTATCTGTTGTAAACCATTTCTCTTCAATAATGGTTGAACCCATTTGATTTATTGTTACTTCTGGGGGAGAACCTGGAATGTATTTGATATTAGAAACATATTTATCCCAACCCCATTCTAACATCATAATATACCCTAATCGTAAATAAAGCATTTCTATTAAGTTAAATTGAAATTGGTTATAAACTTTAATATTTACTGTAGCTTTTCTAATTGATCCTCGGTTTAGGGATTCAACAGTAAAATCGGTTATACCCCCCACAGGTTGTAAACCTTGGGAATTTCCTCCTAAACCACCATACATTTTATTTAAACTATTAGATAATAAATTATCCTTTCTTACACCCCTTCTTGAAATATAAGGTTGTTGTTTATCAGGGTCATAATCATTTATAGATTGTATAGTATTGAACAATACTAGGTTTTTTGCTAAACCCATATCCTTTAAAGCACTTATATCTTTAGCTTCTGTTACTAACTCAGGGGATTGTGCAAAAATATCCTGTAATCTTTCTGTTCCTTTAGATCCATCTATAGCAACACCCGATGCCATTTTTATCCAAGCATTCCTATTATTTAAATAATTTAGTACTGTAGGATCACGTTTAACAGATTCAGAGTTATAACCCGCACCATTCATTTTTTGTCTGAAGTCTATTTGTTTTAGGATTGGTTTTGAGATTTTTTCTCCTATTAAATTTCCCTTTCTCATAACTATTTAGAATTTAATTGGGTATAATCTAATAAAATTTGTGATATATTCCTAGGAATTCTAATTTGAACCCCCAAAGGAGGATACATTGTATTTTGTGGTAATTGGGGGTTAGCTATTGAGATAATCCACCATAAATTAGAATCACCAAAATTATTTTGTGCTAAAATATCAAATCTATCACCTATGTCGGTATAGACATAAACATCATCAAAACTTAAAGGAATATTAGGATATTTTGTAGTAGCCTTATAATTTTTTCCACCTCTTGTTTTTTTATTCTTTATTTTTATATATCTTCCCATATTTTTATTAAATATCTATCTGGGTAGTATTATTATTATCATCTAATTTTGTAGTATAGTTATTACCCTCACTATTACTTAAAGAAATATACCTTTCAGGTCCAAATATATCTAAATCACCCTCTACACTAGAACCTGAATTACTAGTACTTGCAAAAATATTTTTCTGTAAATTAGGTACAAAATTATGAATAGGGATAAAACTAAAACCTGATACCTTAATTATAAATGGTAATTCTTTTACACTATCATCCAATTTACCATCAGTATCATTAATTCCTATTTCCCATGGAGATTCTTGAGGAATAGAAAATTGTATTCCTTTCATTATACCAACTTGATTATAAAGATAACCACCTACTGTTAATTCTATTAAATTACCTCTCATATACCCATTAGATGAATAGTCTGGGGCACATACTGATGCTAAATAATTTAGCTTCTGGTACATAGGTATTAATTCTTGTTTTGATTGAGCAGCAACAGTCCAAGATAAATTAACACTTCTATCAAATCCTTGATAGTTATATAAATTTTCTGCTCTACCCGAAAATGTTTGTGAACCCCAATCGGCGGTATAAGAATCATCCATAGAGTCTATAAAAGCTCTAAAATGAATGTATGTTTTTAATTCAGGATTATCATTATCTATTACACCAATTCTAAAGGTGCATAAGTCATTTACTGATGCTTCAGACTGTTTTATAGCATCCTTACTTTTGTATAAAGATCGAGCATTAATTTTATCTAATGCTCTACCATTACCTGTTACATAACTTGTAGAAGTATTTCTTGTACCTGGGTTTCCTAAATTAACTCTGGGTTCTATGCTTTGATTAGCATAACTTAGACTACCAGCTGTAACCCCTGATATTGGGCTTATTAGTTTTCTGAAATCTTGGATACTAGAAGTGGTGCCATATAAGTTAGAATCATTAAGTACATTTGAAGTACCAGAACTCATTAACTTATCATAATCTAAAGTAGTACCTAGCCCACCTACAACATTGTTTGCTTGAAAACCTAAACCATCAGGTCTTTTAAGTTGATATACACTTTGACCAACCTCACTTATAAAACCACCATTAATATTATCATTATCTGTTTTAAACACCCCTGTTCCCAAAAGATCAGTTATAGAACTAAAGGTTTGAGATAAATATTTCCCAGTTACAGATTTTGTATTTAAAGGATCTTTTATGTTACCAAAATAGGTACCTCCTCTAAAAGTTTCAAAATTTGGATTTGTAACACCACCTTTAAAAATACTATAATCAAAACCAAAATTAGTATCAGGTGATTTTCCAGTTGAAAAGAAACCACTATCTTTTAATTGTGGGTTATTTAACCCTGTTCTATCCTTAGACATGAGGATATTTGTTTTTCCTACACCTAAAGTTGAACCTGGTCCTCCAGAATAGCTATATAAGTTAGTTTGATTTCCGTCACTGGATGATATTTTATTATCTAAAAATTGAATTAATCTACTTGATTTTACATTAGTTTGTCTCTCATCTTGGGCCACTGAGTCTATATAAAGAGGATTAGATAAAGGAAATAAATCTCCAAAACCTGTTGATAAAGAATTACCATTAGCTATGTCATTTGTACTGGCAAATGGGTTTATACCTTGTTTAAGTAAATGCCCACCTAGTGGGTTAACCGCAGCCTGTGCTAATGTAGATGTTGGTAAGTAAATACCGTTATTTAACGGTAATCTATTGGAATTTTTGCCTAAGTTAACTACAGAAGAATTATTTGCAACCGCCATTTGGTTAACAGCAGATCTTGATAGGGCATTTTGTTTAACAGTAAATAAAACCCCATTTGGGGATTTAAAATCAAACATCATTTGAGTTAACCTAGAAACATCATTAACCACTGATGCTGGTAATAATGATCCTCCTCTTAAAAGAAAATCAACATCACCTAAACCAGGGCCTTCTCCGTTAGGTATAGGAGTAGTAACGTAAGGTTGGTTACTTGAACCTTGATCACGTCTATCACTTCCATACCTTAAAGATTTAAGATTGGTTGTTAGATTAACTAAGGGCATATATTACTGTACGTTTCCTGTTGTATCTACTGCTCTTGGAGTTTCTGAAACGAAGTCAATGTATGTTCCTTTTGAGAACGTATCATTAACTGGGATTGTTCCTGCATTATTTAAAGGTGCAGTAGGTTGGTTACCAGTTAAGGGAGTTAATTGAGATCCTTCTGTTTCAAACTTTTTAAGTAAAGGCATAATTTTAGTTTTTAAAGTTAATTATTATTTTGTTATAAATATTAGTTTTATTTAAGGAATGTACTTTATTGAACAGAATAAGCATATTTTCCAACTGCCGTACCTAATTTATCACCACTCATTTCGATTACAGGATCGGGTCTGTTAATTGCTCTTTCTAATAATTTTTCTAGTTTGGAATTATCTTGTTGTACTACTGTTGTTTGTAATTGAGGTTGTGGTTGAGGTTGTGTTGGTTGAGGTGATGTTTTTATAGATTCATTTTCTTTAGGGAATATATCTAAATTTGGTTTTACTACATCATTTTCTTTAGGAAATAAGTTTGTACCTGCTATAACTGTATCTTTATTATTTAATGCGATTGCTCCTTCTGGACCCATTAAAGTTCTAGAACCATATCCCCCTCCACCACCACCAGGAGATACCATATCATCTGCTGTTGAGTAAAGATAAGCACCTACCGCAGCGGCAACCCCAAACCCAATAAGGGCAGTAAAAGGATTAGCAACAGCAAATGCTGCCGCTTGAGCTGCTAGTGCTGTTACTTGATTCCACATAAGACCCAAATTTTTCATTAATGTACCTGATGTAATTGCTTGAGATATTTGAATGTAAGCAAATCCTGCTCCTAAGGCAGCTATAATAGGTACCATACCTGAAAGTGTTGATGCCAACATAGCAACTCCTTGTAGTAATGGGTCTATGAATTTTAACATATCACCTAAAGCGGCTTTAGCGGATTCCATTGAGGCATTTAAAGCTTCTTGGGCTGTTTGTTGTTCTAATCTATTTGCTAATTCATCTTTACCTAATGCTCTTAAATCCTCTGCTGATTTTCCTTGTATTTCTTGTTGAAATAAAATATCGGCCATTTGGTCAGAAGTCATACCCATAGCTGCTGCTAAAGCTTCTTGTTGAATGACATTCATATCTTGGAATTCAGATAAAGTACCTGCTTCCCGTTGTAATTCTTGTGCTAATGTTACTTGGTCACCTGCTAAGGCTGCTGCTCTTGCTTTCTCTAAATTAATATTTCTACCAATTAACAATTCAGCTTCTAGTTCTTTAGATATTGAACTTTCAAAATCTAATAATGATTTTCCAGCAGATGCAACATCTTCTAGGGATGAACCAAATAACTTGGCTTGAGTAACTGCTTTTGAAATTTCTTCTATATTTCCACCTAAATTAGCTCTAACAGTTCCAGTTACTTTAGAAGTTTCTTCTAAAATTCCTTTTAGATCAAATTGAACTCCTGTTTGTCTTTGTAATTCGTAACTAGTAGCTAATGCGTTTTTATATTGATCATCAAAACTTCCTACTGTTAATTCTGAAGAGGCAGCTAATGACCCTGCTGCTTCAGCAGTTATACCCGTTGTAGCTTGTAATCTAGTAGCTGTTGCTAATGTATCTTGTGAAAATTTAGCCATAAAACCAAATTGTTCACTCATATCCATAAAGGTATGGATCATAGCAGCACTTGTTACATTTATATCATCTAGTTCTCCTGCAGTTTCTGCAAAAGTACCTGCAAGGTTTTTAGCCTCATCACTGGACATAACCATAGTTTTTTCAAACTGGGTTATTTTTTTATTATTCCCTAATATAAGCTCCCCCATTGTTTTTAGGGCACCTAACATTGCAGTAAACGCAAATAATGCTATATTGGCTGGGTTTGTAAGACCTGAAAGCATTTGGTTTCCTGCTTCTTTTAATCCAGCACCTAGACCAGCAACTCCACCTTCTCCATCTTTTATTTTGTCCATAGCAGCACCTAATATTTTATCAGTGTCTACTAAATCTCCTAATATTGGTATTTTACTTATACCTTTTAAAATACCACCAAAAGCTCCTAGTTTCTTTTCATTTTCTTTTAGGATTTCCTTTTCTTTTTTTCTTAATTCATTCTGACGTTCTAATTCATCAGCATTTTGTTTAGTAAATACTGCTTGTTTTGCTAAAGTTCCTAAGGTTTCTGCCTCTATTTCTAAAGCAACTTCTGCTTCTTCTTGTCTATCTTGGGAAGCCTTTAAGGCTTCTTCATCAATTGACGTTCCTTGTGAAGCAAGAGAAAGTAATTCTTCTTGTATTAACTTTTCTTGTGCTATTAAGGAAGATTGTTCCATAGCAAATTCCACTCTTTTTTGTTCTAATGGGGAAATGGAGTTAAGTAAAGCATTTTCTACTTTTCTTGCTTTTAAAATAGCATCTTGATTTTTAAGCAATTGTTTATCTATAGCTTCAACTGAACTAAGACCCCTTCTTTGCTCTGATATTTCTTTAGAAATACTTTTATTAATTTTAAGTATATTGGTATCAAAAGTTGTTCTTTTAGTACTTATACCTTGAACTTCTTTAATAGAGTCAACTAAAGAAGAAGCTAAACCAACAGAATCAGAATCTAAAATATTCTGTTTTTCTTTTACTTCAGCTCTTTGTTTTTCAATTGCAAGAAGTTCTTTAGCTCTATTTAATTCTTGTTCCGTTGGCATTAATAGGGGGTTTTATTATAAATATGAAAAAAAGCAGCTATTTATAGCTGCTCTTTCCCTCATATGGTTTAGATGCTTGTTTAAATTGAGGGGTGTTAATTTTTCCCTCAGAATTAACAAGTGAAGTTTTACCAGCATTTAGTTGATTTTTTTCGGCTGCTGATTTTTCTTCATAAAATTTTTGTATTTCTTTAAATGTAAATTTACGTAGCCATATTGGCATATGATATATAGTATTATAATCATATCCACCTTTACCATGGAATAATATTTCATGAATCTGTTTAAAAAGATTCATTCTTATTTGTGGGGATAATTTAGGCGTCAGGCCAAAAAAACCCAAGCCCTATAGGGATGCGTACCTCCTGACCGCTATCTATAATAACATTAAGATCTACATCGGGTTGTGTTTCTTTAATATGATCTCTTAATGCTTTAGAATCTTTTGCTAATAAATAACCATCTACAAATTCATTAATATCTTTCCTTTCAGTATCACCATTAACTGATGTAATAATATATTTTAATCTTGTAGAGAGAGAAGGATTAGAATCTTTTTTAATTCTTTTTATACCTTCTATTTCTTTTTCAAGTTTTTTTTCGTCTTTTCCTGTAAGTATTTTATAAGTAATTGGGGTTTGAGTATGAGGAAGATCAAATTGAAATTCATTTAACCCTTGAGTTATTTGAGATTCATCAAATGTTTTATTTTCTAATTGACTTAAATCAATAGTTTCTTTCTCACCATTTATTTCTACTTCATATTGAGACCCATATCCTAAAATACGAGTAGCAATTAAAAGAGCATTTTTATCACCTACAATTAAATCATCAATATCAATTTTAGAAATTATAACGGATTCTAATAATTTATCTAATACATTTCCTTTTTTTATAAAAGAAGAATTAGTTAAAATATCTTCTTCCTTAGCAGTCATGTATTTAATTTCTACCTTACCACTAGATAAGGGATTGTCTTTAGGATACATTAATCCTTTAGATGGTAATTCTATTTCTTCTGTTGGGAATTTAAATTCGGCCATAATCTTTATTTGGTTAAAACGTTTTTATCAGTTATACATATACAATATAAAAAAAAGCTTGCCCAAAGGCAAGCAATTTTCTAAATTAGGGGTGAGTAAAATTTTTAGAAATTTAATACACAGTAATCTGGTTGAACTGTCATTGTAATTTCTTGAGCAGCATTTTCAGTATCCCAGTTAAAATCTCCAAATGAAGCTTCTGTAATCATTGCTCCTTTGATGATCCATTCTGACACAACATCACCTACAGGTCCTAGTACATTGATTGTAAGATCTTTCTTATAGAAATCACTATAACCGTCTCTACCAGTTACTGATTCGTGATGTAATCTAACCCATTCCATTACTGATTGTGCACCAGATGGTGTAATTGGGTCAAATAGTGTAAATTGAATTGTTCCCCAAGTTGTTTTACCTTTTACAAAACGTTGAACGTTAATATGATTTAAAGGTACTGTTCCTTGAGATACAGTTACGGCTCCTACACCTTTCATAATGTATGCTGGAAATCCATCTACAAAAGCTATAAATCTGTTCTTTTGTTTTGGCTCGAAAGCTGTGAAAAATATTTCGTTTGGGTTTAATACTGCCATTTTATATGTTTATTTTATTATAAATATTCGGTTTTCTTTTT
>Ga0206126_10003353_pt1 | contig 16333 bp, 15 predicted proteins | sample Helgoland_Spring_5_FD_148621 | JGI IMG/M metagenome (GOLD analysis project Ga0206126, IMG submission 148621) | Pelagic subsurface seawater microbial communities from Kabeltonne, Helgoland, North Sea - Helgoland_Spring_Bloom_20160412_1 | ecosystem: Environmental > Aquatic > Marine > Epipelagic ...
ACCGGCTGCATCCGAAAGACCATTGCGATTACCTGAAAAGCAAATAATATTTTTTAAACCTGCATCAGCCGCTTTTGAAAAGGATGCTTTATACTCTTTTAAGAGGGTTTTATGATTTTGAGGATCACTGAATCCATTGATAATACCCATTTGACTGCCATAAGCCATGGCACACGTCAGGTCATATTTTTGTGCCGTAGCCCACTGCTCAGCGGTAAGTAAATCAATTGAACTGATACCAATGTTCTTGGCAAATTCACAAAGTTCTTCTAATTCAAATTGATTAAAGCACCACTCACATACCGAGTGATTGATTTTTTGAGAAAGGGGTATGATTTTGTTAGTGCCCGAAGAGACAGTAGGTAAGCCCATGAAACCTAATGTAGCCAAACCTGATAAGTTTTTAATTGCTCGCTTTCTTGTGATTTTCATTATAATTGTTTTTTTGAGAGGATAAATGAAGATAATAATTACTCCCAAATTTTAAATTAAACAAAAAACAGGAAAGAATGCGGTTATATTTTAAAAATTTACAGAGCATTGACGGCTATGATGACAAATATGATCACCCTGCTTTCCTTGATTTTCTCTAGTTTTTTATAAGAGAGGTATATCAGCAATTGACCTATCTCAAATTTTATCCTTATCGAGCACATGAGAAAGATATTTTAGAGACTGCTCTCGTTACTGATCAAACCTTTAAAAAGGGTAATATAAAAATGTGTAAATGGTCTGGAGGACCAAAAATAACTCTTGTAATTCATGAATGGGACGGACGAGTCACTCATTTCTCCATATTGATTCAAGATTTAATTAAAGTGGGTTACACCGTTTATGGTTTTGACGCACCAAGTCATGGATTAAGCGATAAAGTTAAAAACAAGTCTCTTTGATTTCATCGATTTAGTAGGTGAAATGATTGATCGTGTTCAGCCAGCCATTGCGATAAGCCATTCATTTTGTGCGGTAGCCACTACGTATTCATTAGCTCAGAATAGTCATTTGCGACTTGATAAATATGTGCTGATTACCTGTCCAGATGAGTTTCTTGAGCGAATCGAAGCCGTGGCTCATAATTTTGGCTTATCTAAAAAGATTGTTGAAGGAGGATTATTAAAATTGAGCAAGATTATAATTTAGATGTTAGGAGATTAAACGTTAGTGAGTTTGTTAAGGAGGTAAAAGTAAGAAAAACTTATATTCTGCATGACCAAGATGATCGACAACTTCCTTTGATCCAGGCCGTACATGTCCATGAAAACTTGTCAAATTCAGAGCTTGAAATAGTACGAGAAACTGGGCATTTTAAGATATTACAGGATGAAGGAGTAATTATAAAAATCCTTAATTTTTCAGAAAGCTAAAGTGAGTGAAGCTAAAGACTTCAAGCCTTTTCACTATACCCTAATTCTACTCTCAATGAAAAGACTACTGAGTTTCCCTATCGCAAATCCTAAAAAAACACCAAGTGTATTGGCAAGGAAGTCTAACCACTCACCATGTCTATTCACATAAGGTTGAATCAGCTCGATAATACCACTGAGAGAGACCATAAAAAGTAAATATACGAAGAAGCGTTTGGGGTAGACGTAACCAATGGGCAGGGCTACGAAGAGGTATGCAATAAAGTGATAAACTTTATCAGCTCCTTCGCCTATCTGGGGTAATTGAGGTAAAGGATACAGACTTAAAAATACTATTATTAGAAGTAAGATTATGGTAATGCGCCTCCAGTAGGCTAGGATCATTTTATCAATGGAAATGAGTAGGTTTGATTTATTCATTGAATAAGGCTGATCTCGTCCATAATTTGTGATAAATGCATTTCAAAAGCAAATAACATTTATTCGAGATGTAAATCTATGCACCTCTCAAATTAATTCAATTCTAACAAATAATAGGCTGTCTAGTCAATCACAAAAAAAAGATGAGCGGTTCAACGTAGGGGTAAAATGTTCACTTTTCTTTATGAAATGCCTGTTCCGCTAATTCATAAAAGTTGGAATTATCTCTATTTAGGGTATAAAAAAGTCCTCAACACTGTTGAAGACTTTCTGAATCAATGCGGTCTGGACCGGGCTCGAACCGGCGACCTCCTGCGTGACAGGCAGGCATTCTAACCAACTGAACTACCAAACCATTTAAGTTGCAAACTTATACTCTTATCACATCTTTTACAATAAGCAAAGCCATAATATTTTGAAATTTTGCGATCTTTGTATCGAAGTGATAAAATCCCATAGTTTGAACTAAATTTAAGGCTTAAAATAATTTAATTATATGTTGCTTGACTTTGAAAAACCCATTGCAGAATTAGAATCGAAACTCAATGACATGAAACAACTTGCTATTGAAAGTGACGTCGATGTTTCTCAGGCGATGAAGAAACTTGAGGAAAATATTATTTCGTTAAAGAATGATACTTTTAAAAATCTGACCAGATGGCAACGAATACAACTTTCAAGACATCCAGAAAGACCCTACACGTTGGATTATATTTATGAAATCACTTCTGAGTTCGTTGAACTGCATGGAGATCGTAATGTGGGGGATGATAAGGCAGTGGTAGGGGGCTTTGCAGAGATTGACGGTGAGACCATCATGATCATTGGCCAGCAAAAAGGTAGAAATACCAAGCAGCGACAAGAAAGAAACTTTGGGATGGCAAACCCTGAGGGGTATAGAAAGGCCCTTCGCCTTATGAAGCTGGCTGAAAAGTTCAATAAGTCGATTGTTACGCTGATCGATACACCGGGAGCCTTTCCCGGTATAGAAGCCGAAGAAAGAGGTCAGGGTGAAGCCATAGCTAAAAACTTGAAAGAAATGTTTACCCTCAGAGTGCCTGTAATTTGTGTAGTTATTGGAGAGGGTGCTTCTGGAGGGGCTTTGGGAATGGCTATTGGAGACAAAGTACTCATGATGGAAAATGCTTGGTATTCCGTAATTTCTCCTGAAAACTGTTCAACTATATTGTGGAGAAGTTGGGATTATAAGGAACAAGCCGCAGATGTATTAAAACCTACGGCAAAAGACATGTTAAAGCTTAAGCTCATCGACGGGATCATTAAAGAGCCATTAGGAGGTGCGCATACCAACCTGAAGGAGAGTGCTATTTTCTTGAAGAAAGCTCTAATGAGTAACCTTGAATCATTAAAAAAGAAATCTTCGGAAGAGCGTATTGCCGATCGAATGGATAAGTTTGGATCCATGGGCGTTTATAGCTAATGCCAAGAATAATCGTCAGATCTCGTGAAGAAAACAGCATCGGTCTGGCCCTGTCCGGAGGGGGGTGTCGCAGTGTTGCCCATTTGGGTATGATGCAAGCGCTCATTGAACAGGGGTTCTCATTGAGTCGGATTGCTGGAAGCAGTGCGGGCGCCATCATTGGTGCGTTGCATTGTCAAGGTATTATGCCCAAAGAAATTTTGAAAATTCTTAATAACCTCAATTACTTTAGCTTTTTTAGATCAGCTTTGAATTGGCAGGCCTTTTTAAACTTGGAGAAAGTCATTGACTTTCTCAGTATTCATCTCCCTGTAGATGATTTTTCATCTCTTCATACTCCATTGGTGGTAGTTGCTACTGATTTGAAAAAAGAGAAAATTAAATATTTTAAAAAAAGGGAATTATGGAGACTCCTGATAGCATCTTGTAGTATTCCTGTAGTTTTTAGTCCTGTAAAAATTAAGGGTACTGCTTATGTTGATGGAGCTTTATTGAACAACTTACCGATTGAGCCTTTGAAAAAAAAATGCAATTATGTGATCGGTCTGAATTGTAATCCCATAGGCATAATACGGACCAGAGTAAATTGGAAAAAGCAACTCGAGCGTTCTTGGCTCTTGGCCATTTCTTCTAGAGATCGACTTAAAATAAAAAAAATAGATTTATTTTGGGAGCCTCCTCAATTATCCAGCTATCATGTTTTTGATTTTAAGAGACTAGATACAATATTTGATATAGGTTATGATTATGCCTTACAGCAGTTGAGTAAGGGGAAACGTGAATGTTTAATAAATAAATATGTTCGAAATTAAACGAAATTTTTTTAAGTTTTGCTTTTGGATTTTGGGATGGAAAGTAGTGGGAAATCCCCCTAAGATCAAAAAGTATATGATTACTGTGGCTCCTCACACGAGTGGATGGGATTTTTTAGTAGGTATTGCTGCAAAAAATATTGTCAGATTAGAAGGTCAGTTTTTGGGAAAAAAATCCCTATTTGACCTTCCCGTTGTTGGACAAGTAATGCGTTACTGTGGGGGACATCCAGTGAATCGCACCACCAAGTCAAATGTTGTGGATAATGTGGCTGAATTGTTTCAAAAAAATGAAGAATTTGTGATGGTCATTGCTCCAGAGGGAACCAGAACTTATCAAAAAGAGTGGAAGACAGGATTCTATTTTATCGCGTTGAAAGCGAAGGTACCCATTGTCATGGCCGGTTTTGATTTTAAGAGAAAGCTCGTTGAGCTCAAGGAACCATTCATGCCCACTGGGGATGTGTTAAAAGACATCGAAATGATGAAGGGATACTATAGAACAATCACTGGGAAATATCCAGAATTGGGGATTCATTGATTATGAACTACCCCTTCAATACTTCTATAATAAATTAATTACTATTTCTTAGCCGTTACCTTCTTGGTGGTGGCTCGCTTGGTTCGTCTTTTGGGCACTACTTCAGGCTCAATGACTTCGATGACATCTGCTAAGATTCTACCGCAATGCTCACAAATAATGATCTTTTTCTTTTCTCTCACTTCCGCTTGCTTTTGAGCAGGGACGATATTAAAACATCCTCCGCAAGCATTTCGATTGACCGGTACTACGGCAAGTCCATTTCGCATATTTTTTCTGGTACGCTCATAAGATACGAGAAGCCGTACATCTGCTTTTTTGGCTAAAGATTCCCTTGACTTCAGATATTTTTTTTCATCCTCTTCTGATTCAGCAGTAATGGTTGAAAGTTCTTTTTTCTTGGCGACAAGATCTTTTTCTCTTTCTTCTAGACGATGCTTGGTTTCTTCTATCTCTGTATTCTTCAGTTCAATTTTACCATACGCCTCTTTGATCTTCTTTTCTATAATTTGAATTTCAAGATGCTGCAGTTCCATTTCTTTGGTGATGGCGTCATATTCTCGATTATTTCGAACATTCATCTGCTGTTCTTCATATTTTTTTATGAATCTCTCAGCATCTTTGATGGCGGTTTTGTTGTTATCAATCAGGCTCTCGACATCAGTTAAGTCTTGATTTTGTTTTTCAACTCTTGTTTGATAACCTGTTATCTCATCTTCAAGATCCATTACTTCCTCAGGAAGTGCACCTCTGATCTTGATTAATTCATCTAGATCGATGTCAATTTTTTGTAATTTAGATAATGCCTCTAATTTTTTTGCTACCGAATGTTCCATGCAGAATTAAAAATAATTTATTGGATTTGTATTTACCTCAGATAAACGAACTGCAATATTAGTTAATTTTTCATTTAAAAAATCACATAATAATTGCTTTGTGAATACTTCGCTTTCATAATGTCCAATATCGGCAATGGTTATCCGACCATCGGCTTCAAAAAACTCATGATATTTAAAGTCGGCGCTGATGAAAATATCGGCCCCCAATTCACAAGCATCATTAAGTAAAAAGCTCCCAGAACCCCCACAAACAGCAATTTTTTCAACATTTTTAATTATTAAGGGTGTATGCCGAATATATTTTAGATCCATTGATAATTTGAGATGTTCAAGAAAATCCATGATCGGCATAGGATTTGATAATTGACCTATTAAACCAGCTCCTAAATTTTCTTGATTATTTTCTAATGAAGTTAAATAGTAGGCAACTTCCTCGTATGGATGTGCGGACTTGAGCGCAGATAAGACGATATCTTTTTTATGACGGGGTAAAATCACTTCAATTCTACTTTCTTTTACAGATTCAAGCTTATCTAAGCTACCCAAAGTAGGGTTTGCACCTGCTGCAGGTTTAAAAACACCTTCTCCTGTGATATTAAAACTGCATTCTTTGTAATTGCCGATATCACCCGCTCCCGCTTGATGTAGTGTCTTTAGTATCTTGGATTTGTACTCAATCGGCACAAAGGTTACCAGCTTGTGTAGTGTATTCGTCATGGGACGAAGGACTTGCCTTTGTGTTAATTTGAGTCTATGGGCAATCATCCCATTAACTCCATGCATAACATTATCTAAATTTGTGTGAATGGCATATATAGCCAAATCATTTTTTATGGCTTTAATCAAACATCTATTCACCCAATGATTTCCAGACAGTTTTTTAATACCCTTAAATACGATGGGATGGTGAGAGATGATCATATTGCATTGGTTTTTTAATGCTTCCTCTATGACTGATTCAGTGAGGTCGAGAGAGATCAGACAGCCCTTAATGGGCATCTCTTCATCACCAACGATGAGACCCGAATTATCATAAGATTCTTGAAAAGGCAGTGGAGCCCATTCTTGTAAGCTTTTCGTAATATCTTTGACCTTCATTTGATAGGTTTTATGGCTTGGTGGCAACTTATTTTATTTCCTTGTGCGTTAATATACGATCTTATTACAAGATTTCGCAATCATTTATATAACATTAAACAGAGAACTTCAATAAAATTTGAAGCGAATGTCATTGTTGTTGGAAATCTTGAGGTGGGAGGAACGGGTAAGTCGCCCATGATCGATTTTTTGATTCAACATTGTTTGAGTAAAAATAGGGAAATTGCTACATTAAGTAGGGGTTATGGGAGAAAAACGCATGGGTTTAGGTTGGGTAGTTCTTCAGATACGGCCGCAACCTTGGGTGATGAGCCGATGATCTATCAGAAAAAATATGGAGATCAAATTTCAGTAGCTGTAGCCGAAGCTCGAGCCATTGGCATTCCTTATCTCTTGGCACACAACAATGATATCGATGTGATTTTACTTGATGATGCGTATCAGCACCGATCAGTTGAGCCCAGCTTATCTATATTACTTTCGACATGCAAACGTCCTTTTTTCGACGATTTTTTGTTACCAACCGGTCGGTTGAGGGAAGCACGTCAAGGGGTACGTCGGGCGGATATTATCTGCTTCACCAAAGCTCCTGATGATATGAGTGACCAAGAACAGCAGCAGATGATCGCAAGGACACGAGCGTATCATCCCGACGCACCTGTTTTTTTTACCCACATAGCGTATGCACCTCTCATTTCTTTTGGAACAGCAGAGGCCAAACAAAAAGTGATCGGGATCGGAGGAATTGCGGATAACCAGGTATTTGAATCCTACTTAAAATCAAACTTTGAGGTAGTTAAGTTTTATGAATTTGCAGATCATCATAATTATAAGGCAGATGAGATCAATAAAATTGTCAAGGTTATGGCGCATCATGAGGCCATGCTCGTGACCACTGAAAAAGATTTCATCAAACTGGGTGATTTTAAAAACCTAAGAGCTAAAAGTTGTTTTTATTTGCCCATTGAAATTAAATTCATTAAGGGTCAGTCGAACTTTCTGAAATTGGTCGACGATACTATGAAAAAATATCCAAAGTATTGATGTTTAGAATTGTATTTTTAAAGTCAATTTTAATGGTTGCCCTCCTCATAGGATTGCCTTGCTCTAGTTTTTCACAAATCTTAGATGATTCTACTGTTTTAGTTTATGGCCCTTCAACTTTGAACGTAATTCTGGAGGAAAACTTGAAATCCAATGACAAGAGATTGGTTTTTATTGATACCCTTGTTGGAAACTTAGACCGATTTACCACTTATGGTAGATCAGATTATAAACTGCAAAATTTGGGAAATATAGGTACGGCGTTGTTTTCTGTGTTTTATGACTTGCCCAATGCCATTGGTACCCACGCAGGTTACCATGCTTTTGATCCTTTGACTACGCAGCCCGCAGCTATTCAATATTATGATACCAAGTCACCTTTTATGAAATTAAATGTAGTATTTGGTGGAAAAAACAGGTCCTTAGCCAACTTTAGTTTTACACAAAACATTCAACCTGATTGGAATTTTGGCTTTGAGTATTACCGAAGTACAGCTGATAAACAAATTGGAACTGAAACAATTAATGATAGAAATGTGATCAATACGGTTTTGAATGTACATTCCAGTTACAGGCATCCCAATAAGCCTTATCAAGTCTTATTTAATCTGATGTCCTTCAATAATGACGTGGATGAAACAGGAGGTTTGTACTTTGATGAGGTAGATTCTTTGATAGATAAAGAAGATAAATTTCAGTATGAAAATAATTCTATTTTTCTAGAAAATGCCAAAGTGAAGGATTCAAGACTAACTTTTCATTTGTACCAGCAATATGATTTATTCAAAAACTTCCAATTGTATCATCAATTTGATCAAGGAAAGCAGGTAAACTTATTCAGTGACTTTAATGAGAACAATAGAGGAGGAGGTGATTACAAGGATTATTATGATCAGTTTTTGATTGATCCGGACAGCACTTATCAGAAGTCCACTTTTCATACCCTCTCCAATGAGGTCGGTTTGATTGGAAAACTGTCTTCTATTTTTTACCGTTTTTATATAAAAAACAGAGTAGTCAATCATGAAGCATTGTATTTTAATCCCATGTCTAGAAAAGTAGAAAATTACCTAGGGGGTAGGGTTGATTTTAGATGGAAAGAGATTTTTGAAATACAAGGATCAGCAGAACTCATGCAAACGGGTGAATATAATTTTAAGGGATCATTGAAAAGTGAATTAATTAATTTAGAGTATAAAAGCATGCTTTATCAGCCCTCTTCATTGAAGCAACGCTTTTTTGGTAATCATTATGAATGGGATCATGATTTCGACAATGTATTTTCCAATCAAATCAATGGATCTCTGTCTTTGAAATGGTGGCAATTTCAATTCATTCCTAAAATATCGTTAACCACCTATAGCAACTATGTTTATTTTGGTCAAGATAAAATGCCAAATGTTGCTGCTGATGCCAATCTGATCAGTCAGTTGGGGGGTGAAATCAATCTTTTTCTTCCTACCAATAAAACCCTGGGTTATGGTTTTCATTTTAAAAATGAGGTCATCTATACCGAAGTTTCAGGTGGCCAAAGCGATGCCTTTAGAATACCTACCACTTTCCTGAATATGAAAGGTTATTGGCAGGGAAGTTGGTTTAACCATACGATTCCTGTACAAATTGGTATTGATGTTCACCACAAATCAGCTTATTATGCCAATGCCTATGATCCAGTAACCCAACAGTTCTATCTACAAAATGATGAAAAAATATTTGAAGGATACAGTTATCCAGCCAATCTGTTTTGGAATATGCGGATTGATAAAGTTTTTCTTTTTATAAAATCTACCCATATAAGTCAGCCAAATGATGGTGGATATTTCGTTACGCCAAAATATCCTGGACAGCAGCGGGTACTTGATTTTGGTTTTAAATGGTTATTTTTTGATTAGCTAAAACAAAAAAACAATAGCCCTATGCAGTAATTTTAGCTTGTTTTTTACACTTTTCCAAGTGCAGGTAGAAAATAGGTAGAAAGAATTTGCATACTTAATACGTTATGTGAAATAGCTTCAATTTTTGCTAATTTTTTGGTGTTATAATAAGTCATTATTTTCCTTTTTTTTTCTAGCCCTTATCCTCATTGATCTGGTCCTTGAATGTAAAGACAATAATCTTCATTTTTCAAAAAAAGATCAATGTACAGCCATGATTAACAGTCGTAAATTAGAGGAGTTTGAGGTTTATTTTGAGGTGTTAGAGAGGAGTGTGTTTCATGAGTTGTTGAAGTGAGGGGGTACTGTTTGATTTATGAAATAACTCCTGGAGTATGGTAATTCCAGGAGTGCTGTTGATTAACGTATTATTTTTTCATGGCATTGACCATACTCAATGTGTCGTCAAAAGTAACCATTAAAGACAATTTATCATCCGTCACTTCAAAATAATGGCCAAATATCGTATCCATACCATCTGCTTTTCCTTGACATTTAACAAATACTTTATTCCCCTCGCTAATCATAAATTCAGGTATGACAGCAAAATTCTCCCATAATTGAGGGATCTTGGACATATTCATCATTAGATTTTCTTTTCCTTTGTGAGACCCAGATAATGGATGGCTTTCCCCAGGAAAAACCCAAGTGACATCATCGTGTAAGATGCCCATGAAACCTTCCATATCACCCTTTCCAAAAAAATCATAACCTTGTTGTACTAATTCTTTAGTATTCATTTTAATTTATTTACGGTTTAAAAATTAATTGAAAACTAATTTAATTAATTTTTTTAAATAAGTCAAGACCCTCAATGGAGCAGCTCCCTACTACGCATTCCAACTTAAGCTAATGTATCCCTAAAATTAATATTGGTAAACACATGACAAGTTGAATCCACTGATATGCACCTGTAGAGAATTTATACTTTTTTTTATATATCCTCTTAACTTATGCGGAGGTTAAATCCATTACCCAAAATTAAATTGGACTCAAGCAATACCTTCGGATGAGAATAATTTATTGAGTGCGGTTCCCGCTAGTTTGAAGGGGAACTAAAACATTACATTTAATGTCATTTGTTGATATGTTGTTAAATATTAACATTGCGCTTAAATTATCTAATCAGAATCCATGAAAAATATCAAATACCTTCTCTTCTTAAGCATTCTTTGTTCACTTGTAATTTTCATTAATTGTGGTGATAGTGATGATCCCGTTGCGGATGATAATATCGATGATGGTTCCACCACAGTACTAGATGGTGATGGTGATGGTGTTGCAGATAATGATGATACCTGTGCTGATACCCCTAGCGGTGAAACAGTAGACAGTAATGGTTGTTCCGATTCTCAAAAAGATGTGGATGAAGATGGGGTAACAGATGATTTAGATACTTGTGATGATACCCCTAGTGGTGAAACTGCAGACAGTAGTGGTTGTTCCGATTCTCAAAAAGACACAGATGGAGATGGAGTAACGAATGATTTAGATACTTGCCCTGATACAGCTGCAGGTGCAGAAGTAGACGAGAATGGATGCGTTATAACTATTGATGATAGTACTTCAAGTACATTTAACATAAATGTTACTGCAAATAGTAGTTCCAATTATACCTTAGCTGGAACAGATCGCAATGGAGATGTATCAGGAAATGATCCTGAGCTAACTTTTAAAGTGGGAGACATAATTAATTTTAGTGTGAATGCTTCTGGACATCCTTTTTATTTGAAAACTACGGCAGGGACTGGTGTAGAAAACGGCATCAGTGGAGTGTCCAATAATGGTACCACCGATGATACTGCAAGCTGGACCCCTACTACAGCAGGGACGTATTATTACCAATGCTCACTTCACGGGGGAATGGTTGGTACAATTATTATTGAATAAATACTTATTTGAGAAATAGGTATTCCTTGGAATAAAGAAGGAGTAAAATCATAATTTATATGACTTCGATATTTTACTTAAAAATGAACAGGAAGTTTATCAAAAATATAAACTTGATATTTGAAAATGAGCTATATGTAATGAATTATTTAGACTGATTTTATACTTTTTTAAAATAAGCCCTCCTAAATTAATAAGCCTATTCCTCACCCTTAAAATCGTTTCTTCCAACATAGTCTTTGGCATCTTTGTAGAAGGGGGATGAAGTGTTATCCATAGAGCTCATATAAGCCTCTTTAAAGCATTCTTTTTCCTGCTAAATAAGATTTAATTCTATCCTGATACGTCTTCACAATAGCTTTAAAGCTTGCCTATGTAGTACTCAAATCTGGGATGCATACAGCCGTTTTAAAGGAGATTAATAGTACTTGTGAGTGTTTCTCTAAAGAGGTGATATTGGAGGAGTTTGAGGCTTATTTTGAAGTGTTAGAGTTGGAAGTATTTCATGAGGTGTTGAGATGAGGGTATGCTGTTTGATTTCTAAGATAACTCCTTTTAGTACGATTTATTGGATGCTTTTTTTAACATTCTTTAAGAACCTATTTTAACATTCTTTATGAGAATTAAAAGTGTAAAATGATCCATCCTTATCAATTTTGAGTCTTCATATAAGTGTTTGGTTTTGGTTGATTTTTAAGGGCATAAGAAGCAGGTTTCTCTCTTTCTGTTTTGATTGCCCTTATTTTTATGACACACAAGCCCCACACTCAGGATCATCAATGGAGCATTCCCCCTTTCAACTTCACATCGGCAAACACATGCCCAGTTGAATCCACTGATACACACCTACAGAGAATCTGTACTTTTTCTTCTTATTAGAGCCTCTTGACTTGTGCATAGCTTAAATCCATTACACAAAATTAATTTGGAATCAAGCAATACCTTCGGATGAGAATAATTTACTAAGGGTGGAGAATTTTTAGTAGTTTTGATATTACAATGAAACAATTCAAATACCTCCTCTTATTAAGTATTATTTGTTCACTTGTATTGTTTACCAATTGCGGTGATAGTGATAACCCTGTTTCTGATAACATCACGAATACTACAGATGATGACAATAGTAGAGATATCGACAATAGTAGTGATGGAGCCACTGAATCAGCTATATTCTTAGCAGAGAATGGTGTTACAATTAGAGCTTCTGACATAGCAATAATAGGGGAGAAGTATGAATTGGATGGAATTTCCTATCTAGTAGTAGATTCAACTATTCTCATTGAAATGATAACCAATGAGGAAGATATCACTAAAGTGGTTACCACGCGTATAACTTCCTTGAACAATTTATTTAATAGTTCTCCAAGTTGGAATCTCTCGTGGAGCTATGGAGTTAACTTCAATCAAGACATTGGCTCTTGGGATGTAGTTAATATGAATTCAATAATTAATTGATGGAAAAAACAACATTGCGCCTTGCGTTGCCTTCGGACCCGAGATGGGTAAACATAGTGGAAAAAAACATCGAGCATATTTTAGTAGATCATGCCTTTTGCGAACAAAAAGCAGCTTCTTCCTGTATTTCTTTGATTCTACAATATCCTGAAAAAACGGCTTTAGTAGATCGTTTAACCCCCGTAGTTGCTGAGGAATGGTCACATTTCGAGCGGGTCATAGCCCTTTTACGCAAACGGGGCTATGCGCTGGGATTTCCCAGAAAAGATTTCTACGTTTCGGAGTTGATGACCGTACTAAAAAAAGGGGGAAGTAGGGAACAGCAATTGGTAGAAAAATTACTCATGAACGCATTGATTGAGGCACGAAGTGCCGAGCGTTTCAAGCTTTTATCTCAACACTTGACAGATCCAGAATTAATGAGTTTCTACCATGAGTTGATGATCTCTGAGGCAGGACATTATAGAAATTTCATTGAATTGGCGAAGGTCTACTGGGATCCTGAAAAAGTGGAAATCAGATGGAAAGAGTTTTTAAGTGAAGAGGCACTGATCATGAAAAATTTAGAGATTCGCTCAGATCGATTTCACTAAAATGAAAGTTGAGGAGATCAATATACTTCTTGAAGACTAGATTAAAACTTATTTATTTGAAAAAAAAATGGCTACCACTGTGCGGGTACCAATACTCGAATTACACCATAAATACAGCCAATCAATCGCTAATTACACCTCACTCTGGCGCAACATCAAACCTAAATAACCAACTAAAACTAAATCACTTCATAATTTGCCAGCTACTCTCATCTCTCAATAGAAGTTACCTAAATCCATCAAGAGGCATTAAGATTGGATTGGATTCATATTTATGAAATACTACGCATCCATTTCATTGAAAAGGAACGTATAGTATCAGGATAGCTAAGTTCCTTATTTATGACATTAGGCCATATAGTCAACGACTGTTCAGGATGATTATAAAATCATCAATAGATTATATTTGTCATATGAATAATCAGCAATAATGTTCATCTTTTCTTAGCAACGATTCCCAAAAAAAACTTAGGTTTTTTGTTTCTTTTTCTTGGCTGCTGGGAATAAAATATTGTTTAAGATCAAGCGATAACCTGCCGAGTTGGGATGCAGATTCAAATCAGTGGGCTCTTCGTTGACATAATGTTGATAATCTTCTGGATCATGGCCTCCATAAAAGGTAAAAAAACCTTTTTCTATCACCCCATGAATGTACCGTGCCTCATCCAATTGCTTAGTTTCACCTAAAACCAATACATCTCCTTTGATTAAATCTTTTTTGAATCCTGTAGTCTGCCCCATAAAACTGTGAATAATTTTTTCATGATTTTGAGTGAGCATGGTAGGTATTGGGTCCCATTTTGCTGAAAATTGAAACAAGGTGAAATAATCATTTTGCTCATTCAAGCCTCTACTTTGGGGTGAATTATCAATATTTGAAAACTCATATTCGTAAGGGTTTCGTACCAATTGAAAGTTTTCAAAAGCAAATGTTCTTTCAAAATCTAATTTTGACTGGGCCGCAGGATTCATAGGATCACCATCATACATCTTCTCACAAATATCTAATCCTTCAGCGGCAAGGGCAATGTCATACGTATCTGTTGCTGAGCACATGGCAAATAAGAAGCCCCCGCTGGCCACATAAGACTTGATCCGTTTGGCGATGGCTAATTTCAACAATGAAACTTTTCCATAGCCGTGTTTTTGAGCACTTGCTTCAAATTCAGTTTGTTGTTGCTGATACCAAGGCATGTGCTTATAGTTTTTATAAAACCTCCCATATTGACCTGTAAAATCTTCATGATGCAGATGTAGCCAATCGTATCTTATTAACTCATTATACATAATTTCGTCATCAAAAATGATTTCATAGGGAATTTCAGCATAGGATAAAACCAGAGTGACCGCATCATCCCAGGGTTGTTTGCTTTTGGGAGAATAGACCGCAATTTTGGGATGTTGTTCAAGCTTCATCACATCCATATTCGAAGAGGGCGAAGCGATTTCTTCAAATAATTGATTTACTTGTGCATTGGAAATAACTTCAAAACTTACATTTCTTATCAGACATTCATTTTGTATGAGTGTGCTGTGAGGAACTAAAAAACTGCCTCCACGGTAGTTTAAGAGCCAATTAACAGGCAATTCTTTGGTAAGAGCCCAATAAGTGATGCCATAAGCTTTGAGGTGGTTCGTCTGTGAGGCATCCATGGGCATTAAGAGATAAGCGCCTTTTACATTTAAGCTCAAGAAAATCCCTATCAAAAAGGGGACAAATAGATTTTTCATAAGAGTTTTGTCAATATTCTAAACGCGAGTGTCCATATTGCAGATACTAAAAAATTAGTAATCAAATTTAGCACATGATATCTGTTTGTTGTTAATATAATGAATATTTTAGAAAATATAGGAGAGGGTCTTAACGCGATCAAAGCAAATAAACTACGTACGATTTTAACGGCTTCTATTATCGCCATCGGTATTACTTCTTTGGTAGGCATTCTCACAGCGATTGATGCAATAAAAGGATCGGTGGAGGATAGCTTTTCTAATTTAGGCTCCAAAACTTATACGATCAGCAACAAAAGAGTAAAGGGTTCTTCCGGAGGAAAAAAGTCAAAAATTTTCACTAAAATCAAATTTGAAGAACTACAAAAGTTTAAAAATAAGTTTGAAAAATCAGGGATGGTAAGCTTGAGCAGTGTGCTTTCAGGAAATGCCGAGGTCAAACGAGGTTCTAAGGTTTCTAATCCTAACGTAATGATTCGAGGAACGGACGAATATTTTTTAGCCATTGATGGATACGATCTCAGTGAAGGCAGGAATTTTTCTTCCAATGAAATACAAAATGGTAGCCTTGTTGCGATTATCACCAGCGAGATAAAAACACTTTTATTCGATGAAAATGAAAGTGCTATTGGTAAAAAGATTAATTTTCTCGGGGCCAGCTGTCGGGTGATTGGGACATTGAAATCTAAAGGAGCGGCTTCAAGTAGAGGTAATTTTGATCGGCGCGTGATTGTCCCCTTGAATGTTGCCCGAGTCATTGGCTCTGAGCGAAATTTACGTTTTCTAGCTACCGTAGCTATCGATGACTTTTATGAAGCAGATGAATCGATAGGATTGGCTACCGGACTGATGCGTTCCATCCGAGGAGATCGACCTATTGATGAAAATTCATTTGAAATTAAAGCCAATCAATCTGTTGCAGAAAGGTTAGATGAAATATCCGGATACTTAAAATTGGGAGGCTTTACCATAGGATTTATTACTTTATTGGGTGCTTCCATTGGATTGATGAATATTATGTTGGTTTCAGTGACTGAGCGAACGCGTGAAATTGGCCTGAGGAAGTCATTGGGAGCCACACCGAATAAAATCAGGCAACAATTCTTGATTGAAGCCTTGGTTATTTGTCAAATGGGAGGCCTTGGGGGGATTATTATGGGTATAGGGATTG
>Ga0206126_10003358_pt1 | contig 16320 bp, 15 predicted proteins | sample Helgoland_Spring_5_FD_148621 | JGI IMG/M metagenome (GOLD analysis project Ga0206126, IMG submission 148621) | Pelagic subsurface seawater microbial communities from Kabeltonne, Helgoland, North Sea - Helgoland_Spring_Bloom_20160412_1 | ecosystem: Environmental > Aquatic > Marine > Epipelagic ...
TTTTAAGATTCTGTGAATTCGTTAGCTTCTCCAAAATACTAGCCGTCTGAGTTTCAGTTAAATCGTGGATAACTGCTTTTTGACTGGGAGAAGTTAGATGCGCTGCGAATGTCTCCTCGATCAATTCGAGGACATCTTGTCTATTGACGCCAAGTTTTTCGACTAGGTCTCCTTGCAGTATTTTGGCTTTTTTGTGGAACGAAAGTTCTTGCCTCGTGATCGATTCCGACTTGAGAGCCCGAGCTACTTTCTTAGTAAATTTTCCCATCAGCAATAAGGGGAAACCACCTGAGATGATTGTTCTCATGTCTTCTTTTATTAACCGTTGGTGGGTCAGTAGGTCTTCTTGTCTCCGTAGAACTTCTTCCCTAGTTTCGCTCCAGGCGCCCCCGTCGGTCTGAAGCTCTAGGCTCAATCGGTCATGCTCTTGGCTTTTCTCTATCTTTTGGATTTTTAAATTTTGATAGTCTTCTAGTGCGGTTTCTGCAATTTGTTCCTGTTCGAGGAGTTCTAGTTCAAGCAATCTGATTTTCTCTTGATCTTCGGCCTGTCCTTGTTCTTTTTCCTTTTCTTTGTTGAGTAAATCTAGATCAGCGCCAAGTCTTCGTATAACGTCCAGACCAAGCAATTTTTCGATACTTTCAGCTAGGGCAGTGCCACCTTGATCTTCGGCAATAGATTTGATTTTTTCTCCATCAAAGAAAAACAAGTCTGCAATCCCAATGGGGATAAGTTCGTTGATAAAAGCTTGCGCTTGCCGGTCGTCCAGATCAGTAAGCGTTTTACCGTCTACGGTAATAGTTAGCTTCTCGTCCACACTGCTATTTTTCTGCGCCCAAGCTCTTTTGATAACAAAGTCCTTCACAATGCCTTTGTTAGCAAAGCTAAACGTAATTTCCGTGAATGCGCTATTAGAATTAATTAGTTGCGTTGGCGAGTGATGAATCAGTTTAGATAAATTCGCATGGTATTTTTTTAATGAGGTGCTGTCCTCCAGCGCGTGGCGCCCGTAAAGGGTAAGAAGAATTGCCGTCAAGATACTCGTCTTGCCCGCACCGTTTAACCCTCCGAAAAGCGTGATGGGAGCTTTAGAGCCGTATTTGATTTTCGGCGTTAAGTTTATTTCATGAAGTCCACTAAAGACTCTAAAGTCTTGCAGACGAATTGTTTTTATAATCAAACGTCAAGCTCCGCAACTTCGTCATAGGCTGCTCTTAGTGATTCAATCTTCGAATCATAGGAAGAAGACCGCTCGTATTCATGTCGTGTTCTTATCGTCTCGAAATCTTCCCAGTCTTTGCTGAGAATTGAGTCAAGTTTCTTGAGTAAACCTCTCCTACGGGTCTCTCCAATCTGGTCAAGCTCGGCCTCAAGCAGTTTCATCGGAAGTTCGGGGGGGATTCCATAGCTGAGTCCAATCTCTCGCAAAATCTCCTCGTCAACAGCCGAAAAAGCTCCGGCATCACTTTCTATCCAGTTGATTTCGTCGTCTGGATAAACCTCTGCATATATCTGCGGGAGGGAGTCTTTCCAGTCTGGCTCATTTGGATCGGTCAACCAATGTTGACGAATAAGCTGTAATTCTTCTCTTTTTATCAGCTCCATATCGGGTTTGGTGAGTCTGATTTCTTTCTCGACTTCTAATAGGTCTCTCACAAATAAGTGCCGCTTCGCCATCCAGTAGGGGCCTCTTATGTGCTTTCGTTCCTCCATTCCGTCGCTTTTTTTGTCAAAGCTGACTATTCCGGTACGTCGCTTGCTGTTTCTGAATTCGGTCGAATTCTCCGGCTGTGCCGATTGGTAGAGTTGATTGCGAAACTCTAATAAAGGAAGCATCCAGTCATCTCCAGCTTCGATGAGGCCATGAAGCGCTTTGTCCTCCGTTACTACCGTGCAGGTCCAGCAGCCAAAGCGTGAATTGCCACAGCTTGGTGTGCTTTTATCAATAACCAAGGGGCACTCACCCTGGTTGGAGCCTTTGTATAGGTCAAATAGAGCTCTGTTCGTGCCACTCCAAGGCCTAGGTGCACTCATGAGATATTCCCATACCTCATCAGCATTCCAATCAACAATTGGCATATAAGTGTAGGCGTTGGGGAGCGAAGAGTGCCTCCCTAAACTTGTTCCTTCTATGCGATGTTTCGCGATTACTTGTGCTCGGCTTGAGCTTTCCTGACTCCTTGAGCCAAGCAGGACAATGACTTCACCATACTCAGATACTGTGTTGACGATGAATTCACTGACCGGATCGATCTTCATACGCTCGGTGCACCAGCGGAACTTGCTACTAGGAGCGGGATAGCCTCGACCAAGCAGGTTTACCCAAAATGTCTGTTCTGTATTTGGGAATACGGAATGGGCTGACATCGGTGTGTCGCTGTCTTTTGCCCATTTGTTGATGGATTCCAAGGCTTCTTTTATTACGTCGATTACGAGAGGCGTTTCGACTAAAGTATCTGAGGAGACAATAAAGACAGGTTTTTTTAGGCTCTCTATTGGCAATTGTTGTAGCGCACTAACCACCAAGGAGACAACGGTAGTAGAATCTTTACCTCCACTAAAACCTATAATCCAAGGACGAGAATCGCTAGTGTAGAGTTCTTGAATTTCATAAATTAGATCTGCGAGAGGGCGGCCAGCAAAGGCCAGTTCCTGAATCAAAGACGGGTGGTCATCATAAAGAAAAACTTCTTTCTGACTTGTCATATTTTCTCTTCCTCTGCTTTTTCTCTAGCGCTTAATGGTATTTCCAGATGATTTTTGATCAGGTTACCTGTGAGTATCACTGAGCTGTTTGACTTGCTTATTCGGCCTGATATCAACACCCGTCTATGCCATTGCTCGGCATCTCTGCTCCAATCGATGCTGTTCAGCAGCGCCAATTTTTCTTTCCATGCGTCTGGATAAGATTGCATCAACGCTGGTCCTATTTGACCTATCGCTTGGAGCGCAACTCCGTGGGCATGGATGAATTTTTCACGTAAATCCGCCGGTGCTATTTTTCGTAATCTCGCATTTTGCCAATCGTTCATTGAGGAACAGACAAACTCCCAGTAGGTGGTCACTGTGAGTATTTCAGCCTCAGATATGCTGTCTTTTTTGCCCTTCTGGAGAAAGGCCTTGGTGGCGTTCTTGATGCTACTTATAGTGAAAAGTTTTGTGCTGCGGTTCGAAATGCTTGTGTGCTCAAGATCTGTCATCTGCTGAAATAGCGGTACGGTTTGAACAAGATGCCGGGCAACTTGTGAAATTATTTCTCGATGATCGTACAACGTGCTAATTGCATCACTGGGGCGTATCGCGTGTTTGTTGAGATCTGCGAACATTTGCTGGCTTCGTTCAAGCCCTTCATCCACGAAAAATAAAACTGAAATATGGTCCTGGCCCAGGTTTGGCTCTTGTTTTACCGCCAATTCAATTGCAGCTCTGCGGTGCTGGCCATCATTAATAAGGATTTTGGCGTCCATCGGGATCGACAAGGTTCCTACATTTTGATTTGGACCAGAATCACTGCTCGGTCTAAACTCAACCTGAGAGCTGATCGAAGCCGTTAGGGCGCTTAATGTGTAGTTGAGAGGGTTTCTAGAGAGATATTGTGCAATTTCTGGAATTCTTTGTTTGTTGAGCGATCTTTGTGCTCTAAGTTCCACCGGCACTTCATCCTCATCAAAAATGAAGAGTTTGGAGACCAAGCGGAGTGGGCACATTGCGGTGTAGCAGATTCTGCCAGCTTGAATGCCTCGGACGGCTGGGAATGAATGATTGAAAGCAGTTTCGTAGTCCATATAAGGACGTTAAAATAAATATTTTTGGAAGTCAAATATAACTTCTAATCAAAGGTTAAGCGATTTTGGATAGAGTCGTCCCGTTCGAGGATTTCGAAGCAGTTCGTACGCTAGGCCTGAATTATGCTGGCTGTAGCTAATATGAAGAGACGAATCCGCGCCGTAAAAATAGAGTCGATCAAAAGAAAGGTTGGATCTAATCCACTTTGCGCAACTCAAGGCGTCTAGGCCGTCAATTCTTATATCGACAGCAGCACCTCCTCTTTTATTAATTAACTTTCCTCTTGTGTTTAGCTCGTAAGCACAATGCTGATCAATACTCGGTGTTGTCGGCTTTGGTTTGAGTTTAATCAAGTTGGCCGACGCAAAGCCGTAGGTAATTGTGGGTAGAGAAAAATGTGCTGTTATCGGATCTAAGATGTTTACTGCTAGATTAGACAGAGCATCGTACGAGCTTTGCTGTAAAGGTTTATTATCTATCCTACTTTTTTTTACGGTCTCACCGCATTCGATCAGATCAAGGAACTTGAAATGCTGGCTACAATAGTTATCAAGGCGTGGGAACATTAGGTGCTTGGGACGTAGATTTACGGGTCAAGTTATCATTAAGTTTTGATTTCGGATACATTGGGAATCAGGTTGGTTCGTTTAGTTTCAAAGCGTACTTTTGTTTCGAAAACGATGGCTATTTCCTCTGAAGCAGAAAAGCATCAACATGCTCTTATCTATGAAAAGGTGTTTTTTCGCTAAAGCCTTCAGCCCGAGAAATGATGATGATAGAAGTGGTCCTGATGTCTTCGCTTAACACTTTAGTTAATTGATAATGAACAAACATACTACCTTATTGAATTTTCTTGATTCAGGTTTACTAGAGCCATCGGTTCGTTTGACGAACGTTATAAGGGCTAATTCTGAAACTCTTGGGAGCATGGAAGTCCGAGCGCTACTTGCAATGAGCTTTACGCAGCGAGAACAACTAAAAAGATACCCAAACCTCGGCAAGACTACGTTGCGTGAACTTTTTTCTTCCCTCCAGCTTTTGAAAGTCCCGGCTGAAGCGGACGGTTCCGAGGATGATGCTAGAGACCTTGTGCAATCGAACTCCAAGCCCAAGGTGCCACACCTTTCAATTAAATCTTTAGCGGAGCTTGGTTATATTTTTATCTCTCGTAGGTTGATGCATTGCATAAGAAGTAATGATGTTTTCTCGAAGTTAACGCTGCAAGAAATTCTCACTCTCGAAGAAGAAGCTGCGAGCTTCTTATTGCGGCACGTCCCAAACTTTGGAAAGAAGTCGCTTAAGGAACTTCTTAGCGTGTGCGAAAAGTTGAGCCGCACTGAAGGCTTTGAATCTCAAGACTCTGGCAATGAAATTTCGGTTGGTGACGCGCTGAAAAGGTTTGTGACTAAACCACCAGTGTCGTCGGGATTAGAGAAGATTATTCGAAACAAGCGTTCCCGCCTAAGCGAGATATCAATCTTCAATATCCAACTTTATTCAGCTGCAGAGAAAAAAATCTTACATAAGCGGCTCGGCCGAGCCTTCAATCGACATGCCGATGAATTCTATAGCTGGATAAATGATGTAGTTGTTGAAGCCAACTCTTTAGCAGACGATTTGCGCAATCAAAATATGAATGTAAACGAGAGTGATGCTCCTTCGAAACCTCGTTTTTTTTCTGACAGTTCAGTAAGCTTCTTCCTCCGGGAGTTTCCTGCTTTTATGGAAAGGCACCCAGAGTTGCGCGACCTGGAGCTGGGTACAATCGACGACCTGAGCCAAGGATATATCGATAACGTTATCTATAAGATGGATAACGGTTTGTATTTAAAATCTGTCATGGAGGCTCTGATAGAGTTTTCCGATCCGACTAGGCCCTTCGATTTAAGAGAGGAGGTTAGTCATATTTTTAGCTCGATATCTGAAAGAGAGCGTCGAATTCTTTGCAAGAGGAACGGCATACTTGGTGAGCAACGTAATACTCTTGAAGCCGTTGGTTTTGAATTCGGTGTTACCAGGGAAAGAATACGTCAAATTGAAAAAAAGTCTGTTCGTAAACTAACCCACCTTTCGAGAGCTTCACGCCTTGATGCGATGATTTTCAAAGAGTGGCTAACTTTGCGTGAGGATTTCGTATCGAGAAGGTTGGTAATTAGTGAGGATTTTGAGTTTTCATCAGAAATGGAATTTTGCATCAGTCTCGTATACAAAGAAAAGCAGGAGTTCCTTGCGCTTGTTTTAAATTCTTTTGAGGGTAAATGGACCGCGGTCGACGTAGAAATCGATACTCTGAAGGGTGCTGTGAAATTTTTGGAGGAAAGGATCGCTCTTGACATCAAGCTTCCGATCGCCATTGGTGAGGTCTCTGACGCGACAGGGCTTGATGACCAATTAATTGGTATGGTTGGCGACGCCTTATCCAAGCCAATGAAGATAATCGATGGCTATATTATCATCGGATCTTTGACATCGAAGAAGCGGAGGGCGATCGGTATTTTAAACGCTCTTGATTCTAATCTAGATGGTGTGATGTTCGATATTTGGGATCTTTGTGTTGCAATGAGGTCGGTGCCCGCTTCGAAGGATGAGCACCCCAGAAATGTTGCTATAGCTCTCTATGAAATGAATCGGTATTTCGTGAACCTGAAGCTTCTTGGTTGGGTGGACTTGCGAAAATTAGAAGCATCTGACCTTCCCTATCGAGAACGGTTCAAAAAATTCGGGGGGTTCAAAAACAACAAGCGGAACCGGAAACTGGATTGGAGAATATTAGGTGGGCATGAGGAAAATGGTCTTCACGTACGAGTCCATAAGTTTTTGGATGAATTTGGCCCTCAGAATCAGTCGTCCGCCTCTAGAGATTTTCACAGGCTTTATCCTATCTATAGTCAAGTTTCGTTCGCTGTAGTTTGCACGACTAGTGCATATATTCTTAGATTGGCTCCATCAATTGTTGGTCTTCGGGAGCATGCAAATGATGATGGCCTAAAAAGGACCGCGCGCGACTTGTTGAAGAATCTCGACCAAGTGCGTCTATTTGTTAATGCTAAACGGGCGGGGCGTCCGTTCGTAGCCTACCCATTATGGGATTCTGAAATGGAATTCATTTGGTGTGCTTGGTTAAAAGATCAGAATTACGGCTCGGATTTGGAGAATCTATTAATGGTGTCGGATATCGACAACTGGCCTGTTCAGGATCCTTTGAAAAAATATTGGGGTGAGATTAAAAACGACTGCATCCCCAAGGAACTTCTGGTTACTAAGCCGGATATTTATGAACGCTTCGTGACCGAAGACGATTTGTTTACTGGGCTTCTGATTTTTGCAATCGAGGGCTACTCGCATTGGATGCATGTCAATCAGGGGCTAGGCTGGCGCATTGAGTCCCAGCGTGTGGTGTTGGTACTCTATTTTTTGGTAGAAGCTGGGCTAATTGAACCTATAGGAAATTGGGACGGTCGTCATGAAATGACGACTTTGGGTTGGTCCGAGTGTCGGCGATTTGTCAGTCGCCGACTTAAAGGAGAACCGATTGCGATTGCTGCCGAACTAGAGAGGCGCGTCTCAACTGAGCATTGGACGTCCATGTATGACTGGTCGGACCTGAATGATAATCTTCATCAAGATGGACGCATTCCTGAGCATGACAGAGAAACAATTTTGGATGACTTGCTCACTGAAAGGTTGTTAGTGGAGAAATTGGAGAGCGATCTTTGGAATTAAAGACAATCTATCGATCGGGGCGAGATAATATTGGCAAGGATTTTATAGCTCCTTGCTTAAGAGTCTCTAAAGTTTATAAGAGGCTCACGGGAAGTTTCTCTACCTCAGCTCTAGTCACTTGGGCAGATGCTCTCGAGGACTTCATAAATGATGATGAAACTGAAATCCAACTAGTTATAGCTCCCATACTGACTGGTGAAGAGATCCAAGCGATAAGGGAATCATATGTGGCGCGCGAGGTTCTCCATAAGAAAAAAGTTAGGAACTTTTTAGAAATAGCCAGAGAGTTTGCAGGTCATCCTCAAAATGCTGCCCTTAGACTAGAGTTGTTTGGGAAGTTGTTGGAAACTGGGAAACTAAAACTAAAGTTTGCCTTTATGGAAATAAATCCGAATTTTGGCGACTTCCACGAAAAGTTGGGGATTTTTTACCAGAAGAACGGAAACAGAATTGCTTTTATTGGTTCAGCGAATGAATCGTTGAATTCACACCAGAACATGGGTGAATTGATAAGTGTTTTCAGTGATGAATGGGGTGCAGAAAGCCCAGACAGAATAGACGAGTTCAACCATATGTTTGAGGAAACCTGGAACGACTCGCAGAGTGGTGTCAAAGTTTATGCACCTACAGAGGAGTCGATTAAACTTGTGGTGGAGTTGACAAGGAAACATTCAGCAGCAAAGAAGATCCGCCCGTCCCAACCGCTAGTTCCCCCAGAATCAAGGTCTCTCCCGCTCTGGAAGCATCAGGAGCGTGCGCTAACTGCTTTTTTGGCAGAAAAGCGGGGCATACTCGAAATGGCTACGGGAACCGGGAAAACGCGTACGGCAATTGCGATTGCGTCAAAACTTTTAAGTCAAGGACAGATCGAATCGATAATCGTAGCAACCTCAGGTAATGACCTATTGAGTCAATGGCACGAGGACCTTCGCGAGCAACAAGATTTTTTACATGGGATAAACATCTTTTTAAGGAATTTTTCCCGTTACCAGGAACGTAACGATTACTTGGTCAGGCCCAGAGGGCGCTGCCTGATAGTTTCTTGGCAAAATTTAGGGGCGGTCTTGGATGGTGTGCCATTTCGTGACCGAGAAAAGATCCTGCTTGTTCATGATGAAGTCCATGGGCTGGGAGCCCCGGCTTTGGTAAGGGATTTACTGGATTCTCATGAAGGCTTCGAGTACAGGCTCGGTCTTAGCGCTACGCCGGATCGTGAATACGATGATTTGGGGAATGACTTTATATCTGAAACTATTGGTCAGACTATTTTCAATTACTCCTTAGAGGACGGCATTAGAGACGGTGTTTTGTGTGAGTTTGATTACGTGCCGCTTGGTTACGAGTTAACCCAAGGCGACAAGAGGCGTCTGCAAGATGTTTTTAAAAGGAAAGCCGCGCGGAACCGTGAAGGTAAACCCATGCCACTTAAGGAGGTTTATCGAGAATTGTCGAGGGTCTACAAAACAGCGGAGTTAAAGCCAGATGTTTTTGAATCCTATGTTGAGAAAAACAAAGAAGTGATCAAAAGCTGCATAGTTTTCGTTGAGGACAAGAACTATGGGCTTCAGGTTCTGGACCTACTTCATCACCACACGTTTAACTACAAGACTTACTTTGATGACGATGAAAGTAGTTACCTTCATAAGTTTGCTGCGGGCGAACTGGAAACCCTAGTAACCTGTCATAAGTTATCGCAGGGTATAGATATTCCCGAGCTGCGCTCGGTCGTTTTGTTTTCATCCTCTCGGACTAAGTTAGAGACAATTCAAAGAATTGGAAGATGTTTGCGGCGGGATCCGAACAGAAAGAGCAAGAAGGCACTAGTCGTAGATTTTATCATTGAGGAAAATGATGAATCGGAACGGCCTAGTAGAGTTCATGCAGATATAGAGAGAAGAGATTGGTTAGAAAAATTATCAGAAACCCGAAGGAGTGTAGATAGTGGCGCTTGATAAACAGCTAGAAGCTTCTTTGAGAGAGGCAGTCGAGGCGCAAGGGCAACCCGAGAGTGTTGCAAGGTTCTTGATTGCGTGGATGGATAACGCTTCTTCCTCAGAACTAAAGAGCTCTGAGCAGGAAGACCATTGGAACAATGTCATGGATGCAATTCAAATTGATGCGGATAACTAGCGAGTGAAGATACGATTTAAAGGATGGGAGAGTGAGGGCTTAAGGTCTCCTGATGTGAGGTTAGAATTGATTCAACCCCATCAAGCCAAAACTGCTGCGATTCTTATTCAAATGCCTAATGGCACTGGAAAGACCAGTACCTTGGAGCTGCTGAAAGCGACCTTGTCGGGGACAGCTAAGAATTGGAATCGTGAGCAAATAGAAGCATTTCGCCCAAGTTCTGATCAGCGAGACTCAGGAATCGATATTGGTAGTTTTCGTTGTTTCCTCTTGCTTGACGACAGGGAATTGATGATTGAAATGAATCTCAACTTTGGAACTGGGTTGGTAAAATACATATCGGTAGGCCCTGATTTGGGAGGGAAAATAGACGGGTATAAAGTTCCACAGAGTGCCAGATGGTTCTTCGAGGAACAATTTTTAGACTTGGTGATTTTTGATGGTGAATTTGCCAGTAATTTGCTCGATAAGGAGAGTTCTGTTGCAACCGCCGCTGTAAGTACATTAGCCCAGTTGTATAGGCTCCAGGACGCCTCAAGATATGCAAGAGGTAGGTACAAAGAGTTAATAGATAAGCGAGAACCAGCAGGAAGTAAGGCTCAGCTAAAACAAGAAAAGAACAAGCTTAAATTTCTTAACGAGCGGAAAGGTGATCTCGAGAAAAGGCAAAAAGAGCTTACCGGAAAGGCTACGGATGTCTCGATAAAAATTAAAGATCTTGAGCAGGAAAAAAAAGAAGAGGCGTCAAGCCTTGAAAAGGACGCGGTGACGCTCAAAGAGTTAGAGTCCGACTTTAAGAGTGCTGAAGGTTCGATTAGAAACACTGAAATAGATCTAGCGAGTGTTTTTAGAATTCCCGCATTAGTTGATAGCTATTTCAAAGACGACCTAGACAGGTTTTTGGATGGTTTAGAAACCGCAAAGCTGCCGCCCTCAATTTCTAAACAATTTTTCGTGGAGCTGGTTGAGAAAGACAATTGTATTTGTGGTAGAGAGTTGACCTCTATCGAAAAAGAATACATCCGAGATAATACGGAGCTTTACCTTGGTGAAGAGACAGTGGGCGTTCTTAATCTCTTAAAAAGTCAAATAGGGCAAAACGCCCAGATGAGGACGGGGCTGAGCAGAGACTTCAAAACTTTAATCAGGGAGCTCGATGATAAGGAGGACAAGCAACTACAGGCACGATTAGCTTACCAGGAGTTCGTGGACTCACGAAGCAATGGTGCTAATTCAAACCAGCGAGAGGGGGTGATTGCAAAACTTAAAGCAGAGCTTGAAGACACGAAAAGAATTCTAGAAATGTTGAAGGAACCAAAGTCTTCAGGCCCAGACGACAAACTGACTAGCATCCCAGAAATTTCTAAGCGGATAGACAAATTAGAAGAAAGTTTGGCACGACGAACTAATTCTGTAGTCCTTAATGAAAAAACGCAGATACTAGAGAGCATATGTGAGGATGCATTAAAGCGTGCCAATCTGAAGATTAAGGGAGAATTGGTAGAGAAAGGGAATTCTCAATTGAGTAAAATACTTCGACGTTCGCCGTTAAAAATTAAGAAGATTGAGGATCACGTTGTTCTTGAGGGACAGGATGGTGCCAGCAGTGGCCAAAAATTGTCGGTCGGGTACGTTCTTATGGGGTTACTTCTAGAGCGCGGCTCACATTCAATTCCATTCTTTGTAGATAGTCCAGCGAATTCCATCGACCCAGGAGTCTCTAGAGAAATTGCCACAATAATCCCAGAGTTATGTGATCAGTTTATTGGGTTGGTGATCGGAACTGATAGGGATGACTTTGTAAAACCTTTATGCAATGCCTCACCAAGTTATCAGCTGCTTACTTTGTTTAAGAACACTCAAGAGGATGTTCAAGAGTTGAGTTCCGTACCCTCAGATGAGGTTACGACTACGAAGCGCTTTAGTCTTGTTAAGAGCGAAAAGTTTTTTTGGTCGTTTGACCGAACGATAGATGACGAGGATGAATAATGGCTTTTAAGATGGGGAATGAGGCAAGGCTTTGGTTTCAAAAACTAGAGACTGGGAATCCTGTTTTCCAAACTATGTTTGATAAATACTATTTATGCTTGTTACTTGGGCTCAAAGTAAGGTCTCAAAGTGAGGTCAACGGTGATGACTTTATAGATACATTTCCTAAAGAATACGAAAGTTCGCGGTTCTCTATTCTTGGCGTTATTATTTCTGCAGAGATGAAAAGACAAGGGTTGGATTTTTCCGACGCGGGCCCTTTAAAACGGTTAGTTACTAAGATTATTGATCCTGTCTCTCAGTCTAGACTAACTAGCGAGGGGTTTAATGTGGCAAACAGATATGCAGCCGGCGGCTTTGAGGAGTTGCGAGCTAGGGTAGGCGCAGAATCTTATCCCGATAAGGCGAATTTATTAATGATTAGGTTTGGGAGAGATATTCTATAGAGTCTCGCTCTGCTATTTGAGTTATGCGACCAATTGGACCACCTTAGTTTTATTTTTTCTGAAAGTCGGTACACGCCTGGCGCACACGAGTACTTTTTTAGTTCAACTAGGCAAAAACCACTCTAAATAAAAAAATTGCTACCGATTTTTTAGGTTGCAAGCGCTACCTGCTCAAACTATGAATTTCGCGGTTAAAAGGAAAACTTAGTAATCCTTCATAACCCTGTTCGATAACTTGGTGTGCATAACATCGATTTGCAATCAACAGAGCTTAATTACATTTCGTGTAGCTGTTCTTCTCTGACTTAACGCTGTTTGTTGTCTGTGACTGGATAACAAGCTGGGCCCCATAATTCGCGGGGATTTTCCAACATAAGTGAAATGATTATCGGCACAAGCTTGCTTAAAAAATTTCGACCATCACTCAATTGAAGTCGGTTTACGGCGCCATTCCAAGTCGCGCCTCCATGGATAAGTTGATTTCTAAGTGTGTAGAGCCTGTCCAAGACTAGCCCAACGATTGTAACTGTGTCGCTTTTGCTCAAGGCTTTGTTAGCCAATTTCACTGATGTTTGGAATTTAGACGTCCACGCTTCATAGCTAATCAAATTGTTTTCATAATCCCAGTAAGGCTGAAAGACATATTTATTCGCGAGTAGTAGTCTAATGGAGCTAGCGTACTCGTCCCAGATGAGGTTATAGATGAGCTTGCCGTGATCGAAGTTATTTATTTTTTCAGCGAAATTCCGATAGGTTTCTTTCGTTGAAGCTGGTCGTGTTGACCCTGTTTCCTGAGCATACGCGGCATTAAATGCGATCCATAAAAATATAAACTCTCCGTCTAGATCATCACAAGCTTCAGCCCGCGCTAGCCAGCTGAGAGCTCTATGCACTCTTATAGCTAGGTTGGGGTCGTGAGTTTCTCTTTCGGCTCTCTGCTTCTTTTTAAGGAATTCGTGGCTAAAAATTTCCAACAAGATTGTTTCCGAGGTATCTTTGATTAACCTAGCGAATAAAGTACTAATGGTAAAGCTAGTTTTGTATCCTTATTTACCTGGGCTTCATTCTTATCAGGTTGCCATTACCTTCAATATAGGGGCTAGTCGGTGGTTACAAAAAGGCATAGAGGGAAATTCGATTTTGGTAATCCGAATCCTTACGAGCTTTCACGAACTAGGGTTGAAACCTTTCTAAAATGTCGAGCCTGCTTTTGGTTACAGCAGCTGCGAGGCGTTAAGCCCCCTGAAATCCCTTCATTCACGATTAACACCACGACAGATATCCTTTTAAAGAGAGATGCAGATACTGTAAGAGGCCGGTCCACTCTACCTATTTGGGATTCGGTTGGGCTAGGTCACATGGTGCCGTTCGAGCATGAGCATTTAGAAAATTGGGCTAACTCGTTGCAATTTGGGCTTAACGACACGTACTTTAATACTGTGCACGAAGAAACGAATATTAAGTTTGGCGGTGGTCTTGATGACGTTTTCCTTAACACCAAAACTGGTCAGATTCATATTGTCGATTACAAAAGCCAGGCACAGGGTACGCGGAGTCCAGAAAAATACATCGTGAAACCATCGTCCTTAGACGATCCTTGGAAGATTGGATATAAGCGTCAGATGGATATGTACGTCTGGGTTGCAAGGGAAAAGGGATTTGATGTCTCTAATATTGGGTATTTTGTCTATGTCGATGCGCAGCACAAAAATATTGATGGCATGCTTATTGACTCGGAGCCTACTAAGGCATGGTTGCAGTTTAATGCCTCTGTTATCCCCTATGAGGCAGATCCAACTTGGGTAGCGCCTACTCTTATCAAGATAAAGGAGTTCTTGCTTAATCAATCCGTGTGCCCGGAACACACTCCAAAAGGTGATAATTTCACGGGTTGTGATGTGGGAAGGTATGCCAATGAAATGATGGCAGCACTAGGGCGCTAATGAGCGATCTTATGAAGATCAGATCAAGAGCTATGGTAGAGGCAAGGTTAGTTTTCTGCCGCCAATCCCGCAAAAATTAACTGTCTTACCGCGTCTGCTTTCGAGATCTTCAGTCCCGGTAGCTGATTCTGTAACCGTTGGTGATACTCATCTATTTGTTTTGAGAGCTCGTCCGAAATTCGGAGAGGCAGGGCTTCCATCGTTGATTCTTTTTTTGGTCGTCCCCTACGTGGACCATCTAATACTTTTGCCATGGTTTGCTCTTGTCATCGACGATTCAAAGAACTATATTTTGTATTACATTTAATTACAAATAAAATACTATGATCAGAAGAGACAGAGAAGGGCGAATCGTAGAGTCACGTAGAACGCTTGATACTCGTATTCATGGAGAGTTACTTTTAGGTGACGGTTGGGAAGCCGTTGCGCATGCTGAGTTGAAACGACTTGCTCTACAAGTAGGAATTTATCATCAACAGTTAAAAGACTGCCCTGGTTATTACGAGACTGGTAGGGCCATCGAAGCATTAGAGGCGGCTTGTGATACTTTAGCGGCTCAAGAATAGCTCAAACTCATTTATCGAATCAGGTCTCTTGTATGGCAAAAGATATTTACCGATTAGAGGACAGTGCCCTTGATGTGTTGTTTAACTACCTAGAGCAAGACAAGCCTGTCCCTCACGTCATATCTAAGCGGGCATTAAGCCAGTGGAAGCAGTATTTGGCTTCTGAAGGAGCTATTTCGTTGGAAGAATCATTTTTTGGTTCGGAAACAACAAGCTTTGCCGAGACTAAAGCTAAGCACAAATCTGACCGCGAGTTTTATATGAAGCTACTCAACGCAGAAGCGGCAGGTAAAGAACGTTCTGATTTGCTCGAGATGTTAAGAGGCGGTTTGGGTAAGACGGACCCGGAATGTCAGATCGAAGATGTGTTAGCGGCTTACGATGCTTGGAAAAAAGAAATCAATGCAGGTCGAGTGCTAAGGGGCCAATTATGAGATTAGCGTTAGTACTTTTGCTCTTTAGTCTAATGGGATGTGCTAAAGAATTTAAGTATCAAGCTGGAGACTGTATAAAAAATATCAGTGATAGTCCCCTCGAGTCATTTTGGTCTGGACGCTATGCAAAAGTTGAAGGTTTCGGTAGTGCCAATCCCTCGTTTTTTTATGAAGGTTATGTGCTGAAAATTTTTGAGCACCCTTATGGGCAAGATACGCTTATATGGGGGCGCGAATGGATAGACAACAATACGATCTTAGCCAACGCTCCTTTTTGTGCTTCCTAGGTGGGTATGTAAAGAATGTACGATCTTATAGGTGATATACATGGCCATGCCGGCGCTTTGGTAGAACTGCTTGAGCACTTGGGTTATCAGCATTCCGACTCTGGGTACTGTCATCCTTCTAGGAAAGTCATCTTCCTTGGTGATTTTATTGATCGTGGAGAACACTTAGCTGAGCATAAGAAATTACTATCGATCGTTATGCCAATGGTGCGAAACGGTCATGCCCTCGCTGTGATGGGTAACCATGAATTCAATGCTTTGGCTTACCATACAGAAGTTAATGGACTCTTCTTGAGGGCGCACACGGAGAAGAATAGAAAACAGCACAAAGCGTTTTTGAACGAATTTGATGAAGACTCCGAAGCAAAAAATGAAGTGCTCGATTTCTTTTACGAATTACCGATATGGTTGGAGTTGGATGGCTTGCGAGTAGTGCATGCTTGTTGGGACTATGGTGCTGTCGAGTTTCTTGCCAAGCATCGCGAAGGGTCGAGGATGACCCCTGATCTATTAGCACGCGCATCGACAGAGGGCACCCCAGAGTTCAAAGCCGTCGAGACTTTGCTCAAAGGACACGAGATTCCGCTGCCTGAGGGTGTGAGTTTCGCTGATAAAGATGGGAACGTACGAGAATGGATTCGTGTTCAATGGTGGCAGAGCGAGGCAACCGCACTGGGTGATATCGCGTTACCTTTTGGAATTGAACTTGGTGATGCTGCAAACTCACCCTTGCCGCAAGGTATTCCCAGATATGACGCGTCGGACAAACCCTGCTTTATTGGACACTATTGGTTGAGTGGTGATCCAGAACCCCTTGCGGAAAATGTTGCTTGTCTAGATTATTCGATTGCAAAGAATGGAAAGCTCGTTGCTTACAGATGGTCAGGCGAGGAAGTATTGGAGAAGGATAACTTTGTCTTTGCTAGTTAGGCTTCAGGAGAGGTCAGGGGTACGCGTCGCTTCATTCGGGATTCTATATGTCGATAATAGATAAGATTGAAAAATTCGGGAAAAAG
>Ga0206126_10003366_pt1 | contig 16292 bp, 15 predicted proteins | sample Helgoland_Spring_5_FD_148621 | JGI IMG/M metagenome (GOLD analysis project Ga0206126, IMG submission 148621) | Pelagic subsurface seawater microbial communities from Kabeltonne, Helgoland, North Sea - Helgoland_Spring_Bloom_20160412_1 | ecosystem: Environmental > Aquatic > Marine > Epipelagic ...
TTCGTTCAGCAGTGAAAAGAGAAAATGTACAAGTTGTTGCCATCAACGACTTATTAGAGGTTGATTATTTAGCATACATGCTAAAATACGACTCTGTTCATGGTGCATTTGATGGAACTGTTGAGGTTAAAAACGGCATGTTGGTTGTGAATGGAAATGAAATTAGAATTACAGCAGAAAGAGATCCAGCAAATTTGAAGTGGAATGAAGTTGGTGCCGAATATGTAATCGAATCTACAGGTTTTTTCTTAACCGAAGAGACCGCAGGAAAACACCTAGAAGCTGGTGCTAAAAAAGTTGTTTTGTCAGCTCCATCCAAAGATCATACACCAATGTTTGTCATGGGTGTGAACAACACAGAATTAACTGCAGATCAAAAGATTTTCTCAAACGCATCCTGTACAACAAACTGTTTAGCGCCAATTACCAAGGTATTAAATGACAATTTTGGAATTGTTGAAGGTTTAATGACAACTGTTCATGCTGCAACTGCAACTCAAAAAACAGTAGATGGTCCTTCCATGAAAGACTGGAGAGGGGGACGTTCTGCAATTCATAACATCATTCCTTCTTCTACAGGGGCTGCAAAAGCTGTAGGAAAAGTAATACCTGCAATGAATGGTAAATTAACAGGGATGGCTTTTAGAGTTCCAACAATGGATGTATCTGTTGTAGATTTAACAGTGAAGTTAGAAAAGTCAGCTTCCTACAAAGAAATTTGTGCAGCCATGAAAGCGGCTTCAGAAAGTGGACCTATGAAAGGTGTTCTTGGGTATACAGAAGACCTAATTGTTTCTCAAGATTTTGTAGGAGATACACGTACATCAATTTTTGATGCAAATGCGGGAATCGCTTTGAACGATAACTTTGTAAAAGTTGTTTCTTGGTACGATAATGAAATGGGATATTCTACAAAAATAGTAGACTTAATTGAATATGCTTCAACATTGTAGTTGAAACAAAAAGTATTAAAAAAAACCTGATAGATTTATTTCTATCAGGTTTTTTTAGTCGATTACTGAAAATTACTTTACTGCAATCATACTAATTTCCACATTTACAAACTTCGGTAAGTTGGCCACTTCTACCGTTTCTCTTGCAGGAGCAGTTTCTTCGTTAAAATAGGTAGCGTATACGGCATTTATTTCTCCAAAATGATGCATGTTAGAGATAAAAATAGACGTTTTGATGACGTTTTCAAAAGTCATTTCGGCAGCTGCTAAGACAGCTTTCATATTTTCCATGACTTGAGTTGTTTCTGCCTGAATACTCTCTAAAACCAATGCGCCTGTAGTAGGGTGTAATGCAATTTGTCCAGAAGTATATAGCGTGTTTCCGGTTAAAACTGCTTGGTTATAAGGCCCTATGGGTGCTGGTGCTTTAGAGGTAGTAATTATTTTTTTCATTTTTTAAAATTCTCAATATTGAAATGTATATTTTTTGTCAGAATGTGACTGTCGAAGCCTATTTTTATTTAAAATAATCGTCTATCTGGCGGCTTGTTTTTATCCCATTTTAAATCTTGCAATACGGTAGATTTTACACCAATAAAAAAGGTGTAAGAGGAAATGTTACCAAATGGAACCCAATTAAAATTGAATTGCCAGCTGTCTAAGTCTCTTGTAAAATTGAATCTTGAGAAAGTAAAAGCACCATCTTTTAAATCATACCCAGAGGAATAGCCCACTTTCCATTTGGGTGATAATTCTAAGTTTCCACTAAACATGACCGAATGACTTCTTATTTCACCAGGTTCTCTTCCATTATTCGTGTAGGTTGCTGCATAAGCTAAATTGATACTCCAAGGAATGTCTGCCTTGTAGAGCTCAGTTTCAACCTCTTTGTTTTGATTGTTGTTATTGTTGGCGCCCGTTTGTGAAAATCGATTGGTTGGGTTAATGTTTCCGCCAATTACATCAGGTGTATTTTGCGCCCCATTTCCACTATTTGTTTTGTTTTTATCATCTTTGTCCTTGCTAAAATCTGCACTAGACAAACTGTAGTTGGCCGATAAATTTGCCGTTTCTATTCTGAAAATATTCTTATTAAACTTATCAATAGAGAATCCTTCTTCATTTATTTGATAAGGATCTAATGAGGCGTTGAAATTTAGGGCCATTTTATCATTAAATAAGCGAGTCCCTGCATTGACGTTTAAATTACTCCAACCCAAACTGTCTGCAGCGATATTGTAGGCGGTACTGAAGTTTAAGTTATTTAAGATGGTTATTTTTTTAACCTCTTCATCACTATCTGGATCTTTAGGTGCCATTTTAGCCTCCACAACATTGTTTATAGATATACCAACAGAATTACTTAATCCAGAATTTGGTGCACCATAAATACCTACATTATTATCAAAAGGAGTGTAAGTTTCAATATCGAGTGGATCTGCAGTTCGTTGCACCCGTTCTTCATATTTACGTGCAAAATCGGGGGTGTAATTATAAGAGATAGAAGGTCTAATAGTGTGTCTTATTGCTCTTAAGCGTCCTTTCTTAAATTTAAATGTCCCATAAATATTGGTAGATAAGCTAACCCCGGTATTGTATTCTCTGAAAGATTTAAAACCACGGATCGTATCTGTAATTACCTCTTGATCGGTTTCGTTATAGGTTTTTTTGAGATAGTTGAAATTCCAAATTTCCTGATAAGAGACGCTTGGAGAAAGTGTAAAATATCGAAAAGCTTTTACATTGGTACTCGTTCCAGTTCTGTGTTTGATTCCCGATTTGGCCGAACGAAACATTGCTGAAGTTAAAAATTCGTCTTCCGTTGTGTTAATTCGATATTCCCCTTGCATTGCATAGTCAAAACCCATTTTCTGAAGCGGATTTTTCTTAACGCCTCCTTTCCCTTCAAAAGGAAAAATCTTTGACATGGTAAGGTTTACAGAAGGAAAGGTCATGTTGATAGACTGGTTATTCGTATTTTGAGTATGCGTTGCTGCAACCGAAAGATTAAAAGGAGTTCCCACAAATCTTTTTGAATAACTTACAGAAGAATTAAAGGTATTTGTTAAAAACTGATTGGTATTGAATTCGTTTAAACTCTCTCTAAAAAAACGACTACTTCCTAGATTAACAGAGGACGTAAATCTAGAATTCGGATTTGCTTTTGAATCTTGAGAATGACTCCATCGAACATTAAAATTAGTTGATTTGTTGTAAGTTGAAAAGCCTCGAATTCCCTGAACAATATTCTCGAAACTTATATTGAAACTCCCACTGTAACGATATCTTAAATTGTAATTTGAAAATCCTCTTAAACTCCAACTTCCGTTAGAATAAGCATCACCTCTTACCGCCAAATCTACATAATCACTTATAGCAAAATAATAGCCGCCGTTTTGAAAACCAATTCCTCTACTCGAACTCCCTGTGTCAAAAGCAGGGATTAAAAATCCAGAAACACTTTTTTCACCCAATGGGAAATAGGCAAAAGGCAATACCAAAGGAGTTGGAATATCGGCAATGACCAAGTTGCTAGCTCCAACAATTATTTTCTTTCCTGGAACTAATTTTGCTTTATTTGTGGTGATATAATAGTCGGGATTCTTCTCTTTGTCTGAAGTTGTAAAACGTATTTTTCGTACATAAATCGTAGAATCATTAACACGCTTTGTTTTTTTACCATAGGTAAACATTTCACCCTGCTTGGTTTTTAAACCGTAGATTAAGGCTCTTTTACTTTTAAAATTGTAAAGCAAAGAATCTTGTTCTGTTTCCTCATTCCCTTGTTTAAAATAAGGTCGTTGCGTGTATCCAGTGCTGTCTATAATTCCTTTTGCGAATAAAGTTTCTTTCTTATAATCAACGACAATAATTCCAGCTTTTAAATCAATTTCTCCATAGATTAAAACAGCTTCATTGTATAAAGTCAATGTTTCTTCTTTTGCATTTTGGATGGTATAATCTTTGGCATCATGGATAATAATATCCTGAATAGACTCTTTTGGTTTGATAGAGTCCAAGCCCATTGTGTCTACTTTTTTTATAAAAATACTATTTTTTTTCTTTTCTGGAATTGTTTTTGATTGCCTTGGGTTCAAACTATCAAATCGCATACTCGGTAGGGAAAGTGTTTTCGTTTTTTCGATATCTTGAGAATACCCTTTTTGAAACACAAAAAGAGCGAAAAATAAAAGAATGTATGATCGGTTTGATTGCAATGCTATAAATGCTATTTTTGTACAATGGTAAAAGTAGGGTTCAATGTTTGAAGCACCAAACTTACATTTGCCAAAATTAGTTAAATTTTATTGATGAATTTTCTACGAAACCATAAAATTAAGTCCAAAACTAAAAATATATTTTTTTTAGCATTTTTTTGTTTTTTTATGACAGCTAGTCTGGAGTTAGCGGCTCAAAAAAAGTATGTAGTTGTTTTAGACGCAGGGCATGGAGGTAAAGATCCTGGTAATACTGGAAATGGATACAAAGAAAAGAACATAGCACTTAAGGTTGCTGTAGCTGTTGGAAAACAGCTGCAAAAGGAAGATGATATTAAAGTCGTCTTTACTAGAGATGAAGATGTCTTTATCGATTTATGGAAAAGAGGGGATATAGCAAATCAAGCAAAAGCGGATTTATTTGTTTCCATTCACTGTGATTCTCATACATCAAATGCTTATGGAGCAGGAACTTTTGTTCTAGGAATTCGAGGAAATAAGAAGAATTTAGAAATTGCAAAAAGAGAAAATGCTGTAATTCTTTTAGAAGATAATTACAAACGATACGAGGGATTTGATCCCAATTCAGCCGAATCAATGATTGGTTTATCCCTTTTACAAGAAGAAAATTTAGATAAAAGTTTAACAATTGCTAGTTACATTCAGTCAAATTTCACAAAAAAATTAAAAAGATTAGATCGAAAAGTAAAACAAGATAATTTTCAAGTGCTCAGAGAAACAATCATGCCAAGTGTTTTAATAGAATTGGGTTTTTTAACCAATAGAAATGAAGGCCGTTATTTAAACTCGAAAAAAGGACAAAAAGCATTGTCAAATTCTATAGCTCTTGCCATCAAGAAATACATTAATCAATTAAAGTTAAATACCATTTCAATGGTAGATGAAGTAGTCATTGAAAAAAGTATGACTGAAATTCAATACAAAATCCAAATTGCCTCAGGTAAAAATAAAATAGCCACTAAATCATATAATTTTAGAGGTCTTAGGAATGTAGAAAGAGTTGATGTTGGATCCTTTTTTAAATACTATTATAGCAATTCTAAGGTGTTAGAAAAGGCAAAAAAAGCGTTAAAATTAGTAAAGAGAAAAGGATATAAAACAGCCTATATAGTCGCTTTTAAAAATGGCGAAAGAATCCCGTTAAAAGAAGCTCAGAATATGCAATAATTTAACACTTTTCCATAAAAATAGTATTAATTTTGTTAAAAGAACAAGAATAAAAAATATGTCAAAAGAATTAAAAACAGGAATTGTTGCTCTTGTAGTGCTTGCAATGACTTTCTGGGGGTATTCTTTCCTGAAAGGGGAAAATATTTTTCAACCCAATAACCGTCAATTTAAAGTAGCATACTCAAATATTGGTGGCTTAAGCAAATCAAGCTTGGTAACTATTAATGGTTTAAAAGTAGGAAAGGTTGATGAGATTTTATTCAACCCAGATTCAACAAAAAGAGGCAGTTTAATTGTCTTGTTTTCAATGGATGACCCGTTTGAGTTTTCAAAAAAAAGTATTGTCAAAATTTATTCACCAAGTCCACTAGGTGGTTCTAACTTGGCTATTATCCCAGATTATACGGGCGAGAATGCCGTTTCTGGAGATATTTTACAAGGAGAAATAGAGTCGAGTTTGTTTACTTCTATTGGTGAGCGTTTAGATCCTATTCAAACCAAATTAGAACATGTAATCGTAAGTGCAGATACGTTGTTTAAAAACATCAATGATATTTTAGACCAACGAACAATTCAAAGTGTAAAAAATTCAGTAAAAACGCTAGAACAATCTTTGGTAGATGTACGAACAACCATACAAGCAGTAAATGGTATTATGGATGCTACTTCTTCAGATCTAAAAGAAACAATGCAATATTCAAGGAATTTTGCAGAAAACTTATCGAAAGTTTCAGACACACTTGTCAATGCAGACTTAGGGAAAATTATGCGAGAAGCAGAAGTTACCTTGTTGACTGTTAATTCTTTATTAAAAGGAATTGATGAAGGGAAAGGGTCTCTAGGGAAGTTTGTAAACAACAATGAGATGTATGACAATTTAACGAATGTATCTAAAGAACTCGAACAGTTGCTTAGAGAAATGAAATTAAATCCAAAGCGTTTTGTGCATTTTTCTTTATTTGGAAAGCGTGCAACCCCTTTCAATCAACAGAACAACAATAATAATAAAACCAATCAATAATATTTCAGTATGAATTATATTTCAAATGTACTTTTTGGAGTTTTATTAATTATCGGAATTGGTTTTTTTGTGAATAATATTCAGAAGCTTTTTCGAAATATAAAACTGGGAAAAAGTATCAATAGAAATGATAACAAGCTTCAACGTTTCAAAAACATGGCGATGATTGCTCTAGGACAGTCTAAAATGGTGAAGAGACCTTTTTCAGGATTTTTGCATATTATTGTTTATATAGGTTTTGTAATTATAAATATCGAAGTTTTAGAAATTGTTGTAGATGGATTGTTAGGCACTCACCGTGTTTTTCAACCCTATTTAGGAGACGCATTCTATGGTTTTTTAATTGGTGTTTTTGAGGTGTTAGCCGCACTTGTTTTTATTGCTGTAGTTTTATTTTGGTTGCGTAGAAATGTGGCTAACATTAAAAGATTTTTAAGCAAAGAAATGACCGGTTGGCCAAAAAGAGATGGGAATTTAATTCTCTATTTTGAGATGGTGTTAATGTCATTATTTATCATCATGAATGCTACTGATACTGCTTTTCAGGAAGCAGGAGTTGGAAATATTGTCAGTCAATTTGTAGCACCATTTTTTGAGGGTTATGCACCAGAAACCATTCATACAATAGAAAGAGCAGCCTGGTGGATTCATATTATCGGAATTTTAGTTTTCTTAAATTATCTGTTTTATTCAAAGCATTTACACATTCTTTTAGCCTTCCCAAATACTTATTTTGGAAATTTAAAGCCCAAAGGGCAATTCCCAAATTCAGAAGCAGTTTCAAAAGAAGTACAATTGATGATGGATCCTTCTGCAGATCCTTATGCAATACCAGATGAAAGTGCAGAAGAGGAAGTTTCAGAAAAATTTGGTGCCTCGGATGTTGCCGATTTAAGTTGGGTTCAATTGCTAAATGCATATACCTGTACGGAATGTGGTCGTTGTACATCTGCTTGCCCAGCGAGTCTTACTGGAAAAGAATTGTCTCCAAGAAGCATTATGATGAAAACAAGGGATCGTTTGGAAGAAGTTGGTAGAAATATCGATCAAAACAAGGGTACATTCAAAGACGACGGGAAACAATTATTAAATGATTATATCAGTCCAGAAGAGTTGTGGGCGTGCACAAGTTGTAATGCCTGTGTTGAAGAATGTCCCGTAAGTATCGATCCATTGTCTATAATCATGGATATGAGAAAATATTTGGTCATGGAGCAAAGTGCTGCACCCCTAGAATTGAATATGATGATGACCAATATTGAAAATAACGGTGCGCCATGGCAATACAACCAACAAGACAGATTGAATTGGGCAAAAGAAGCTTAAAATAATTTTTTACATTAACAATTTAAACGATTAAAGAATAAACTATGAACGTACCTACAATGGCAGATATGATGGCACAAGGAAAGCAGCCAGAAGTTTTATTTTGGGTAGGTGCAGCCGGAAGCTATGACGATCGAGCAAAAAAGATTTCAAGAGCGTTTGTCAAAATACTGCATGCAGCCAATGTAGACTTCGCCGTCCTAGGAACCGAAGAATCCTCTACAGGAGATGCAGCAAAAAGAGCCGGAAATGAATTCTTATTTCAAATGCAAGCGTTCATGAATATAGAGGTTTTAAATGGGTATCAAATAAAAAAAATCGTGACTTGCGATCCGCATTCATTCAATACCTTAAAAAATGAATACCCGAGTTTGGGGGGTAAATATGAAGTTTTTCATCACACGCAGTTCATTCAAAATTTAATTTCAGAAGGACGTTTAGAAATAGACAATACATCACTGAAAGGTAAAAGAGTTACTTTTCATGATCCATGCTATTTAGGGAGAGCCAATGAAGTCTATGAATCTCCTAGAGACTTAATACGCAGATTAGGTGTTAACTTAACAGAAATGAAACGTCATAAGGGAACGGCTTTATGTTGTGGAGCTGGTGGAGCGCAAATGTTTAAAGATGCAGAAAGAGGGAACAAGGAAATCAATATTTTAAGGACGGAAGATGCTTTAGAAACCAAACCTCAAATTATTGCAACAGGTTGCCCATATTGCAATACAATGATGACAGATGGAATTAAGTTCAAAGAAAAAGAATCTGAAGTAGTTGTAAAAGACATCGCAGAATTAATCTCAGAAGCAAATGGTTTGTAAAGTAAAAAATTGTTTGTTACTTCTTTTCATTACTTGTAATAATAATGAAGTAAAGAAAACGACAGCTTCAGAAGTAATAAAAGCAAAAGATACGATACAGGTGGTTCAAGCAGAGGTTATCAAAAAAGAACCTCTTGTTTTTAAAGTGCAAATTGCAGCTTTGAAACAGCCAAATGAAACTCTTTCCAAATTAGAAGACGTCGCTATATTTCAGGGAAATGGACTTATAAAATACAGATTGGGGAGTTTTAATAGCTATTCCGAAGCACGAAAATTTAGAAACAGGATTCGTAACACATACAGAGATGAGTTTGTTCAAGCTTTAAAAAATGAAGTTCCAGTATCTATTTTAGAGGCAATAGCAGATTAATTTTTATGAAATTTACATCTCAAAACAATGCTATTATCATATTTCCAAACGACATAATAGTCGCTTTTAAAACAGTTGATTGCTCTTTATTAGAAGTACAAAAAAAATTAAAATCATGGATCTAAAAAGTTTTATAAAAGCAGCACGATTACGCACACTTCCGCTATCCATATCGGGAATTATAGTTGGAAGTATCTTAGGTAATGCTAATGTTGATACAAATCTTACTTCAGAAGTTACTGTTCCATTTTGGGCAACTTCTATCTTTTGGTTAGCAATTTTAACTACAATTGGATTTCAAGTACTGTCAAACTTTGCCAATGATTATGGAGATGGCATTAAAGGAACTGATGACAATCGCAAAGGAGAAGCTAGAATGGTTTCTTCAGGAGCCATCTCACCCAAGCAAATGAAACATGCAATGATCTCCACCACAATCTGTACATTGTGTATTGCTGCTCTCCTAATTTATGTGGCTTTCGGAAGCGAGAATTTTGAATACTCAATAGCCTTTTTTATCCTAGGACTTGCGTCGGTTGCAGCTGCAATTAAATATACGGTAGGAGAATCTGCATATGGTTACAGTGGTTTGGGAGATATTTTCGTTTTCTTATTCTTTGGATTTCTTAGTGTTGTTGGAAGTTATATTTTATTCACACACCAAATAAACGCACTTTTATTTTTACCGGCAACTTCCATTGGTTTGCTAAGTGCTGCCGTTTTGAATTTAAACAATATGAGAGATCAAATCGAAGACAAGCAACATCACAAAAACACCTTGGTTGTAAGTTTGGGAAGTCAAAAAGCAAAAACATATCATTATGTTTTAATTTTAGGCGCTTTACTTACCGCTGTTTTATATGTACAATTACATTATCAATCGCCTATTCAATACTTATTCTTAATTGCTTTTATCCCTTTGTTTTTAAATATAAAAGTAGTTGCACAAAACATCCTTTTCTCAGAGCTAGATAGTGAGTTAAAGAAAGTAGCGCTGAGTACTTTTTTATTCGCAATTCTTTTTGGAATTGGACAAATACTCTAATTGATTACAATGAAAACAATAAAAATAATACTGGGAGTCATCACTTTTTTTGTCCTTGCTTTTTTTCTAACCGGTTTGTTTGTAAAAGAAACCACCTATCAAGCATCCATAACCCTCAATAAGCCCATTTCAGAAGTTTTTAAAGATTTTAGTACCTCTGAGAACATAAAAAAATGGATTCCTGAAATAAAATCATTGAAAGTGATCAACGAAAATCCAGGGAAGGTTGGAAGTACCTATGAGATTGTTATCAATAATAGTGGGCAAGACATTACAATGACTCAAAAAGTCCTCGCTTTCGTACCCAACGAAAAGCTAACTTTCTATTTTGATGCTGAGAATATGTTAAAAACAGATGACTATATTTTTACGGAAAAAGAAGGCATCACTACTATTCAATTAAACGCAATTTGTGTTAGCGACTCCTACATCATGGCTTGTATGTTTCCCTATTTTAAAGGAACCTTTCAGGCTCAAGATCAAGGATATTTGAATAGCTTTAAAGCGTTTGCAGAAAAATAAGTTTATTTTGATAAAAGCGACCTACAAAAAATACATCCTTAATTTTAAAAATCCAAGTGGAACCTCACGTGGGATTTTAAAAACCAAAGAAACTTGGTTTCTGATTTTAGAGAAAAATGGAAAAAAAGGGTATGGAGAAACTGGTCTTTTTAGAGGTTTGAGTATTGATGATGTTCCAGAATATGAGGAAAAACTTACGTGGGTCTGCAATCATATCAATTTAGGAATCGAAAAATTATTGATTGAATTGTCTCACTTTCCTTCCATTCAATTTGGCTTAGAACAGGCATTTTTATCGCTACAGAGTGATTCTCCTTTTCAGCTGTTTCCGTCTAAGTTTACAGAAGAAAAAGCGCCAATTCCAATCAATGGCTTAATTTGGATGGGTGATGAAACGTTTATGAAAAACCAAATAAAAGAGAAATTAAATCAAGGATTTTCTTGTTTAAAAATGAAAATTGGGGCGATCAATTTTGATGCAGAAATCAACTTGCTAAAATCCATTAGAAAAGAATTTTCACCATCAGAAATTGAATTGAGGGTGGATGCGAACGGTGCATTTTCTCCAGAAGAAGCTTTGGAGAAATTAGACAGTTTGTCGGCATTAAAAATACACTCTATAGAACAACCAATTCAACGAGGGCAAGTGCAAGAAATGACTCGATTATGTGCCAATACATCGCTACCAATTGCATTGGATGAAGAACTTATTGGGGTATTTTCTGCTTCAGAGAAGAAAGCACTCATAGATACCATAAAACCGCAATATATTATTTTAAAACCAAGTTTGGTGGGTGGGTTTTCAGGAACTAAGGAATGGATATCTATAGCAGAAAAAAACAATTCAGCTTGGTGGATTACATCAGCATTAGAAAGTAATGTGGGATTGAATGCAATATCACAATTTACATACACTTTAAAAAGTAGATTGCCCCAAGGTTTAGGAACGGGGAGTTTGTTTACCAATAATATTCAAAGCCCTTTAGAAGTGAATCAAGGAGCGTTACATTATAATAATTTAGTAAATTGGGATTTTAAATTATAATTATGGGATTTATAGAAACAGGTTACAAAGGAAAGAATGACTGGTGGATGTATATTTTAGGCAGTACAATTATTTTCTTTGGAACTCAACTAGGATCCATTCCTTTAGGATTGGTTGCTTTTTGGCAAGCAGGAGGTGATAGAGCGGTCTATATAGAAGCAGCCAATGATAATTTTATGAAAATGGGGATCAACGCCAATTTATTTCTATCCTTAATGATTTTTACCTTTGTGTCCGGGCTTTTTGCCTTGTTTCTCTCCGTAAAATACATTCATAAAAAGAAATTTAAATGGATTGTAACTTCTCGAGTGTCTATTGATTGGAAACGGGTTTCATTTGGCTTTTTCTCTTGGGGAATTCTCTCTACCCTAATCATTCTAGTAGGCATTAACTTTGAACCTGAATTGTATGATTGGAATTTTAAACCGATTCCATTTTTTACTTTACTGGCAATTTCATTGTTCTTTCTCCCTTTGCAAACAAGTACAGAAGAAGTTTTGTTTAGAGGATATTTTATGCAAGGATTGGGATTGTTAGTTAACAATCGATGGTTTCCTTTACTGATGACTTCAGTGATTTTCGGATTGCTGCATATGGCAAACCCAGAGATTGATAAAATAGGCAATATTGCTTTGGTTTTTTATATTGGAACGGGACTATTTTTTGGAATCGCAACCTTAATGGATGATGGACTAGAACTAGCCCTAGGCTTGCACGCATCAAACAATATTGTTGCCGCTTTTTTGGTAACTACAGATTGGACTGTTTTTCAAACAGACGCCTTGTTTATTGATAAATCTGAACCTTCGGTATCCTTATTAATGTTTTTGCCTGTTTTTGTTTTATACCCAGTCATGTTGTTTTGGTTCTCCAAAAAATACAATTGGAAAAATTGGAAAGAAAAACTTTTTGGAGCTGTTGAAAAACCGAATCTAATTGATGAAAATGAATTTTCATAAAAGCTTTCAATTAAACAGAAAAACATTTGCTAACCCAAATGAAATCATTGATTTTTCCAAGGAAATTTCTTTAGAAATTTCTCTTTTTCTAAAAGATTGGTTTTCTGATAAACGGAATCTTGAAGTCATAACTTCAGGTTCTACAGGAGTGCCCAAAACAATTGCAATCAAAAAAGAATTTTTTATCAACTCGGCCCTGTCAACCGCTGATTTTCTTGATTTAAAAGAAGGTACAACTGCTTTAATGTGTTTGCCACCAAAATACATAGCAGGAAAAATGATGTTGGTAAGAGCCCTTGTTTTAGGGTTGCATTTAGATGTTATTTCACCGAAGGTAAATCCCTTAGAAAACTGGGATAAAACCTATGATTTTTCTGCAATGGTTCCCTTACAATTAGAAAATTCTTTAGTAAAAATCAATCAGATTAAAAAAGTAATCGTTGGAGGCGGTGTCGTTTCATCACAACTTCAAGAAAAATTACAAGGAATTCAAAGTGTTGTCTATGCAACCTATGGAATGACAGAAACCGTTACACATATTGCACTTAAAAAATTAAATCATTTTTTACCATCAGTAGGATTGGAGTCATTGGCTTCTTTTTACCAATTATTACCCAATGTAAGCATCTATAAAGACACTCGAAATTGTTTGGTAATAGATGCACCAAAAGTTGCCAAAGAAATCATATTTACAAACGATGTTGTCGATGTAGTTTCAGACAAGCATTTTGAGTGGTTAGGGCGTTTTGATAATGTAATTAATTCTGGAGGTATCAAGCTACACCCAGAAATAATAGAGGAGAAGCTCTCTAAAATTATTGATCAACGTTTTTTTGTTGCTGGAATTCCTGATACACAATTGGGCGAAAAATTATTCTTAATTATTGAACATGAAAGTATAAATCTTTTAAAGTTACAGCAGTTTTTTTCTGAAAAAATTCAAAAGTTAGACAGCCTCTCTAAATATGAAAAACCAAAAGAAATTCGTTTTGTTACTACTTTTGTAACAACGGAAACAAAAAAAATCCAACGTAATAAAACATTGGATCTGTTAGGACTATAAAGGAATAATTTTACATTTCCATTGAGTGGTAGACATTCTGCACATCATCATCATCTTCTAATTTCTCTAAAAGCTTTTCAACATCTGCTTGTTGTTCTTCAGAAAGCTTATTTGTTGTCGTTGGAATTCTTTCAAAACCAGATGATACAATTTCTATATTTTCTTTTTCAAAGAAAGACTGTATCGCACCAAATTGTTCAAACGGTGCATAAATGATGATTCCTTCTTCATCATCAAAAACTTCTTCTACTTCAAAATCAATGAGTTCTAATTCCAAATCTTCTAAATCGGTAGTAATATCCTCTTTTTTAAGGGTGAATGTACAAGTATGATCAAACATAAAAATGACAGACCCTGAGTTTCCTAAATTTCCATCACATTTATTGAAAGCGGCTCTTACATTGGCAACCGTTCTATTGTTATTATCAGTTGCAGTTTCTACAACAACAGCAATTCCATGAGGGGCATATCCTTCAAAGAGTGCTTCTTTATAGTTTTCAGTATCTTTATCTGTCGCTTTTTTTATGGCGCGTTCAACATTTTCTTTTGGCATGTTTGCAGCTTTTGCATTCTGCATGACTGCTCTTAATCGGGAATTGGCATCTGGGTTTGGTCCTCCTTCTTTGATCGCCATTACAATGTCTTTACCAATTCTGGTAAAGGTTTTTGCCATTGCTGACCAACGTTTCATTTTTCGACCCTTTCTTAATTCGAATGCTCTTCCCATTTCTAATTTTATTTTTTTAGTATTGTAATATTAAGCAAATGTAAAAATTTGCAAACTGTTGCACAATTGTTTGTTGAATGTTTTCCCTAAACTCCTGTCTAGGTGCTTTTGGTTATACTTGTAAAAGGCCTAGATTAAATTTCTTTTCAATGGGTGCATGATTAGCAGCTTCGATTCCCATAGAAATCCAAGTTCTAGTTTCTAATGGATTGATAACTCCATCTGTCCAAATTCTTGCTGCTGCATAATAAGGGGAAATCTGATTGTCATATCGAGATTTTATTTTGTCATACAATGCAGCTTCTTTTTCTGGTGTGATTTCTTCTCCTTGTTTTTTTAAAGAAGCGGTTTCTATTTGTAGCAAAACTTTCGCAGCAGCATCTCCACTCATTACCGCCAATTGCGCTGACGGCCATGCTACTATTAGTCTAGGGTCATAAGCTTTGCCACACATGGCATAATTTCCTGCACCGTATGAGTTTCCGACGATAATCGTAAATTTTGGTACAACAGAATTGCTCACTGCATTCACCATTTTTGCTCCGTCTTTAATGATCCCTCCATGCTCAGACTTACTTCCGACCATAAATCCTGTTACGTCTTGTAAGAAAACCAAGGGTATTTTTTTCTGATTACAGTTCGCTATAAAACGGGTTGCTTTGTCTGCAGAATCGTTATAAATCACCCCTCCAAATTGCATTTCTCCTTTTTTTGTTTTTACTAATTTTCGTTGATTTGCCACAATACCAACCGCCCAACCCTCGATGCGCGCGTAGCCCGTCAAAATGGTTTGTCCGTATCCTTCTTTGTATTGATCAAATTCTGATTTGTCAACCAATCGTTTGATGATTTCCAACATGTCATATTGGGCATTTCTTTCTTTGGGAAGTATCCCGAAAATATCTTCTTGATTTTCTTTTGGTGCTTTACTTTTGATTTTGCTAAATCCTGCTTTTTCAAAATCACCAATTTTATCTACAATACCTTTAATTTTATCCAATGCATCTTTATCATCCAATGCTTTGTAGTCTGTAACTCCTGAAATCTCGCAATGAGTGGTTGCGCCACCCAATGTTTCATTGTCAATACTTTCTCCAATGGCTGCTTTTACCAAATAACTCCCGGCCAAGAAAATACTACCTGTTTTGTCAACAATAATTGCTTCATCACTCATAATAGGTAAATAGGCTCCACCTGCAACACAACTTCCCATTACTGCAGAAATTTGGGTAATTCCCATACTACTCATAATGGCATTGTTTCTGAAAATACGTCCAAAATGGTCTTTATCAGGAAAAATTTCATCTTGCATGGGTAAATATACACCCGCAGAATCTACTAAATAAATGATTGGAATTTTGTTTTCGATGGCTATTTCTTGTGCTCGTAAGTTCTTTTTTCCCGTAATTGGAAACCAAGCTCCTGCTTTTACGGTTGCATCATTGGCGACAACAATACATTGTTTTCCTTTGACATAACCTATTTTTACAACAACACCACCAGAAGGACACCCTCCGTGTTCTTTGTACATATCATCACCGGCAAAGGCAGCGATTTCTATAGACTTTGTTTTGTTATCTAACAGGTAGTCTACCCTTTCACGAGCAGTCATTTTCCCTTTTTCGTGATGCTTGTCGATACGTTTTTGTCCTCCACCCAGCTTTACTTTGGCAAAGCGTTTGCGTAAATCTGAAACTAAAAGTTTATTAAAATCTTCGTTTTTGTTGAAGTTTATATCCATGGGGATGTATTTATTAGACAGTAAAAATAATCATTTTTTATGGTCTAAAATAGTTCATTCCTTTAAAATAGAATTACTTCTTTACTTCCTAAGCAACGAAAAGTTCCCAGTCTTAAAGATTGTTTTTTTGTTGGTATCAAAGGGCACCAATTTAATAGATACCCAATAATCGTCCGAAGGCAATCTTTTTCCGTTATAGGTTCCGTCCCAGCCCTGTTCCGATAAATCCACCTTAGCGACCACCTTTCCAAAACGGTTGTAGATGTAAATTTCGCTAGAAGGGAAGT
>Ga0206126_10003367_pt1 | contig 16290 bp, 19 predicted proteins | sample Helgoland_Spring_5_FD_148621 | JGI IMG/M metagenome (GOLD analysis project Ga0206126, IMG submission 148621) | Pelagic subsurface seawater microbial communities from Kabeltonne, Helgoland, North Sea - Helgoland_Spring_Bloom_20160412_1 | ecosystem: Environmental > Aquatic > Marine > Epipelagic ...
TTGATGCTCCTGCAGATGTAGGACCTAAATTATCTTGTGATTTAGCTAATACATAAACATTTTTAAATGCTTCAGTTTCTAAATTAGCAAATGATGATGTATAAGTAAATCCTGCTTGAGCACACATTACATCTAATAATTCTTTACCTCGCATTGCTGGTAATAATTGTTGAAATTGTAATGGTGTTTTTTCATTATCAATACTACCTGTAGCATCTACAATACCACTAAATTGTATGAAAGGTAATGAACCACTTGGGTCTAATATGCTATATGCTTCTTGTCCATCATTACCATAATCAACTAATGGATAATATACAGCACCTGATAAAGGTAAATCACCTATATTACTTGAACCTGACCAACTACCAGTTATAAATTCTGCTGTTAAAATATGGTCAAACGCACTAAAATCTCCATTAACTACAAATTCGCTATCTAGGTTACTAGTAAATTGTATTGCTTGATCTACTACCGTAACTTTATAGACAACATACCCATCTGCACTTGTTACTATTTCTAATAACTGCATGTTACCTACTAATATTTCATCTCCATCTAATAATACTGCTGCACCAACAAAATCATATAATGCTGGAGTATCTGTAGCCCCAATATCGTATGCATTTTTAAAGAATACATTGTTCTTTTTAGTTCCTGGTAAATCAAATGTTTGAGAACCAACACCAAATAATACTCCAATTCTTGAATTATCTACTGCTGATATATCTAAACGTAATGGAATATTAGAATCGATATCTAAATCCGTTACTACGTTTTCGTATGTTACTCTTAGTACTAAATCTCTCATTATGTTCTACTTCTTGGTTTATTAGAAAACTCATACTGAATTTTCACTTGGTATTTCTTTTGTCCTTTTTTATTTGTTTTATATGTAAAACTACTATTAGTAAGATTAATAGGAATAAACGTATCGTCTACTTGTAACATTACATTTGGTGATTGAAATAATTCTTGATAGAAATTCTCTATCGAGAAATCTCCTGCAAGTTGACTATTAACACCTGCTATATAATCGGTTGTAATTTCATATTTGTAATCTTGAGATAAATAATATTGTTCAAATCCTCTGTTATATGGTGAATAACTAGGTGTTGATGCATTATAATCAACGTTTACTGACATAAATTCATCACGTTTACTTATTACAGCATTCTTATTTGTTGTTGTATTTAATCCTATAAAATCCCATACACCCCATTTATTAATAAAAGCAAAGTTACTTCTAGTTTCCCAAGGACATGGTTCATCTCTTTTCCACCAATTTATAGATGATTGGTTAATTTGTAATTTTAAGAAATTCCATTCTACACTAGTATTTAAACCAGGTAAATTAGCTGGAAATAATGGTCCAGAACAAAATGGTATATCTGCACCTGAACCTGAACTAACTAATGCTGGTGATAAAGTGTTTAATGCTGGTCCTGTAAATTTTACTTGTGAATTAGCTTGTCCTGTTTCTAATGAACTAGATTCTGGACTAAAATAATATAATGATACCCCATATGCTCTATCAGTAGTATCTGTTACATCTATTGAACCTGATATATTAAACCATGATACAATACCTAAATCGTTTTCAGATACACCTCTAAATCTATTTTCTCCGTTTATTGCTAAATTATCAAATGTACGATCTTGTGATAATTGTTCTAATTGATATTGAGGCCAATTAGTTAATATTGTTTTTGTTTTATTGAATCCTGTATAACTTGGATTTGAACCCGTCCAGTTAACTCTAATATCTTGGGCATTCCAATTCCATGATTGAAAACTACCTGTAGGTGAAGGTGGTATAAATGGTATTTCACCAACACTAAAATCTTCTAATGTTGGATATGCTTCTAATGCTTGTCCTATTACAGCACCACTAGTACTATTAACTTGTACTTCATATGGTGTAGAACTATCTTGATTACTTACATTTATTACATTACCTGGAAATAAAGGATATTGACCAGAACTAACTCTCCAAGATGATGCTGTATAATCACTAGCTAAATAGTATGCATCAAGCGGAGGAGGTGTAAATTCAGCAGATGATGTGTAAATAGCATTTAATCGTACTCCGTATAAGTCACCTAAACTACCTGTAAATGATTGTGATATAACAGTTTGTTGAGAAAATGATGCTGATGCTTGAACATACCCTGAACTATAGACTGATACTTGATCACTCATATTGTAGATATCCAATGAATACCTATGTTTTAAATTATTGTTTCCTGGTATTTTTACTTCAAAGTAATACTCACCTGGATTGTCATAATAAGTTAAAGAACCACTACCATAAGATTGTAAAGCAGAAACACCATCAATAAATAAAGATGCCGTTGCAGCATATTTTCCTGAAGGGTCTATTTCATTATACCAATAATTTACACTACCTGTTTCACTAGTTGAGTATGGTGGTTCAGCTGATGATGAATTAAAGAAACTATTACTCCAAGGTTCCCATTCCATTCTACCTAATGATAATATTGTACCTGTTACTGCTGGTTCTCCTATAACACCATTCCCATTATAAATTGTTACTGATGATGAAGGTGAGGTACCATATTCTTCCCCAAATTTAACTATAAATTGTTTGTATGAGTTAATTGGATTATCTCCATATCCTAATGATGCAGTAGGTTCTTGTATATATAATGTATCGTCTACTTTTAATTGTGGTCTAATAGGAACAGCAACATTGAATATAGCGTGTCCTGTTTCGTTAGCAGGTTGTTTTATTCTTTGAATTAAATTACCATTATAATCTTCTATATCACAAACATATTTAAATTGTGGTTTTGAAGGATCAGTTGATACTACACTATATAATAATTTAGTATACACAGTATTTAATTGTGTAGGTTCGTTAGTTATAGTTATGGTTTTTGGTGTTCCTGCCATTATCTTCTAGTTTCTGTTATATTACTAAATTCCCACTTAATATCGTATTGAAATAATTTTTGTTTCCATTTATTAGTTTTCCAAGAGTAACTAGCATTTTTAATTCGTATTGGAGTAAATCCACTTGGTGAAGTAGAACGTTCATTATAAAATGTTGATTGAGTTAAAGTATTTATATTACTTAATGTTTCATTTTGTATAAATACAGATGGTGACTCTATTAATTCACTTAACCAATCACTATATTCTTGATCTAAATAATCAGTTGTTACTTCAAATTGATCACTATATGTAGTAGCATATGTGTCTTTACCACGTTTACTAGCGTCAAATATCGCACCACTAGTTGTACTCAATGTAGTCCACGGTAATTGATCTTGCGTGTAGTCTTTACGTGTTATTTTAGCTGATTTCTTTACTGGATTGTTTACATTGTAATAATCCATTACACCAAATTTATTTATAAATGCGAATCTAGTTCTACCTTTAATTCTCCTGTCATCATTATCTTCTGGTCCTTTTCGACTTAAATTTTGATCGTAATAACTACAATCATCTTTTAATAATTCTATTACTCTATTATCACCACCATCAAATTCAAAGTCATATCTTATTTTAGTCCAATCTCCATCTATATGAAGGGATGCTGTTGGATCTGAAAGAGCTAAATTAGCAGGACCTATTCCTATATGTTGCAATGGTGCTAAACCTCCTGCAGTATAAACATTTGTAGTATAATAATTATTATCGTTATACAATATTGTACTGCCTGAGTATATTGTAGCCTCTACAAATCTAATACCTTCATTATATTGTCCGTCAGTAATTAATGATATAGTTTCAAAATCATATGGGAATACTTTTTTAGTTGGTGTTCCCCCAGCATTAACAATACCACTTAATGTAAAGTTAGGATCGTTAGTTAAAAATGGTGTTGAACTTGTTCCATTAACATCCATTTCCCAATTATCTCTGGGCCAATCATAAGATAAATTACTATATTCGTTTACTGCAGGGATTAATGTTCCGTTTAGTGTTGTAGAACCGGAAAAACTTGCCACAAATGCAGGTTGACCAACTGCTCCATTACCATTATATTGAACAATAGATCCACTAGGTGAATCAGCATATTCTTCTCCCATTACAATCCTAAATTGAGCAGCATTTGTATATGAACCAATACCACCTACTACGGTCATTGGTGTATCATACGTTAGATAATCGGCTGCTATTCTAGCTACGTCGATCATACACAAACTAGCACTTGGTGCTGTTTTAATACGAGTTAAACGTGCTGTTGTTCTTTGAGGAATATAAATGTCTGTTACTAACTTATATTGTGGCATAGACGAAGATGGAGATGTTACAACAAAAGGTAAATTATTCGTTGTAGCATTAACTGCAAATGGTGATGATATTAAATTTAAACTTGGTAGTGCCATATTAAGTTATTGTTGCTCCTGATTTTATAAATGCTTTATCTATGTCAATTATTAAATCTGCTTCTACACCTGCTGCTATTGCTTCATTACCAAAATTAGCGGCGGCATTATTAATTGACTCCATTATAAATGGTTTTTTACTATATTTTTTAGCACCTCTCTTTTCTATGCTTTTTGCTATTGCAAATGCAAATGATTTAGGTGATTTAAATGATGCTGGTACTGGTATATTTTTACGTTTAATCCATCCTTCAATAGGACGAATAGGAGGCATTCTACCTGCTTTACGAGCTGGTCCTCCATCCTCTAATAATTCACCATACCATAATAATGATACTTGTAATGTATCTTGTTCGTTACTTTTAACAAGTTGTTTAGTTATAGAACGAGCCAAGTCACCTGTATTAACCGATTTATTTTCGAATAATTGGTTTTGCATTTCGTCGATAATTCTATCACCGAAATCTAATAGGGCTTTATCTGTAAACTCTGTATTCATTTATACTTTAGGGAAATTACAATAATCGTAAATACCACTTTCTGTGTACTGAATTGTAGCTACAAAACCATATACTCTATCCATAAATGCTTCTAATGTAGGTGTAATTGATTGTATATCATATGATACACCTTTAGATTGATTATCACTTGGAGGTCCCCAATTCATGTATCCTCCAAAATCATATAATGTTTGTTCCATCTTAGACATTACTGCCTCAGGTGATTGATTAGATAATTTAGGTACATCTAAAGCATACAATTCAAATGCTAATATTCTTAATCTTGTATCTTGTGAATATCCAGGTGATTGTAATGGTCTTAGAAAAACATAAGGATACTTTATATTTTGACTTGATGAATCTAAATAATCAATACTACCAAAAGCAAATGAGTTAACATACTCATGAGCATCGGCTGCTGATCTAAATGTTTGTACTATGTTTTCTAATGATGTCATTACTCTTCTATTTTAGATTTTTTACTTGGTTTTACTACATCAGGGTCTCCTGCTGCAATACAATCTTTAACTAATGTTAATTGAGCCATTAGTTGTGCTGCTATTCTATTTGCGTCAAAACCCGCTATATGTCTTTTCCATACTTCTCGTCTATCTGCTTTATTACAATTACATGCCATAATATATTATTTAAGTCTAATTCTGTTTTTATTTTGTCTTTGTTTTTCTGCTTGTATTTCTAACAATTTATAATCTTTATCAATCGCTAAATAATTTAAAACAAAGTTTATATTTAATTTAGTGATACTACTTTCTCCTGTGATACTGAGAATATTTGTTTTGGCGAGCGAATATAATGTCGCAAACCATCCCCAGTGTTGGTCAAAGCCTCCATCGTTTGTTTCGTCAGTAATTTCCTCATCTTCTCTGTTTTTAGTGTCTTTAAAGAGCTGAGAGAATTTATCCAGTGTAAGTTGGCGGTTCCTAAAAAAAAATTCAATGCACCTAAAGCTAGACCTGTAGGTAAATCTTTCATTACCTCAGCATCAACATATCTTTGATCATTGTTATACTCTTCTACAGTATACCATTTAAATGCATTGTCAACTTTATTCTGCATTAACTGAACATTATGTTTTGCCTTCCAAACTAACTTATCAAATCTGTGTTTTACTACAGGTCGATATAATACCGCCATTATCTCGTGTAAGTTTTTATTTGGTTCTTTACATAATGATTCTAAATCAATAAATTCACCCATTGACATAGCAGATATATCTACATAACCATAATCAATACCCTTGTGTTGCCACATAGGATAAAACTTAGCTGTAGTATCTACTCTATCACTAAAGTCTTTACCAACTTTACCTAAATCACTTATAGCCCAAGTCTTAATTTCATCTTCAGGTATATCAGTGAACACATGAATTGTTCTTATCATCTTACCTAATTCAGATAGATGTTCTATATTTTGAAGTTTCTGGAATCTGTCAATTGACAAATATTCAGGTATTGTTATTTTATAATTTTTCATTTCCATATGATAATAAATATTGTTTTTTTACAATAGAGATATGTTACATAACTCCAAACGTTGGTTTATATTGTTTTTGAGCTGGACTAATATACATTTTATTTGATCTAATTTCATTACGAGCTTTGTTTGCTAACATAATAGCATCAACTATATCATCATGTAATCCATTTTGGTGTGTAAATGATAATTTACCATTATTAGATAATTTGTAAGTATACAATGATAATTCTTTATATACCTCCGGTTCTAATTCCTTAGTTGGTAATTCAATTATACTTGCTTCTAAATCACTAATCAATGTTCTAACAATAGTTGTTTTACTATCTTGTGTTGTAGTAAATCCTCGTATGCGTCTATTTTTAGGTATAACTAAATCTCTCATCGCCGCACCAATACCATTTTCCTCTACATAACCACCTTCAACTCTAAATCTAGTTAGTATGTCATTAAATCTATTTGCTATTGTATTTATGTTTTCACCTCGTAGTCTATCAATTAATAATACTCTACCTGCTTCGTTCATTACACACAATACAGAATAATCGTTACTTAAACCTGTATCTATACCAACGAAACATCTACTTGCTTTATCTTGTTTAGTATACTGAGGTACTATACATGCTTGATCTACTCCTCTAAATACCTCACTTCCAGCATCCGTAAATTCAGCTAAATACTCTTGACGAAATATATCATCAGGTAAACTTAAACGTTGTTCAGCTATAAATGATTGGTCTATATGTGGATTATCAGTTGATTGACCGCGGAACGAAATGTAGTCAGTATTATCGTTGTTACCCTTAAGGTAATACTTATAAAACCAGTTTTTAGACTTAGGTGTAGATATAATTAAACATTTCTTACCTAATGCTGTTAATGTAGGTAGTATTGCTGTTTCAAAACCACGTTCATTAACATATGCTGCTTCATCTACTACCATATAATGGAAACTAAATCCACGTACACTATCAGGACGTTCACTTGATAGAAATTGTAATGTAGAACCATTAACAAATTTAATTGTTAGTTCTGCTTTATTACTCTGTTGTATAATTGAATTAGAGGCATCTGATAGTTCTTGAAATACCTTCTTTGCTTGATTGTATATAGGAGATATCCAACATCCTTTCTGATTTGGATTCTGTAGCAACCAATATAATAGGAGATTTTGTCCTAATAGTGATTTACCCCACTGCCTTGAGGTAACCACTGTTCCAAATTTATGTTGTGATGTACTAAATCCCTTTATTACCTGTTTTTGGCCTACGTGAGGGGTAAACAATGTTATTTCCATCTAATAATTCGTTTATTTTTTTATCGTGATCTAAATCTAACTTTGCATCTAGCATCAATTGTGCTTTTTCATATTCTTCTGTACCAACGAATTCATTCTCTAGTTCATCAAATATCTCATACAATGTAGTATAAAAATCGTTATATGTCAGTTGTCTCGGTTTCAATTTCTCCCCAATTTAGTTTAATATCCATTTGTCCTGATATCGCAACTTTAATTTCGTCTTCACCATTGTACTTCATAATTTGGTCTACAGCACGTTGTCTTACCTTACTATCCTCATCGGCTAATAATCTAATTAATTCATTTACAGCTGGATCTAATTGTTTATTTAATTTCTCCCTCCATGATTCATTATATAGGTCCTTTGATTTAATCCAGTATTGATGATATTGTTTTTCTGATTTATCATCGTATGTCTCATGACAATACTTAATCCATTGTTTTTGTTTATAACCTTTGGAATAACGCAAGTCGAAACATTGTTCGACTCGCTTATTTATTTCCATATCTGTTAGCTTGATGCCTGCCATATAGTGTATGTTTACTGTATATGACGATACATATATAATTTTATTTCTTAGGAAACCACTCGTTTAACCAACCCTCTTTTTTAGCTTGTTTATAGTAACTAAACTTTTTATTAGATAATTCAGTTGGGTTCTTACATGTTTTAGCTAATGCATAAACTGTTTCTTTTGATACTTCAAATTTATGTTTAGGCATATGACTGCATATCTGATCTAATTTATTCTCACGTATAGCCCAATTATAAGCACTTTGATATTTACTCAAGGAAAATTCTTTTCTAGTCTTATATAGTTTAGCAACTGTTTTAGCTTGTTTAAAATCCCACTTAATGTTTTTATCCATGTGGGCAATAGCTTCTTCTATAAAACCATTTTTTAAAGCATAATTTAAAGCACCAGTACTTAACTCACTGTAATTATTATATTTTTTACAATATTCAAGTACCTTTTCTTTAGACCATTTAGTTCTTATTGCAATACTATCCCATGTTTTTTGTTTTCTTTTACCAATTACCCCAGCATTTATTCTGCTGAGGATTTGGTTTTGTTGTTCTTGTGTATATTTCATCTTATTAAAATTTTAAGAAATCAGAATCATAAGCATCTTTAATATTCTCTTCTCCCTCTAAATCTAATATACGAGCCATTTTTTCTACTGTACGAATAGAAGTTTCAGTCATATTATCCCAATTACTCCAAATGTAATCTAAGATATAGATTTTTTGTTGCTCATCACATTTATTACAAGCACCATCTTCTAAGGTAACATAGGCTAAATTACCCCATTTTTCTTCCTTAGACATATCAAAATCTTTAGTTGAACATCTACCTCTAATAGCTGATAAATGACGTGCACGAGCTGCTTTTTTACTATCATCACCCTCCTCTGCAGTATCATCATAAGCAAGTCTAATGTTAGAAGTAACAACAAATGTAAAATTGGAACAATCAACTTCAAATCCTTGTCTACCCTCAGTTATACATTCAAGTACAGCATCATGTTCTAATGTACCTTCTTCACCTACTGAGTTAATATGGAATCGTTTATTGTATGAGTATTTATTTTTATCTAATAGACCCTTCATTTGGTTAATATTAGATGTATCTTTTAATAACTCATCACAGTCATCAATAATAACAACTATTTTATCATTTGGATTCATGTGTTTAATAACAGCAAGGTTAATACCAAATGCCATCATACTAACGTTACCTGATATTGTATGATGAACAACACCGGTTTCGTTTACTGCTTTTTCTGTTTGATAAGTTTTACCAATTCCTGAAGGACCATAAATGTAATAGTGAATTGGTTTTTCGTCTGTTTTAGCTTGATTAGCAGCTTGTTTAGTTGCTCTAATTAGACGGCTTCTTTTTACTTTTCCTGCTTCAATAGCAGCTCTTTGTTTACTTGATAATTGTAATAACATTGTATAAAATTTAGTTTTACGACCTCTTTATATTATATGGGGTGAAGTCATTTAACCCCATTTATACGTGAATATACGAATTCTCTATGCGGTAGCCAAATATATTTATATATGTCTTTAATTACTTTATATTATTACACACTTTTGATCGGGCCATTGTAAGTGTACTGTTCCATCTATAATTAATTGTTTGTGAGAACAATCATGTATGTTATTTGCCTTAATGAAATTGAGTAATCTTACATATGTGTCAGGTTTTATCATATGGTGTTTAACAAGCTTGTTTTTTATAACTGTGTTTTTAAGTAAGTCTTCACACGTAAACCCTTCTATTACTTCCCATACTCTGCCATTATAATTCTCCATATTCTGAGTATATTCATAAGCCTCATCTACTACGGATTTTGTATGTAATAAATCTGTTTTGCTAACATTGATAAAATATTGTGTTGTTTGTGGGTAGAAATCTTCTTTAGCTATTCTATCTATATCATCCTCATATTTAACCATACCTCCCCTACCAATACCATTCCAATAATAAAAATCAGCATCAGGTAATTCCTCATCTAATAAGAATTCAGGTGTATATAATTGATCATCATTGACTTTAAATAACCATTCTATATCATTTTCTTTACAATAATCAAATACAGCACTATCTAGATCTAATGTACCAAATGTATGGCCACGATTTATGTCTAAATCAATAAATTTAACATTTTTATAATGGTTTAACCATATATTGTGATGACGATGTTTTAATTCGTCAAATGCGTAATTTGCTGCTACAATAATACCTTTGTAGTTATCAAATATATCTTTATTTGTAAAAATATAATTTTCTAGTGATTGTAATTTTGTATCTGATGATATATGTGTTATTACTCCTACAAAACTTTTGTTAATTAACTCTGATTTAGTCATCTCTATTGTTTAAATTATTTAAATATTCTTGTCTCTTATCACACCCACAATCTTCCTTATTTACGAATTTGTAGAATACCCATTGAATACCGGTATAGTATGTGAATCGCTCAATTATGTCTCCTAGTTTAAAATTTGTCATAAAAATCTGTTTTATTTGGAGATCGTTTACGATTTGGATCTAAGACTCTCTCTTTAATTTTGTTCTGTCTATATTCTGCTCGCTTTTGTTCTAATTCTAATTGTTTAGCATTCCATAGTTCAAATGTCTCATCATACTTACCTCGTTGCTCCTCAAGTGCTTTCATAACTGATTTTTTAGAATTTTTCTTTGTATAATAGGGATTATCCATTATATCATTTTAATATGTGATTTATTTTTAGGCTTAGGTTGGTCTACTACTTTATAATGAACGTACATATTTATATAACTAGTTCCTTTAAATGGTTTTGTTCTACCGTGTTTTTGTCTAGCACCCTCATAATATAATGATTGTCCTTCTTTTAATTCAATAGGATATAATTTACCATTTTCTAATTCCAATTCAATTGGCCAATCTTCATTTTTAAAGTAAGTAACACTAAAACTTACCTGATGTGTATTACGTCTATCCCGATGTGCTTTTAATACAGCATCTTTACTATATTGTCTTAACCCATATACAAAGGTAGGTTGTAATTTTTGTCCTGATAAACGTTCTGCTATAGGAAGATATAATTCATGTATTCTATTTTTTTGTGCTGGATAATCATCTAAGGAGAATATACGAGATTTATTATTTATTTCTGTAATACCTGTCTCTAATTTACCATTACCTTTCTCAGCCATCATGATTGTAGTAAGCATATTAGTTACCTCAGATGGTGTGTCTATTACGTGATATTCAGCGCTACTATATTTTGGTGGTAACCCGCGTTGAAGCTCCATATGTTCATTGTATAAACGTAAGTCTTCTTCATAATCAAATTCGTTTTCTCTAGCCCAAAAAGTTAAGATATATTTTTTACCAAATTTTACTTCATCACCTGAATGTTTAGCTCTAATATCAGGTTCACCCTTATCATTTAAATTATCCCATCTAATTGCTGTTCCAGTAAATGGCATAAATGATTCATTTATATTAGGAAATGATGTCGAACCACCTTCTAAATCAAAATTAAGATATATCATTAATGTTTTAACTCGATTACCTGATGCTAAACCAAATTTAATTAAGTTATTAGTATCAAATCCATCTTGGTGAAGATCGAATTTACCTCCTACTCCATATAATTGTGCTTGTACAGGTTCAATATTGTTAAAAGGTATATCTAATTCCTTAGCTACCTTTCGTTTTAAATCAATTACTATTTTATCACAATCACATAATGCTACTGTCTGTGAGATTCTAGTGTTATTTGTAGTTACTTTTCCATCAACACCTATTGTAGAATCTATTTTATCTGATTTATCTATTAGCTCTACAAACTTAGCTGCTTCATCAAACGAGATAAAATTAGGTATTAGTTGTAGGTTAAAATCACTTTGGGGTTTTTTTCCCATTATTTTTTCTACTGAATTTGAATTTTCCATTTTCTTCAATTAAACTTTGATTATTATTTATTAGCCAATTAACTTTATCTATATCATAAACCTCGGCTTTCTTTTGTGGTTTAGATTTGGGTGTTAGTCTTACCATCTTATTTTTCTTTTTTGGCTGTGGGCTCATTTTGTAATTCTTTAAGATACTCCCTTACTTGAGAGCGGATGTAACGTCTATATTGTGGGTTCATTTCTTTAAATACATCATATACTTGATCTCTAACTTTATCCTTTGTAAATATAAATGTAATTTTTTTATTACCCAATTTTTTAATGTCTTCCCATTTAAAGTAAATAATAGTTCCTAATACTGATAATACTGATGTTGCGGCTACAAATAGCCAATAAGTTGTTTCCATGTTATTCTAATTTTCGTTTTAATTTTTTTAATGCTTTCTTTATATCTGTAGATAACCTTTGTTGTGTTATTTGTGTTTTAACTGATATTTCTAATAATGTTTGTTGTTTAAAATAATGTTCTGTAATTAAATACTTGTCATAAAAATCAAGATTAGCAACTGCTGGGCCTAGGGCTTGTAATTTATCTTCCCAATGGTCTTCACCATCTGGATCCTCATTACCTATCATAGCTGAATAATCATAGTCAGGAAGTAATTCCCTATTCTTTTCCATTATCATTCTATGTGTTCTGTAGAATGGAGAAGTACCTGATTTAACACTTAGTGCCATTGATCTAGTTAGGTATTTTTCTAATGATGATGCCTTTTTGCTGGGTGTAGTAACAATTTCATATTGTTTCTCTATATCCATTTTTAAGAAGTACTCTATTATAATGGTTAGCAGGTCTTGGCTCCACGAATCTTTCATGTAAGAACATATCCTTTCAGAATTTATAACTAAAGCTGGATAGATAGAGGTTAATTCCTTATCTATTATTGCTTTTTTTTGTGTGTCACTCAATCCCTGCTTCTCCATTGTTGTTTATGTAGTGTATAATATACGAATCGGGTTATACATACGCACGCTGTTTTTAAAAAACAGATATGTATTCGTTCCAGGTAGAAACGTTTAAACATTTCACGCCTTCTAAAGCCTCTGTTTCTCTCCAATTCTATTAGCCTTATTAATTCCTAGGCAATGAAGATAATTGGTTCAAACAATTTTTTTCACCCCTCCCATATCCTAAGGAAAACAAAATGTTTAGCAAAAACTTAGGCTTAATAAATAAAATAATTGATCTGATCCAACCTGGCTATTTCAACGGAAGTTTGGTGGGTTATAGAGAACCACTGCTCTGTTCGTGTATACGTATTAATGTAATAAACTTTTTACACGTCTCCAAATTATCTTACAGAAGTCGGTAAAAGCAGGACTCTGTGGAAATCCTGCTCTAGCTTAGTTCATAGCACAGCTATTTTACCTTTAACAATAACATAATATTTAAAACGTTATCAATATACGAAAGGTGTTTAGCTAAGCCACGTTATTTTATGTAGTTGGTGCTGCTGAGTAGTAAGGGTGTGTTACTGGTAAAGATGCTTCAGTTCCCCATTTCCAGGCCATATATCCTTCTATTTTCTGATATAGTGTATCACTAACATCATAAGCTAAGATTACTATTTCATTAATTCTACCTGCAAATTCATATGCATTACCTCCAAATCTACCTATAGAAAAACCAGTGTTACCACCTGCTACAATATCTGTTGTATTAGTATTAGTATTAGAATATTGTCCTCCATTTAAACTAATTAATTTTCCACCAGCTCTATTTAATGCTGTCATCATAACATCTACGTCATAATTATTAGGTATACCTGTATAATCTAAATCATTACTAAATTGACCTAATCTCATTTTAGTTGGACCATCATACCCAATGTGTAATATACCATTAGAATTTCCTGCTGAACTACCAGTGGCAGCAACAACCATATTTTGATTTTGCCCATTATATCTTGCATGATGAGAAATAACAGCATATTTAGTCTGTGTTAATACAGGTCCTACAGCTCCAATTTGTAAATGTGCAGTTCCTCTAAACGGAGAATTACTACCCAATTGCATACTATCAAGCCCATTAACTGCTGCTGTTAATAATAAGGGTTGATCACTAGCATTTGTTTGTGTAGCAGTATAACCATTTCCACTTTTGTCATCTAAAGATGCAACATTACTTCCATTAAGGGTAACTGTTGTGGAATCAGATACATCATACCAAGCTGTGGTGGTCATATCTGCTGGTGTCCATAATGTTCCTCCACTTGGTTGTGCTCCTAATAATGATATTCCTGTGCTTATAAACATAAATTACGTTATATAATTAATTAACTATAGTTTTGTGTCGCGTTTGATAGTAATGTTGTTCCATCGTATGATATACATGATATTATATCAATTGCACCTGCTACTGCTGTTAATGTTGGTGCTGTTCCTCCTGGGAATTTGAATTCAGGGTCAAATGTTAATGTTCCTGCTCCACCTGCATCTTGAGTTACTTTAATGTTTATTACTTGTCCTTTTGCAATATTTGTAGTTACAACGTGTGTATTAGCAGCACCGGCTGTAAATTCAAATGTATTTGATTCATTAAGTTGAATTGATGCTGTATTACTTACTACTGCTTCTGTTACAACATTATTTAATGCTGAACCTGTAATAACAAGACCTGGATTTGTTGTTCCTCCACCTGCAGGAATTCTAATTCCACCATTTACTACTTCTAAATTTGGAACATATACTGTTTCGTTTTTAGTTGCTGTAATGTTTTTACCACCTATAATTGCTGATGCAGTAATTGCTGTTGATATTGTATTACTTTGTCCTCCTATAATACCTGAGAATTCAGCACCACTATTAGATATGCTATTTTGATTACCACCTAGTAAATACGTTCTAGCACCTTGTAGTGATTGTTGATAACCACCTAATATTACTGATGTATCGGCGTTTGTTATTGTTGATGATGCTGCTCCAAATATACCTGAGAAACTAGAGTTAACATTATTACTTTCTCCACCCATAATAACTGAAGTATCTCCAGAAACTGTATGACCTGACCCTCCAACTATGGCTGCATCTGTATTATTAACTGTATTATTTGAACCTAATGCCGCTGCGGCTCCTGCAGCTAATGTATTTGTACCATTTGCACCACCGGAACTTAATGGACCTCTTATAGTTGTTGATCCTGTTACTGCTAATGAACCAGTTATTTGTGCTGAACCTGTAAATGGAAAAGCAGCACCACCTCCACCTCCGGCGGCCCATTCAATACCACCTTGTGCGTTTGAACTTAATACTTGTCCTGATGAACCTGTACTAAAAGTAGAATCGTATAAGTTAATTTCTCTTGTTGCTACTTTTCTTTCAATAATAGGAACGAATGCTGAACCAGAATACATTTCTAGTGCCATTCTATTATCATTCATTTCTATAGCAATACCATTATCAAATCCATTATGTCCAAATTTGATACTACCAGTTTCACTTAAATTTTCGTGTTGATATCTTGCTGATCTACTACCTCTATCAAGTATGGTATAATCACCTCCTTGATTGTCTGTTTTATCTATCTTAAACTGAGAACCAGCACCACCTTGACCTACAAATATCTCTAAATCTCTTTCAGCTTTAATTTGCATATTAGTTGCTGCTTGTGATTGAATTATACCAACACTAGATCCTTCAAATGTTAATGTAGGTCCATCGTTAAATGAACTTTGTGCATCATCTTTAATTACTAATGTTGCATTAACACCTGGTTCATTTCTTGAAACTATCATTGAACCTGTTACACTTAATGAACCTGTAATTTCTGCTGAACCTGTAAATGGAAATGCATCTACTGCTCCTGATACATAAGATGCGGATAAAGCATATGATGAACTTATTGCGTTATCAACTACTATAGATGATGATATTACTGCTTGTGGTACACCATTTGCATCACCTAACCATAAATAATTTTCTTGTATATTAGGTAAATCATTTACTCTTTGAATACATGAAACAACTATCTCACCATTATTTTGTTGAACTCTTCCAATTACACCTACATTTTGTATAAGGTTAGTTCCTGTGGGTTTAATATTTGTAAATCCTCCACTTACATCTACATAAACAGTATCTCCTACTGCTGGATTAGTTAAACCAGTAACTGTATCTATATTAAGAAAATCTCCTGTTATAATAACTTCAATGTCATCATTATT
>Ga0206126_10003372_pt1 | contig 16282 bp, 16 predicted proteins | sample Helgoland_Spring_5_FD_148621 | JGI IMG/M metagenome (GOLD analysis project Ga0206126, IMG submission 148621) | Pelagic subsurface seawater microbial communities from Kabeltonne, Helgoland, North Sea - Helgoland_Spring_Bloom_20160412_1 | ecosystem: Environmental > Aquatic > Marine > Epipelagic ...
TCGATTAGAAAAGTTAACAAAAAATCTAAAAGAAAAAGGTATTCTCGAAGAAGATTACAAGGATGAGTAATACTGTTTTAAGGTCTATTTGATTGTATTGGATAGGTCTTGAAAAGCGATAATAGCTCTTATCGCATTTTAAAGGGTAGTTTTCGGAGTTTCTGGTGCCTATAAAAAAGAAAAACCCTTAAATTATCCCTTTTTTTACTGCTTTGGTTTTGTATGCAAAAGAACCTCTTTTTTATTTTTATACCTCAGCTTTCATTGAGTTAAGGTTTTAGTTTAATTACCGAATATGTTGTTTTTTCGAATTATGTGCTTGTTTATTGTGTCAATAATAGTCAGAAAAGTTTTTTATATCTGAAAAATTGTGAGATGAAAAATGTCTAAGATGAATTTACAAATTTTAGTAACAGGAGGCTGCGGGTTTATTGGTTGTCATACTCTTGTGGCACTTATTAAAAGTGGATATACGCCAATTGTCTTGGATAACCTAAGCAACAGTTCCACGAAAGCTTTGGAGCGAGTTAAAACTATTACAGGAAAAAAAATTAAATTCTATAATGGTGATATTAGAGATTTTGATTTTTTGGACAATATTTTTTTAGAGAATGATATATCAGGAGTCATTCATTTGGCTGGACTTAAGGCTGTGGGTGAGTCTTGTAGAGACCCTCTTTCCTATTATGATAATAACGTGACAGGAACATTAGTGCTTCTAAAAGTAATGAAAAAATCTGGTATTACAAATTTTGTTTTTTCTTCATCAGCAACTGTTTATAGTGATACCGCCATTTCACCGATTGCGGAAGACTCTGAGTTATTACCAACAAATCCTTATGGTCAATCAAAGCTTATGATTGAAAGAATATGTTGGGATTTGAAAAAAAGTGCAATGAACAAAGTAGATAAATCTTGGAGTGTTGCACTACTCAGATACTTCAATCCTATTGGTGCTCATGAGTCGGGCTTAATTGGTGAGGACCCGCTGGGTGAGCCGAATAATTTAATGCCTTATATCTCTCAGGTCGCTGTTGGGAAATTAAAAAGACTTACGATATTTGGAGATGATTATCCAACAATTGATGGAACTGGTGTACGTGACTATATACATGTTATGGATTTGGCAGAAGGTCATGTGGCCGCGTTGCAATGGGTTTTAAGCATAAACAAAAAAGATTCGAAATGTAAGGCTTTCAACCTCGGAAAGGGTATAGGCACAAGTGTGTTGGAGTTGGTTGGTTTTTTTGAAAAAGAAACAGGTAAAAAAATTCCATTTGTAATATCTTCACGGCGACAAGGGGATGTAGCTTCGTGTTTTGCTGACCCTTCACTGGCTAAATCTGTTTTAAACTGGGAAGCGGTGAGGACTTTTGAACAAATGGTAACTGACGTTTGGAGATGGCAAAGTAAAAACCCGGCTGGTTACAATACAAATGATAAATGATGAAGATTGAGCTTAGTAATGTAATTAATTGCTATTTCTCTCTTGGAGAAGGTTTACACATATATTCTAGTGGTGTTTCTTGGGTTGATATTAATAATTCTAAGCTTGCAGTTTTTGATGAAGAATTTTTGACAAACTATAATATGGATATTATCCCCTCGATTATTTATGCGGTAAAAGATAATATTTTTACTATTGGTTGTGATTTAGGTTTAATTGAATTTTCAACCTTAACTAAGAAATCTTCGCTTAAAATACGGAATTTATCTTTGCAATCATTGGAATTTCGCAGTAATGATGGAGGATTTTGTGGGGATTATAAATTACTTAGTTTTATGCATAGAGACGACCCAGTTAAAAATTTGGGTTTTGTATATCTAGTCAAAAATGAATCATTCCTCCTTCTAGATGATAGCCTACATATACCTAATTCTTTTATAGAAATAGAGCCCTCAAAAATACTTATTAGTGATTCTTTAAAAGGTCAAATTTGGTTGTATCAGCTTGATGATACTGGAAACCTTGTTGAAAAAACATTATGGGCGCAATTGGATAAGGGTATAGCGCCAGATGGTGGTTGCTTAGTAGGTGATTTTGTTTTTGTCGCCTTGTGGGATGGCGCTTCTATTGCAGTATTTGATAAAAGCGGTAAATTGATCAAAAAGCTACCACTCCCCGTTATTAGACCCACTAACTGCAAATATGATGGAGTTCGCTCTCAACTATGGGTCACTAGCGCAAGTGAAGGCTTAAGTAAGGAGCAATTGAGTCGTTATCCCTTATCTGGAAATACCTTTGTTTATAATTTGGAGTTAGGATCTTAATGTTAGTTTCTGTTGTTATAAGAACATTGAATGAAGCCACTTATCTTGATGAGTTGTTACGAGTTATTGGCTCGCAAATTAAAGATAATTTTGACGTTGAGGTTGTAATAATCGACTCGGGTTCAACAGATGGAACCCTTAGCATTGCAGAAGGTCACGGTTGCAGAATAACCTTTATAACAAAAGAGCAATTCACTTTTGGTCGCTCGTTGAATATGGGCTCTGACTTTGCCAAAGGAGATATACTTGTTTATGTTTCGGGCCATTGTATTCCGACTGAGAATACCTGGTTAATGAAACTTATTAAACCGATTCGTGATGGTACTGTTGGTTATACCTATGGTCGTCAAATTGGAAGGGATACCACGAAATATTCAGAAGAAAAAATATTCGAGAAATACTTCCCGTTCGAGTCAAAGACTCCACAGAACGGTTTTTTTTGTAATAACGCTAATTCGGCAATTGATAGAAAAATTTGGTCAAAATATAAATTTGATGAACAGGTGACTGGCCTTGAAGATATGGAGCTAGCAAGGCGTTATTGTGACCAGAAAGGTAAGGTCGCTTATGTCGCAGAGGCTTGCGTGTACCATATTCATAATGAAACCTGGAGCCAAACTCGTAGAAGGTATGAGCGAGAGGCTATTGCCTTACAGCTAATTATGCCCGAGGTGCAAATAGGGTTTATCGATATGCTTCGTTATATATCGGTTTCTGTGATTTCTGATTGTAAAACAGCCGTTACTGAAGGGCGTTTTACCAAAGAGTTTACAGGCATTCTAAAGTTTAGAATTGCCCAATTTACAGGCTCCTACAGGGGTAATCACGATCACCGTGCATTATCTAAGAAGCGTAAAGAAAATTACTTTTATCCAGCAAAAACACTACAGGATTAATTTATGAAAGTGGTTGCACTGATGCCTATGAAGGCCAATAGTGAGCGTGTTAGAGGAAAAAATTTTAGAGATTTTGGTGGTAAACCCCTATTTCGTTGGATGCTTGACACTCTAAAAAGTGTGCCTGCGATTGATGCTGTGGTTATTAATACTGATGCACGAGAAATACTAGCAGAGAATGGACTTATTGAGGGTGAGTGTGTGATCATAAGGGATAGGAAAGCAGAGATATGCGGTGATTTTGTGTCAATGAATGTAATCATAGACGATGACATACAAAATATTGATGCAGATATTTATCTGATGACTCATACAACAAATCCATTGCTAAGTAAAAAGTCAGTCGAAGCAGCGATATCACAATTTAAAACCGCGTTGAAATCTGGAGAGGCTGACTCATTATTCACAGTGAACAAGGTTCAAGAGAGGTTTTATGATGCTGATGTTAATGCATTAAACCATGATCCTAATAACCTTATACGAACACAGGATCTTAAGCCTTGGTATCAAGAAAATTCTAATTTGTACCTTTTCACTAAGGAAAGTTTTAGTCAGACCAAAGCCAGGATTGGTAAAAATCCAATGATGTTGGAAACAGCGCCATTTGAATCAACAGATATTGATACGCCAGATGATTGGGACTTAGCTGAGGTAATGGTTGAGTACTACAAGAAAAAAGGATTATTTTTATGACATACAAGGTTTTGATTACCTGCCCACCAATGTTGAGGCAGATCGATCAATTTAGGAAAAAGTTTGAGGGGTTGGATATTGATATAACAACACCTGATGTTGTGCAAACATTAACTGTGGAAGAGCTGATAGATATTGTTCCACAACACGATGGCTGGATCATCGGCGATGACCCAGCTACTTTTGAGGTTTTTGAAGCCGGTAAAGCTGGCCGGCTTAAGGTAGCTGTGAAGTGGGGCATTGGTGTTGATAATGTCGATTTTGCAGCCTGCGATAGGCTTGGCATTCCAATTACTAATACCCCTGGAATGTTTGGGGCTGAGGTTGCTGACTTAGCTATGTGCTACATACTGGGTTTGGCGCGTGATGCTTTTTTCATTGACCGTGAAGTAAGATCTGGAAATTGGCCAAAACCAGCTGGAATTTCACTGGGTGATAAAAATATTGGTATTGTGGGTCTTGGCGATATTGGTAGGAATATTGCCAAGCGTGCCAATGCACATGATTTGAATATCATAGGCTGGGATCCTTATGCCGATACGCTTCCGGATTATATTGAAACACAAAATAATTGGCCTACAGGTATTGAGAAGTGTGATTTTATAGTTTTTGCCTGTGCGCTAACAGAGAAGACGCAACATTTATTCAATCAAGGTATATTAGAAAAGCTAAAGCCAGGTGTTAGGGTCGTTAATGTATCTCGCGGACCTTTGATTGACGAGATAGCCCTTTTAGATGGCCTAACTAGCGGGATGATCACATCTGCAGCTTTAGATGTATTTGAAGATGAGCCTTTAAAGCAAAGCCACCCAATTTTGGCACATGACCGTTGTATTCTCGGCTCACATAATGCATCTAACACCATTGATGCGGTTATTCGGGCAAGTGACGAGGCAATAAACCTACTTCATGGTATGCTCAAAAAAGAGAGTTAAATTATGTCAAAGTTTGCTGTAATTACAGGTTCAAGCGGGGGAATAGGTAGTGCCTTAGTTGATGCTTTTTTAAGTGATAATTATTCTGTAGTTGGTATAGATACCACTGACTCGGGGCGAAATTCTGTAGGATTTTTGGAAATTAATGCTGATCTGTTTGAATTCACCAAAAATGAAAATTATCGTGAACAAATATTCAATCAAATAAAGAATCATCTGCCTGAGCGATTAGACGATTTTGTTCTTATTAATAACGCTGCCGTACAAATTCTTAATCCAGTTTCAAAGTTGAATTTGAGTGATTGGGATAAAACATTAACAGTGAATACTATGGCGCCATTTTTCTTAGTCCAAGGGTTTTTGGAGCAGTTAACAAAAACACATGGTCATGTTATCAATATATCTAGTATTCATTCCAGGCTAACCAAAGCAAATTTCAGTTGTTATGCCACATCAAAAGCAGCTCTCGAAGCTTTAACAAGATCATTAGCGCTAGAGTTATCAGCAAAAGGTGTGTCGGTAAATGCTATAGCGCCAGCAGCCATAGCCACACAAATGTTAAAAGATGGATTTGCTGAGTCACCTGAGAAACTTAAAGAGCTTGAAAGTTATCATCCTGCGGGAATGATAGGTTCGCCAGAGCAACTGGCAAGTTTTGTTAAGTCGGTTGTTGGGCAGAGAGGCGGGTTTTTAAATGGTGCAATATTGGAATTCAACGGTGGCATTGGTAGTCGTTTACACGATCCAGAGTAAAATATGAACGATATAAAAAATAAAATAAAATTAGTTATTTGGGACTTAGATGAGACGTTTTGGCGTGGAACTCTTTCAGAAGAGGGAGTCATCTACAATTATACAAATCACGCAATCGTAATAGAATTAGCGAAAAGAGGTATCGTAAGCAGTATTTGTTCAAAAAATACATTTAACGAAGTTCAAAAAATATTTGTAGAATCTGGTTTGTGGCCTTATTTTGTTTTTCCAGAGATACAATGGTCGCCAAAAGGAGAGTTGGTTCGAAAAATAATTAGTGACATGGGGTTGAGGGCGGAAAATGTACTCTTTATCGACGATAATATTGGTAACCTGAAGGAAGTCGAGTTTTCAAATGAAGGTATCTCCATCTGTGAGCCTTCGATAATACCCCATCTGCTTGTTTCCAGTCACTTGAAGGGAAAGGATGATACTGATCTTACTCGATTGTCTCAATATAGAGTGTTAGAAGAAAAAAGACAGGTATTGATATCGTCAGGCAAAAGCAACGCTGAATTTTTGATGGCGTCGGATATACAGGTTTCAATCACAAAAAACTCCTTAGATGAATTAGATCGGATATCCGAGCTCATAGAACGTACCAATCAGCTAAATTATACGAAAAATAGACCGAGTCATGCTGAACTCATTGAACAGTTAAGTGATCCGAAAGCCGAATTTGGTTATGTTTCAGTAAGCGATAAGTTTGGGGCTTATGGTATTTCTGGGTTTTATTTGGTTAAAAATAAAAAGCTACTACACTTTTTATTTTCGTGCCGAATTATGAACATGGGAATTGAAAGTTGGTTATTTAAACATATCGGTAGACCGGCTTTAACTGTAACAGGATCAGTAGCAATGGACCTAAATATTGAGGATGATCACTCCTATATCCGATTAGTTAAGGACACCGACAACAAAGAACTGACATCGAAAGGCTTAACTGAAAAAAAATTAATTTTGATTGGAGGTTGTGATCTGGATCAAGTGGTCCACTATTTGTCATATCCCAATATCATTACTGATTTTAATTACATTAATGGAAACGGTCTCAGTGTCCATAGTGATCACACAGAATTACTAAGACAATTTAGCTATGAACATAGCGAGTATGACCTCATTATTGATCAGATACCGATACTAGATAAGAGCGACAGAAGTTACAAATTATTTAACCTGTCTTGGGATGTATTAATTATGAGTCCTCTAAATGACTTTAGTAGGGGGCTATATCGTCACAACGAATCTGGTTTCATACTTCCTTTCGATGGATTTAATATTAATTGGACTGATCCCGAAAATTGGGATCATTTACCTAAGCACTTATATAATATACCTAGAAAGTTCCTATCAGCCTTGCAAGCTGAATATACATTTTTAGGTCCGATATCGCCAGTTAGATTCAGGGAGAATATCGAGTTCATACGCCAAAGTTTTCCCGATAAAAAAATTGTATTTTTGACGGGATCAGAAGTAGATTTGAATCCTGTGGATTATTGGGAGCGAGATATGCACCACAGACATATTCAGATGAATACTGTCTTGAGAGAGTTAGCCCAAGCGGGCGAAATCGAAGTGATTGATGTCAACGAGTATATTAGCGGCGCGCAATCCCACACGAATAATATTAGACACTATGACAAGAAAGTTTATTATGAAATTGCAAATACAGTAACTGAGCTAATTAACGCCGAAGCTGGTACGATTTCGAAAGTCCGAAATAATTTTTATGTCAATCTTAGGTTATCAGCTTTTAAGTACATACACGGTGTGAAAAAGCTTTTCAGATCCTGGTGATTACTTCGATATTAAAATTCGGCCTAAGTGACGGACTTGCAAAAATAGCGACCTTTTTAACGACACTTTATGTCGCAAAAAGTTTATCACCTGATCTTTTTGGAATGTATAGCTTAGTTGTCGTAATGTTCGAAATTACATTTATTCTAATCTCCTTTAACATCCAAGCAACTACTAGAATAGATTACTTTAAAGAAACAGAAAGCTCTTTTTCTATAATAAAGAAAAACCATATCTCGATAACATTAATAATATTATGTTTGTTGTCGGTTAGTTTATTTTTTATAGAAACCAATCATAGATTAATACTTTTGCTTTTGCTTTCTTGTGCCTTATTGAGAACATTGTCTGCGTTCATTATGGCTATCTTTCAATGCTCAGGAAAAGTTAATAGCTATGTAATTTCTAACATTATATTTGTATTGTTTTTGGCAATGTTTACATTCATATTTGTCACGTTAGGGATGTCTTATCTTAGCTGGCTTTACTCAATGCTTATTGCAAGTACTGTTCAGCTAATAGTTGTAATTAATATTTTTGGGGTACGTTCGTTTAAAAAATACCTTCCTACAAGGTTTGCTGTTGAGTCGTTAAAAAAAACCTTTATACCTGCCGCTTTATTCATGCCTCAAGCATTAGGTTGGTGGCTGAAGAGTGGGGCAGAGCGCATAATTATCTCAGATAGTTTAGGTAATGTTGTGCTAGGGGTTTATGCATTAGCTGTGCAATTTGCTTCAATTACTTTTATGTATGTAACAATATTAAATCTTGCTTTGGTACCTGAGATAAACAAATTAATTCAGCGGAGAAATTTTGAAGAAATGCATAAATACTTACTCATGAGCAGCTTTTCGCTAATTATTATTTGTGCGCTAATAGGTATCTTAGGTTTTTTGGTTATTGATCACATCTATTCATATGACTACATATTAGCCAAAAGTTACTTGCCTTTTCTGCTTATGGCATCTTTACCTCAAGCTATTATGCTTATATATATAAACGTATTATACTTTAACAAAGAGGGAAAATTTGTTGCTACTTTAATAATGACAACATTCTCTATTCAGGCTGTGATCAATTTTTTCCTAATAGACTACTTTGGTATTTATGGTGTTATTAGTGTTTCATTAGTTATAAATACTACTGCTCTTTTTTGCGTTATTAATAAAATTAGACAGTTAAAATATAATTTCTGACTCAATATACAATGTTATTATCAGAATAGAGGGATATGTGAATTTGATAAATTACTTCTATCTTCCAAAGAGAGACCTTAAAGGTTTTAATTAAGTTTTGAAAAAGATAAATTTATTTATTTATTCCACATATTTCAAATTGGGTTCAATTGATAGTGCTTTATCAAATAATCGGTAGCTTTAAATGAACTTTTTTCTTAAATACAAACACATAATACTTGTGTTTATGTTTTTATTGGTTTTTCCTGTAGTGATCTCTTATTCTTGGATGCCGGTACTTTTTTCAATACCACTTCTTATTTTACTTCAATTTAATTTATTCAAATTAAAGATTATTAATATAGTTTTTGCTATTTATGCCCTTATCATTTTGATGATTTTAGTTACTATTAACAATCAAATAATCTATATAGAATGGGCAAGGAATCTCTTATTTATACCTTTGATAGTTGTAAGTTATTTTATTGGTAATCTTCTGGCGGAAAATGATTATTATGTTAGGAAAACATTTTTATTTTTTTTATTTTCAGCTATATTTTTGGTTTTGTACACTTTCATATTTATTGTGCCTTTAGATTTGTCCCTATTTTTTGGTGAGCGAAGGGGTTACATTGCACAAGAGTTTTTGTTGTTTGGTCGTAAGTATGAGTTCTCGATGGGTGTGACACATCTAAATATGTATATTAACCTTGTTATTGGATTTTTATTTGTGTGCCTTGTTTTTGAAAAGAAAGGGTATTTGAATTTGACTATTGGATTTTTTTTGGTTTTGTCTTTATTGACGCAGTCAAGATCGCCAGTGTTATTTTTTCTCATTGTTTCGTTTATTTATATGAGATACAAGTTCCAGGAAAGTAGCCAAAAATTACCCTTAATTGTCATTAGTGTATTTCTATTAGTTTTATTAGCCTCCTTCATAATGATGATTATGAATTTAAACACTGATGGAAATCAAACTCGGTTTACATTTTCTGGTTTTAGCGATATATCTCGCCTTTTGTTCTTTATCAAAGGGATAGAGCACATGATTCTTGAGCCTTGGGGTAACAGCTTACTATATTCCGACGAACGGATGCCATTATTAAATTACCATAATACATTTATAGCCATTGGAAACAGAATGGGTTTAGTTTCATTCTTTGCATTAATTTTTTTATTTTTTATTTTGGTGTACAGGGTTAGAGGAGTAAAAAATAAAGAAATGAAAACAGCATTTTATATAATCACCTACTTTTGTTTTCATAACTTTATGATTGAAGATGTGATCAAATTTGATGGTTTTATTATATTTATTTTCTTAATTTTTGTGCCTTATGTAAGGCGTTATTATTTTATTCAGGAGCGAAATGAGCTTAACGTTTAAAAGTCAAGTAGACGTATGTGTTTTAGCGGCTAACTATAATAATGGGATTTATTTGAAGCAATTTATTGAAGGCATTATAAATTCTTCTGTTAGGCCAAAAAAATTAATTATAGTTGACGATGCTTCAAGTGATAACTCAATAAGTGTTATTGATTCGTTCGTCAATAGCGGGTTGGATATTGTATTGGTCAAGCTAAAACTCAATCTTGGTTTTGCTAATGCTCTAAACAAAGGTCTTCCATATGTTGATTCAAAATATGTTTTGCGAATTGATCCAGATGATATTATTCATCCGAGCAGAATTGAGATTCAGTATAAATTCTTAGAAGAAAACCGTTTAATCGATATTGTTGGTAGTAATGTTGCTTATTTTATTGGCCCAGAGACAAATATAACTGGAAAATCAAAATTTCCAACTAACCATCAATCAATAGTTCAGTGCTATAAAGCTGGTCATCATGGCGTATGCCATGGTTCTGTTATGATGAAAAGTAAATGTTTTCATAACGAAAAATATAATCAAAAAAATGTGCCTGCTGAAGAGTATGATATTTTTTCGAGGTTAGCTAACAAAAAACACATTTTTGGAAATATACCGGACGTATTAACATTTGTTCGAGTTCACGAGTCCAGTGTTTCAAATAATATGCCATACACAACAGTTGCAAAAACCTTCAAACTTCGAGAAAAGTTGTGGAGGTTAAAAACTAACAGGTTATATATTTTTAAAGAATTTATTGCCCGCAATGCTTATCGAAAATATATATCAACTTATAAACCTATCAGGTATGTATACCTAATCACTGCTGTTTTAATGAAGCCATTTTCAGCCATAATAAGGATAACCAAAATTGCAAACTAAATTAAAAAACGGATTGAAAAATATAATTAAATCTCGAGAATTTTTGTATACCAAATATGATGAAGGTTTATATTTTGGAAAATCCAATTTTTCTGACCTTAAAGGTAAATTTTCGGGTAAAAGAGTTTTTATTGTAGGTAATGGACCATCTTTAAATAAGCATGATCTTAGTTTTTTAAAGAATGAATATAGTTTTGCTGTAAATGGAATATTTTATAAAACAGCCAGTGAGGATTATAAGCCTACTTTTTATGTTGTAGAAGATAGGCATGTTATGCAGGATAATCTAAAGGAAATTAACGATTATGATATTGAATACAAATTTTTCCCTGTTGACTACAAAAAATTTATAAAGAAGAAGAAAAACACCAGATTTTTCAGGTTAGATAAAGGTTATTACAATTCAAGTAGTCCTTATTTTGCAGTACCTCGATTTTCTTGTGATGTTAATCATAAGGTCTATTGTGGTCAGAGTGTAACGATGGTTAATTTACAGCTTGCTGCCTACCTTGGTTTTTCTGAGGTATATTTAATCGGCATGGACCATTCATATGTCATACCTGAAGATGCAAGCGTCAATGGTGAAGAAATTTTGTCTAACTCAGATGATCCTAATCATTTTCACCCCAGTTATTTCGGAAAGGGAAAAAAATGGCATGACCCGCATCTGGACAGGGTTGAAAGAACCTATAACTATTTTAAACTGGTTTATGAAGCTCAAGGAAGGACTCTTAAAAATGCAACCATAGGTGGATCCTTGGAGGTTTTTGAAAGGGTTGATTACGATTCGTTATTTCTAAAAAAATGAAAATATCAATTATTGGAACAGTTGGCGTACCTGCATGTTACGGTGGTTTTGAGACATTAGCAGAAAGGTTAGTTGAAACTAAAGAAGCTAAATTTACCGTATATTGCTCCAGAAAACATTATCTAGAATATCCTAAGAAGTACAAAACTGCTGATTTAGTATACATTCCATTTGACGCTAACGGAGTTTCCAGCATTATTTATGATATATTTTCTATGTTGCATGCTCTTATATCAGGTCATAAAAACTTCCTTGTTTTAGGTGTTTCTGGGGCTATATTTTTACCTATTCTTAGCTGCTTTCCAAAAGTAAAAATAATTACTAATATAGATGGTATTGAATGGCGAAGGGAAAAGTGGAAGGGGTTAGCAAAGACCTTTTTGAAATTTTCTGAATTCCTAGCGGTAAGATTTTCTTCTCAAGTAGTTTCGGATAATGACTCAATTACAAAGTATATTTCTGAAGAATATCAATCTAGCTGCAAGACCATAGCTTATGGTGGTGATCACGCATTCAGATCAACGGCTAATTTAAAACTCGATGATATTTTTGACAACTCAGCTCCTTTTGCATTATCTGTTTGTAGAATCGAGCCTGAAAACAATGTGCATTTAATTTTAGAGGCTTTCTCAGAGGCAAAATTACGAATTGTATTTATCGGTAACTGGGAAAAATCTAGTTATGGAAGGGCGCTTTACAATAAATATAAAGACAAAATTAATATAACGTTGTCAAAACCAATTTACTGTTTGGACACTTTACATGCTTTTAGGTCTGAATGTTCTGTTTATATTCATGGGCACTCAGCTGGGGGTACAAATCCTTCGTTAGTTGAAATGATGCATTTTTCTAAGCCTATAGTTGCATTTGACTGTTCTTTTAATAGAGCCACTATGGAAGACAAAGGCAATTATTTTTCTAGTTCAAAGGGTTTGGCTAAAATTCTTGAAGAACCGAATGGTCTAGTAGATGGTGTCGAAATGACTGAAATTGCAAAGCGAAGATACACGTGGGTAATAATTCGAAAACAGTATCTTGAACTTTTCGACATAAGGAAATAAATTGAAAATATTAGTAACAGGTGGGGCAGGTTTTATCGGTAGCGCGGTAGTTCGCTCGATCATTAATCAAACTAAATATGACGTAGTTAACCTAGACAAATTAACCTATGCAGGTAACCTTGATTCACTTTCTGCTGTCGTAGATTCAAAAAGATACATACACGAAAAAGTTGATATTTGTGACGCTTTAGAACTTACCAATGTGTTTGAAAAACATAAGCCTACCTTTGTAATGCATCTAGCAGCAGAAAGTCATGTCGATCGCTCAATTGATGGGCCAGCTGATTTTATTGATACCAATATTGTGGGTACTTTTAATCTTCTTGAAGCTGCTCGGCATTATTATGAAAGTCTTGAAGAAGAGAAAAGAGAACAATTTCGTTTTCATCATATTTCCACTGATGAAGTTTATGGTGATTTAGAGGGTACAGAAAATTTGTTCACAGAAGAAACGCCTTATTCCCCTTCATCACCTTATTCTGCAAGCAAGGCGGCTTCTGATCATTTAGTCCGTGCCTGGGGGCGTACCTATGGTTTGCCGGTAATTATCACCAATTGCTCTAATAATTATGGTCCTTATCATTTCCCTGAAAAGTTGATTCCCCATGTTATTTTAAATGCGATACATGGTAAGCCATTACCTATTTACGGTGACGGTTCACAGATACGTGATTGGCTGTATGTGGAAGATCATGCAAAGGCACTTATTAAGGTCGTTACTGAGGGTAAAATTGGTGAGACCTACAATATTGGCGGCCATAATGAGAAAACCAATCTTGAGGTAGTTGAAGCTATCTGTGATTTGCTGGAAGAGCTCGCGCCAGAGAAACCAGCAGGAGTGAAAAGTTATCGAGATTTAATTACCTTTGTTAAAGATCGTCCTGGTCACGACGCGCGTTATGCCATTGATGCTTCAAAAATTGAGCGTGAATTAGGTTGGGTTCCAGAAGAAACTTTCGAAACTGGTCTTCGAAAAACTGTTAAGTGGTATTTGGATAACCGCCAGTGGTGGGAGAGAGTGCTTTCGGGTGCCTACCGCCTAGAGCGTTTAGGAGAGTAATATGAGCAACAATTACAAGGGAATTGTATTGGCGGGTGGTTCAGGAACGCGACTCCATCCAATCACCAAAGGTGTCTCCAAGCAGTTATTGCCTGTCTATGACAAACCAATGATCTATTATCCAATATCTGTTTTGATGCTTGCGGGTATTAAAGAAATCTTGGTTATTTCCACACCTGAGGACATGTCAGGTTATCAACGTTTATTGGGCGATGGCTCTGATTTTGGTATTGAAATTGAATATGCAATTCAGCCAAGCCCCGATGGTCTAGCTCAGGCCTTTTTAATTGGTGAAGATTTTATTGGTGATAGTAATGTTGCGCTAGTTCTTGGTGATAATATTTTTTACGGGCAAAATTTCACTGCAAATTTAAAAGCTGCGACTTCAAAAGAAAATGGTGCAACTATTTTTGGTTACCATGTAAAAGACCCTGAGCGATTTGGTGTGGTTGATTTTGATACTAATGGCAAAGTTACCTCGATTGAGGAAAAGCCGAAAAACCCTAAATCAAACTTTGCAGTTACTGGGTTATATTTTTACGATAACGATGTGATCGAAATTGCGAAATCTATAAAGCCTTCTGCCCGTGGTGAACTAGAGATTACTGATATTAATAATGCCTATCAGAATAGAGGGGACCTAACAGTTGAGCTCTTAAGTCGTGGTTTTGCTTGGCTTGATACGGGTACTCATGATTCCCTAATTGAAGCTGGCCAATTTGTGCAAACAGTTGAGCATCGTCAGGGTTTAAAGGTCGCCTGCTTGGAAGAAATTGCGTTTCATCAGGACTGGATAACCAAAGAAAAATTGTTAAAACAAGCTGATGCACTGAAAAAGACCAACTATGGCGAATATTTAGCCAAGGTTGCGGGTGGCTATAAATGAATGTGATCAAAACTAAATTAAAAGACTGCGTCATTATTGAGCCTAAAGTGTTTGGTGATGAGCGCGGGTTTTTCTTGGAAACATTTCAAGCAGATAGATATGCAGATCTTGCGGGTATTTCTTTGCCCTTTGTTCAGGATAACCACTCACGTTCATCAAAAGGTGTATTGCGTGGTTTGCACTTCCAGAAAACTAAACCCCAAGGTAAATTAGTTAGGGTAGTTCGGGGTGAGGTTTATGATGTTGCTGTGGATATCCGCTCAGGTTCGCCAACATATGGTCAATGGGAAGCGGTAATCCTGTCCGAGGAAAATAAAACTCAATTTTGGGTTCCACCTGGATTTGCTCATGGTTTTGTAGTGCTTTCTGAAACAGCAGATTTTGAATACAAGTGTACTGACTATTACGATCCCTCGGACGAGGGGAGTCTGTTGTGGAATGACCCTGATCTAAATATTCCTTGGCCAATGGATAACCCTAAGTTATCAGAGAAAGATGCAAATGCTCCGTTATTGGCTAATCTAAAAAAATGAAAATTCTAGTTTTAGGTTGTAAGGGTCAGCTAGGTAGATGCCTAAATGATCAGCTAACAAATACAGATCATGAAGTTATATATACATCTCGAGAGCAAATAGATATTGCCGACTTTGAAAAAACCAAAAGCAAAATCCTAAAAACTTCTCCTGATCTAATTATTAATGCGACCGCTTACACAGCGGTTGATAAGGCTGAAGAAGATCAAAAAACTGCCAACTTGATTAATCATCTAGCCGTTAAAAATATTGCTGATATTTGTAACCAATTGAAATGTTGGTTGATTCATGTGTCAACGGATTATGTATTTGATGGTAACTCCAAAGTTCCTTATAAAGAGGACGACGAAACTAATCCTCAGGGTGCGTATGGAGAAACTAAGCTTAATGGTGAGTTGGCAATTCAGGCATCAGGCTGTAAATATGTAATTCTCAGAACGGCTTGGGTATTTAGTGAGTATGGGAATAATTTCTTAAAAACCATGCTTCGTCTTGGAGCTGAACGCGATGAGCTCAGTATTGTGGGTGATCAAATTGGTTGCCCAACCTATGCACAGGATATTGCAAAATCTATTATTGAGATAATCCCTCAGCTTAATTCGCGAGAATCTAATGGCATCTACCACTACTGCGGTGACCAGCCATGTTCTTGGTATGAGTTTGCAAATGCAATCTTTGACCAAGCAATGGCTCATAACTTAAAAATACCAAGCATAGTTAACTCAATTGAAACCTCAGCCTATCCAACGCCTGCCAAAAGACCAGCATTCTCGGTTCTTGATTGTTCAAAAATTGAAAATGATTTTGGCGTGCATGCTTCAAATTGGCATGATGGGATTGGGCAGGTTATAAGTAAATTAAAACTAGAAAATCCAGTTTCTTAGGTATTTCATTGCAGTCGAGTCCGTTTGCCATCCACCTCTAAGCATTATCTTCTCCAGCGGCTCGCCTTGCTCCAATAAATCCAATGCTGCACCCACCCTAAATGAGTGGCCGCTGAGTGGTTGTTGATTTGATTCAGATTTAAGTCCCTCCTGCAGTTGTCCACTTCCCCATTATTGAGACAACTCTAAAGTAGAGTTTTCCACCATTTTGCGATACACCGCTGGTGGTATATCGCCTAAACTTTCATGGGGTCGTTCATCGTTATAATCTAGCCGCCAGAACC
>Ga0206126_10003391_pt1 | contig 16230 bp, 13 predicted proteins | sample Helgoland_Spring_5_FD_148621 | JGI IMG/M metagenome (GOLD analysis project Ga0206126, IMG submission 148621) | Pelagic subsurface seawater microbial communities from Kabeltonne, Helgoland, North Sea - Helgoland_Spring_Bloom_20160412_1 | ecosystem: Environmental > Aquatic > Marine > Epipelagic ...
TACGCAGTATACTACCGCAGCCACCAAGAGGTGCTACTTGATTTGGTTCATTCCAAGTCCAAGTTGTACCATCGTCAGATGTTCCTATAGTAGTCCACAAAGGGTCTACACCACTTGTTCCGGCTTCTGTATCAAACCACGTAGAACCTCCGGGGGTAGAAGCGGTTCCTGTTGCAGTAGGGATACCCGTTGTTCTTATAAAATATGTCACAACAGAACTACCCGGATCTCCTTCTGCTCCCGCAATATTACCAAAAACATTTAGCTTGTGATTACGAACTAGCTGGTCTATCCCTCGTACCTTAGCTCGATAAGTTGTAGTTATAACTCCAGAAGTAGCAAAATTACTTATAGTAGTTTCGTGAAAATCATCTCCAGAGTTAAAAGCAGTGTTAGTGAAATCAAAAGACCCAGTTTTAACTTGGGATACAATACAGAATGTATTATCTACCGTTAAAGTAGTGCTATCCGCTACCCTTGTAAGCTCTTGAGAGCCTGCGTAAACCCGTAGCTGCGCATCAGTGTCCGTAGAACTCCAAGCACCCGCCGCATCTTGAGTAAAGACTACACCTGTAGTGTCCCACTCTGCTATTACGGAATCTGGGCTTGGTAACGTAAGTGTTATAGCACCAAGTACTACTGCTGAAGGCGAAGATCTTCTTCCTGTTTGAGAGATAGTTCGAAGCCTTATCCAGACAGGGGTTGAGGGGTCTCCCACAAACAAACTAAATTGTTCTGATTTGGTTCTACCTGCTACTTCCCAATCGTCATCTTCTGTGCTAACCGTGGTGCCTTGATACCACTCAATTTCATAGTAGTCAAAGGCGTGACTGTTACTTGTTTGCCATCTCAAAAAGATTTTCTGTTCATCAGGTAAAGCACGATACCCATAAACCGTTGCGTCGTTTATATCCCCTAACGCTATTTCAGTATTTGTTAACGTTGGAGGAAACAATTTAAAAGAAGTTGCTCTTGAATATTTACTTAAAACTTCATCCTCAATGTTCCAAGCGAAGTCATCCGCGTGAATCCTCGTGGCAGTAATGTTTACTGTCATATTTTCTGTCAGTGAGACTTTTTCAACCTTAACAATATCATCCGCATTGGTTAGTCCATTGAGTTCACTGTTGAGCCTAATGATATCACCGGGTTCTAATGAATAACCCTCAGAGAACATTTCAAATTGATATTGTATAGCATTTCTAGATTCTCTAACAGTCTGCTCTGCTAATGCCGTAGCGTGATAAGGGTCAGTTATGCCGTCTCCATTTAGAGTAGTATTTAAAACAACATTATTATCTTCTGACAAATAAGTAGTATGAACAGTACTGTTCTTTTCTGGCCAAGTTACTGTCTTGGTCTTAAAGTTTTCTTGCTCATCCAAATATCTAACGCTTGCTGAATTCAGTTTCACATCTGCACTTGGATAGATAGTAGTGATGCTGCTTGTTCTTAAGAGATCATCCGTGACTACCATTGTGTTGTTTGCTTCTGTTCTCAATGCTGCTTGAGTCGTAAAGTACTTAGTGTAAAGCTTAAATTTGCCTTCTGACCAAATCAAATCCGCATTAGGCATAGAGTTTAGAATAGAAGCGACATTGTCTCTTACAGGCGAACTAGGATCTAGTACTACGTTACATTCATAAAGCGGTAATGAATCCGCATTAGAGTTAGTGTAAGCTATTAGCTGGCCTAGTTGAGTGTTATCTATAGTATCTGCCGTTGAGATAGTTGCCGCACCATCTTGAGCAGTAACGTCAGAGAGAGGCACTTCTATTACATCGTCTGTGCTGTTATAAGAGGAGTTTGTAAAGTCAATAGAGTAATAACCTTGCGTATCGCTTGGTGAATTACCCACATATCCTGCTGCCGCAGCTGCTGATTGTATCGCACTAAGGTTTAGGTCTATATTTGAAAAGTTATAACCTGAGAATACTAAATGACTTTGCCCTGCTGCAGTAGTGATTGCTAATGCTTCAATATCTTGACTATAGTCTTTTCTACCTTCCCAAATTCTACCGCGTCTTTCGATTGCACCTAAACCCGCAGCGGGATTAACCGTTTGAGCGCAAGTTACAGCAGAAGCATAAAAAGAAGCTAAATCTATATCGCTTAAATCTAAGTTCATACCGTATTCACCTGTTAGGTAATCCAGTAAAACTAATGCGGGATTATTACTATAGGTTAGTGTGCCTGCTCTATTATACGTGTAAGTAGAATCACCATTGTCTACTATTAAAGGAATTTTCTTTCCTTTTACATAGAAGCCTAATGCTGGTATTTGGTAGTACTGAGGTTCTTCTCTGTCTAACCAAAAAACACCTGTAGCAAAAGCGCAATCTGTAAATTTGTTGTTGCTATTAAGGTTGTTAGCAGTAGCCAGAGAACACGCAGTTCCTCCATCATTGTATTGTACTATGTAGTGACCACCACCTTCTTGTTGAAATTCTTTATCATTAAAAGGAACATCATCTACTTCTAAGTACTTTATTTCTTCAATTTCACCCTGACAAATAGCGTATTGAGTAATTAAAAATCTATTACGATGCCTTTTTAATTTATAATCAATATCTGCTTTGAGGGATTGGTTTATGATCCAAGAGGAGTCACGTGCAGCAGAAGTGTCTGAGTACACATAGTCGTGTTCTGTTCTAACATCTGCTAATACTCCGCCTACCTTTTGCCTACCGTAAACAATAGGTACAGGGCTAGCTTCCCCTTTTACTGTAAGCTGAAAACCTGCTTTTTCGTCTGCTTCTCTCTTAGCTTTCTTTTCAGCTTTTCTTTGTTTCCGCATTTGGACAGCAGTACTTATTACCGATATCGCAATTGAGATTATTCCCCATATCATGGCTTCTTACCCCATCTTACTTGTGTGCTCTCGATGTTATCGTATATATTGTCAAAGCACGTATCTGTTGGTTCAATCAGTTTTTGATGAAAACTATCTGTTAATCTTTCATTTGTACGATCTAGCGCACCAAAAGGAGAGGAGCATTCTATCACTGCCTCTTTAGTGCCTTCCTGTGGATTTGTTTCTATTGAGATAGAATCGATTCTCCCTTTGTATAGTATATCGAAATCCGTTGTGTTACCCTCGATCCCTAAGCTAACTGTAACATCTGTTCCTGTAGCTTGTTGATCAAAGTGAGTTTTATAAACATCACTAAAGTCAGTTAGTTGTATTCTATATATTTCACGATCTGCGATATTAGTTAACTGAGGAGGGGAGAGTTTAGTCAGCCCCCCATCAGAAGTATAGGGTACACTATTGACAGTGATGTCATACGGCAAGTCTGTTAGGTTAACAGTCCCGCCAGAAAACTCCATAGATAAAATTAAGTACGGTTCTGACAGAGAAAGTTCTAGTCCCGTAGTAATCGAGCTAGGAGTGTTTTTCATTTTATAGCGCCTCAATTAGGTTTATATTTCCAGCATCACTAAGGATGCCGTCTACAAAAGTGATACCTTGTACATTTGAAATGTCTCGGTATGCTGTAAAAGTTATTGCGTCTGTACCATCTCTGTACAACAATGATGTTGCTGATGGGACTTCAAGTCTTAAAGAAGGGTAAAGACTTATGTTTCCTGATCCGTTATACTCTGCTTTAACAAGATAAAGTTTGTCATGATTAGAGAATTTTACAAATCGACCCTTAGCTATTGTACCATTCGCACCCGTGAGTGCTACAGAACTAGCGCCTGCTGCAGTAGTTCCGGAAGTAGATACAGCAGCAGTAGATGTACCATGACTAATGGTTTGGCCCCTAGCATTCAGCTGGGGCATCTCCATTGTAATTGCGTCATGAAAACTATCTAGCATATCAGGTAAAAAAGAAGAGGCATCAGTTAATGTTACTCCGAATTCTAATTCCCATCTTTGAGCACCCTGTTTAACTCTACGAACTTTGAGTGATACAGAGTCCGCAGAGAAAACAGGTTCATTAGATTTAATTATAACTGGAGCAACTATATCTTGACCTTCAAATTGATACGTTGCCATTTCGTTTCCTTATCGTGAATTCTCACGGTTGTTTTGATTTACACCAGATGCTATTTGAGGCATCATCGCGTAAATCTCTTTCTTAGTTTGACGAGAAATATCGCCAGTGATTTGGATATTGTTAGTAACTGTGTTTTGTTCTTTCCCTTTACCACCTTTGGCTTGACGGAAAAGCTCACCTTGCTGTGCTTCGGTAAGAACCATTTCACCGCCGTTAAGCTTGCTATAACCACCACCATCTGGCACAAGGCCACCGCTGTGAAAGAATAGACCGCCTACAGCAGACAGTAGTCCACCAGCTCCACCAGAGCCACCTAGTAACCCAGAGAGAGATGACATTACGCCACCAAATAAACCACTAAACTTAGAGGTAATACCTCCCATTAGATCTCCGAATTTACCAGTAAAGTTTTGAAAAACACCACCAAAAGCACCTGCTGCCTTTTCGCCTTCCTCTTCAATTTCAAGACCGTCACCGTCTACTTTAATTTCTGGAGTTTCATCATTTTCTAATAAAGGAGGAATGTCTAAGCCACCACTTAGCCCGGAGGTGTCTGTAGCCTCTACCATCTTAACGAACAAAGGAGTAGAAGGGGTTAGCCCATTAGAGATAGCGGCACCAGCGACATCTCCGATTCCTTCACCTGTATCAGTAACGTCACCAAACAGCTTAGAGAACATACTTTGTAAACCCGGTTTAGTACCCTCACCATCTTCTGTAGCCTTATCGCTAAACAAGCCTTCAGTGATTCCCGAAGAAAAGCTATCAATAACATTAGAAGAAAACGAGTCTAAAAGACCAGAACCGAAATCACCAAAACTCAATTCTCCTTTTAAGAGACCCGAAAGACCGCCTTGGAAATCATTCTTCACGTTAGTAGCAGCAGCTTCGCCCGTGGCTTTAGCAAACTTGCTTATTTGCTTAGATACTTCTAACGACTCAGTAGCTACTATTAGCTGCTCACCTAGGATGGCCATAAGGTCATCTGCGATAGCTAGTTGTTGCGCCTTGAGTTCAAGAGGTACTTTATCACCGCTATCAAGAATCTCTTTGTTGATCTTGTTCGCAGCTTTAGTTAAAGTAATAACTCTTCCTAACTCTTTACCGTTCTTATCTAAGAACGTAGATAGGCTTGAAACATCAACAGTAGCACCTTCACCTATGTTTTCTACAGCTGTTTTCACTGCCGAAGCTAACTCAGTGGTATCAAAGAATTGCTCTTTCTTTTCAGGAGCCGCAGTAAAACTGCTAAAAACTTCTGAAAACATATCTTTGATGTTGGTTACCGCATTGTCTATTGCTGCAAAGTTTTCTTCACCTAGAGTCTGCTTTAACATTTCTGTTATGGCAGAGATCACTTTTGCAAGAAGATCTTGCTCACGAGAAACACCTTGGTCTAAACTAGAAGCACCTACCGAACCACCTTCGCTAAATTTAGAAATAGTTCCAGAAGAATTATTTAACGATTCAAGCATTGATCTATTTTTATTAGCAACAGAAGCCTTAACCACAAACTCTCCATTAGAGAGCATAGCTGGTATAGAGTCAGAAGTCGCTGTACCCTCACCGAATACAGAGCCTCCCGTAGAAAACTTACGAATCTTTTTAGCTTGTTCAATAAGTCCTATACGTCTGTCAACTCTGTTTGGAGTTTGCGTGTAGTTTAAAGAAGACGCGTAGTTACGTTTCATTGCATCGTAATCAGGCATATCACCTGAAGTGATTTCACCGACTAATCCGGGCCAACCTGTAAAACTACCTAGTTGGAAAGCGTGATCAGTTAAAGCTATTTTCATAGGCTTAGTGAAGCTTTCCCACTTCTCACCAAAAGTAGCCTTTGCTATTTTATGATGTTTAGCAAAATCTTTTTCATATAAAGCGTCTAGGTCTAATCCCGGCAGGCTTATATTCTTTTGTTCTAAGAAACTATCATTAGGGTGCGAGTTAGGTTCATTAGCCGCTCGCCATCCTAATTTCTCTTTAGAAAGTTTCAAACCTGTGCTTTTAGCTTCCTTAGCAGTAAGCAAGTGACCACCACCAATAGTAAGTAATTTTCTACTATCGTGATAAACCCTGTCTACAAAACCTTCTTCGTCAGCAATGTGTTTTCTAGCCTCTGCCATATAAGGTGCTGTTCTAGAGCGATCATAGAACTCTTGTTGAGGCCACAAAGGATTCTCGAAAAGGTGATCAAGCTCGTTAGCATTCTTAGCAACGTCCATCATTTCGCTAAAGCGATTACTCTTCATATAGGGACTTTCAACAAAGTTGCTATCCCCTCTAAATAGAGATTTGGTTTGGTCGGTAATACGGGTAGGGCGCTTAAAGAGTGAATCTTTCATAGACACTACAAAGTCTGTTATGTCCTTTACAAACCCTCCGGCACTAAAGCTTGGAAGTGCTCCCGTTGAATTCAAAGTTTCGAGTAAACCTCTGTTCTTTTTAGCAACAGACTCTTTAATAACGAATTCACCATTAGAGAGCATAGCTGGTATGGAGTCAGAAGTTCCTGTACCGGCACCGCTAACGGATCCGCCTTGGTTAAAGAACTGTGGAGTTCTCTCATCACTTTGTGGACCAAATGTATCTTTAGCTCCAAGTGAACTAAATAGGTCGCTCCAACTAAAGTTTTCTATAACGTTGATAAAAGAATCTGCAAGACTAGTCCCTAATTCAACAGTAGCTGTTTTTAGGTTGTCCCACATAGTTTTAACAAAACGAATTGCGATGTCATCCCACTCTCTTACATCTCCTAGATAACTAAAAATGGTTTGACCAATATCACGAGCAAAATCATTTATTCCAGAAGTTAAGCTTTCCCACAGAGACCTAGCAAATTCGATAGCTAGTACGTGCCATTCTCTAATGTCACCTATGGTTTCATAAATAGACTTGCCAATATTAGATCCGAACTCTTTTACTGCTGAGCTATTGAAAGCCGCGTATATAGCAAGAGATAATCCAGCTGCTAAGGCAGTCATCATCAAAGTGCTTCCGGCAACTGCAGCGGTTATAAGACCTGTTGCAAATACAAAAGCTGCTTTCGTTGAAGCTACGATTAATGCACTAGATACTGTAGTAACCCAAAGAAGTGCTGATTTAATAGAATTCTTTCTCAAACCTGCGCCAGTTATCATAACGTAGCGTAAAGCAGAAGCTGCTGCAGAAGCTAACATATGCGCTGCAAATACAGTTCTTGCTTTTACAAAAGCCGCTACAACGGCAGCTGCCATAGTTTTAAATATAGCGCCACTCATACCGATAGCTACTGCTCGACCTAACACGGCACCTAGGAAACCACCAACGTAGCCTAAGAAAGCTCCGGCAATCATTTCACCTAGTTTTGCTAATGCAATAGTTACAACGAATTGTTCGCCTGCGCTCATTCCCCATTTAGTAGAAAGCATACTACCTAAAGCTGCTCCACCAAAACCACCGAGAATCCCACCGATAGAACCGAACATTGTACCTAAGCTAGAAGCAGTTTTAGACGCTGCGTCAGCGATCTTAGAGTTCGCATTTTGATAAATAGCACCTGTACGGTCAATCTCTTTGTTTAAGACGAATCTTCTTTCTTGGTTTCTGAGTAACTCTTTATTAGTATTAGCTACTGATTTGTCGTATTCTTGTTGGGTTAAGTTGCCTCTGTCAAGCTGAATTTTGTTCTGCTTTAGAGCTTCTGAAGCACCAGCAATATCATCGTTTAAGATGTTTAATTCTTTACGCATATCGGTAAAGTCAGAAGCGCTTAATACACCCCTAGCTGCTGCAAGACCTGCAACACCTGTTCCTGCTTCAGGCTGGAAGAAATTCTTAATTGCAGAACCACCAGAAGCTAACAAATTCTTTGACAAGAAACCAGTAGTAACTACTGCTAATAGGTTTTCACCAATGAAGGTACCTATTTTAGCAAGACCATATTTGTCTCCACCCAGTATACCAGCAGTGGCATCTATAGGGGCAGCTATGACTACGCCGATACCATCAGATATCTTTTGTAAAAAGTTTGTTTGTTTTTGAAGCTCAGTAGTTAACGTAGTTATACGCTTACCACGATCATCCAGTTTTCCTAAATCATCAGTGTCAAATTGCTTTGAGAAGCCTATAAAGTAAGCACCGAGAACAGCGATGATCCCGCCTGCGATTGCGCCACCTATACCAGTAGCAGTAGCATACAATGCAGTACCTAATGCAGTTACGATTAACCCACCCCACTTAGAGATGAAATCTAGACTAGCACCTGCGACTTGATCAATCAATGCTCTTATTTGGTTGCCATACTTGACCTCCATAAAGGAGCCTAGCACAGGCCAAATTTTCACTAGGAAGTCAATATCTTCTTTTAGCTTGCTAAACCATTTAGCGCCAGTGTTTCCTACATTTTTAAAAACTTGAATAGCCCCTCTTCCAAAATCCATAATTCCTGATTTTAGACTAGAAAATATTTTTCCAACACTGTCACCAAGAGCAAAGAAGATGTCCTTTACATTTGATGCAAAGGCTGCAAGACTATCTATTGCAGGTTTTAATTTCCCTGCCCACTTAATAATAAGGAGGATCATATCCTTCCATACAGAGTTCCCAACAACATACATAAATATGTTATAAAAGATTTCTTTTATAGTAGAAGCAAATTTTCCAAGGAACTTAAATACGCCATCAAGATTAGAAGTGTAAGCAACTACTTCTCTAACCATATCTTTATAGATAGAGTTTCCGATTACATACATATAAACATCGTAAAAAGCGTCTTTTATACCACCGAGTATATTAGAGACTAATGAGACTGCTTCTTTTAATTTAGAAGAAAAAGCTGTAACGCCTGAAGCCATTTTACTAAGAACCGCACCCGGTACATCTTCTATGTCTTTAAAAGCACTTTTAACTCTTAATCTAAAAATCAACAAGTCTGTTTGGAATGCTCTAAATGAGACTGAAAGTCCCACAAGCGTATCGCCGACAAAAGCACCTAGTTGACTAATTGTTCTCCCTAGTGAACCTGTGTTGAGCACTCTAAAAATAGAGTTCAAACCAACACCGATGTCTCTACCTGCACCTAGGAAAGCCTCGCTTATAGTTGTTCGTAGTTGAGAAAACTCTTTATCTATAGCGTCAGCAGAACCTAGTAAGGCTCTTTCTACTACCTTAGCAGTAAGTTTACCTTCTTCTGCCAAGCTTCTTAAAGCACCTACGTCTTCTCCTAACGATTTCGCAATCGCTTGAGCAATACGAGGTGTGCCTTCTAATACTGAGTTTAATTCTTGACCCCTAAGTGCTCCAGCTGCTAAACCTTGTTGTAGCTGAATCAATGAGGAGTTTATAGTTTGAGCGGAACCTCCGCCAATTTTCCCTGCTTTAATTAACACTTCCGCAAGCTTAACTGCTTCTTCGTTAGATAGTTTTGTATTACGTGCGAGGGATGAGTATAGTGTTACTGTTTGTTCTAGAGTAGAATTAACTCTCCTAGAAACGTTAAGTAATTTAGATTGTGTAGCTATTAACGCGTTAGTCCGACCTGTGGTCAAAGCAATTTGGTTATTGATTCGGGTAAAGCTATCAGTTACCCCTTTTAAGCCAGCTGCACCAATAAGTGCGGTAGTTGCAACTCCAATAACCCTGAAGGTAGATGAGAGTTGATTGCCAGTCCTTTCTGCACTGTTAGATATTTTTTCTACAGATTTATTAAGCTTATTAAGGTCAGCTTGGGCTTGTCTGGAATCCGACTGGATTTCAATTTCTAAAGCCATTAGTTTCTCCTAATAAAAATGCCCCTCTGGTTTTACTAGTCAATATTAGACTAACCATTGGGGCAAAGTTTTTATGAAATCTTAACAAAGTTACCAGATACTTCAAAGTATTTAGCAATTGTTTTCTCGACAAACCGAGGAGGAGCCTGCAATGAGGATCCCGCATTCAAGTCCTGAATGTAAGGTGTGCCATTTGTGATATAAAGCGTTTCTACTGTTTTCTTAGAAACAGGCCCAAGCAGTGCCGCTGAAGCACCGCCTTCTTTCCTGTCTAAAAAAGTACCAGACTTGCTTAAATACCAAGAGCCGCGAGCACGTCCTGTGTCGATCGGCGTAGTATCTGTAAGTTCAGCAGTTGCAGCAAAGGCAGAAGCTCGTTGGGCTTGGTTTATTAACTCTACGTATTCTTCATTAAGTTGGTCAAACAGTTCGTCTGCCCCTTTTATCTTTACTGTAACTGCCATTTAATTTCTCTGTTAGTTATTTCGTTCCTAAAGCTGCTGCGAGTTTCATACCGAAGACAGAGCCTTTTAATGATTGGTTCATAACCTCTCGATCAGACTTACTTTCTTCGTATGCTTCAACACCCTTAAGAGAAGGGAATATGTCAGAAGCTTTTTGCTTCATACCTTGGATAGCCATTAGCTTTGCTGTTCGGTTATCTTCTCGCCAACCTACTGGTCTAGCATCAAAGTACTTTTGCCACATTCTCAATTCATCTGCTGGCATCTCGTTTTCAAGCACATACACAGGCATTCGCAAGTTATATGCTATCTCATACAAAAAGAGATCCGCAGAGTCTATCCGTTTCCCTGTTCTTCCATTCCCATAACAGACTCAGACAACTTAGTAAGTTCCTGAACAGGAAAACCATCAATTTCTTCGTCCGTAAGTTCTTCAGCACCAACAACTGCCATTCGAATGACAAACCGCAAAATCTCAATTTGTTCTTCTGGGTTGTTTTCGTTGATAGCTTTAGATCGGGCTTCTACTGCTTTAGCGTCAGCGACCGTCAATACACGAACTTCTACTTCGCCGTCCATGAATGGTACTTTACGGGTTAAGGTCTTTCCTACAAATTCTTTCATTTTATTATTCCTAGTATTTTAAATTGTTACTTGTCAAACAAGCTTGGGTTGTTTTCTTGAAACTCGTCTAATAATTTATGCATCTTGTTTAACACATCTAAAGTTTCAAATATTTCTTGTCTTTTCTCAGCATGAAAACATTCGCTTTCATCAGAGAAGTCTTTGTATCGATCAAAAGTTTTACGTGAACTGAAGTCTATATCTTTTTTCATATTCCGTAAAGTAGTTTGAAGAACAAAAGACTTATCAAAAGGTGGAGTCTTGTCCATTATATCGTATCCTGTATAGGGAAAAGAGTGACCCGTTTGGGCCACCCTCATCAATTTACTTAAGCAGGAAGTGCGTAAGTAGAAGAGCCAGAACCAGCAACCAAAGATGCAGGTCCAACGAACTCACCAGCGATGGTCAGAGTCATTGAAGCTTGAAGAGCATCCGTCAATCCGGGGGTTACTTCGAAAGAAGCAATCGTACCGAAAAAGTAGAAGTCAGCAAATTTGTCAGCGTTGTCAGCGAGGATAACACCGTTAGCGTCAGTCGTCAGATCAGCGTCAGCAATGCGAACGCGGAAGCACAAACGGGTAGCGCTCTTGCGAAGCGTATCCAGTTCAGCGTGATCAGCAGGAACGTAGTTCAAAGCGAAGTCCAAAGAGGGAGCATCAGATTGACCAGAAACCTGTGAAGAAGTAGACTGTCCGTAAACAGGAACGTTTACGATGTTAGCAGGAGTTCCCAGAGAAGGGAATTCTCGAACGTTTCCAACGTGCTTAACTGCAGCTTCCAGAACTTCGTCTGTAGCAGCATCGGTAGCAAGGATGGTTGCGCTGTTAGAAGCGAACAAAGCATGGAGATCAGCAAGTGCGCTGTCTGCGTTGTTCAAAGTGTTAGGAACGTAGTCTAGAGTCGTGAACTTAGACGCTCCGATTGAAGTAATATGAGCCATTATTAATAACCTCTTAGTTATAGAATGTAAAATTAACTTGATAATCACCACGAAATAAATTGGGATTATCCTTATCTTGACCTAGAATTTGTAAAGAACTAGACTGTGTCTGAGTGCCATTTTCTAAGGTCTTGTTTTGTAAAATGCTATCTAGTAGATCTGCAATTTCCATTAGTCGCCTAGTGCCAATGTTAGCACTTACGTAGATTTGAACTATTGCTAATCCGCTAATTCCGAATCTCGAATAATCACTGTTAGTGTTTAATGGGAGAAATTCAACCTTAACGAACTCGCTTACACTAGCTGGTACTTTGAAGTTTACTGGATAGGTAGAGACGCTGTTAGCAGTCCAAGCAGGTGTTGCAAAAACACCTTCTATGTCGCTTTGAGCACTTACGTATTTAGTCATTAACCCTCCGTTACAAGTAGTGTAACTAATCCGGGTTCTAACTTATATGATAGTACACTGTGGTCAACACCACCAATTGTTACTATAGTAAAAAGCTTGGGTTCTGGCAAGTCTGTTTCTTTAACATAAACTTCAGACTTAGGTGCTCCGATGATCTCTTGAGTAGGATCTTCCTCAACGGCAATAACAATTGCTTTTACGGAAGTCTCTGTTACTGTAGAGGATGCGGAGTTAGTCGCGAAGTTGTAGGTTTCACTACTGGTTGTTTTAAGAGTTACAGTCTCAGCCAAATCGCCTACTTTGCTGAATACTATATCTACTGCCTTTTTAATTTTGTTACGTATAGACACAGTTTAAAACCCCACACGCCAATACCGAGTACTTCCACCGCTTAAAAGAGGTGTTAGTATTTTTCGGATTTGAGTTGGGAAACTTGAAGCATCTACAACCTCAGTGATCTTAATTGATCCAACCTGAATGTTTTCGAATGATCCAGTTTTGTCCATAAGACCTTCGTTGTTTATTAAGTGGTAAGCTAACTCGTAAGTTGCTCGTCTTAGTAAACGAATGTCTCTGTTTAAACTTGCTTCGGTTTCATCATTGTCAGCAGTAAACACATAAGCAGAACTAAAAGCCTCTCGTGTTCCTCTAGACGGGTCTCTAAATTGTCCCGATCTTGGAAAAGAGAGCAGTTGGCTGTTTAGAACCACCTGCCCTCCGAAAGGCATTTCATCTAGTTGTAGTGTTGCAGTGACTAACGCTTGTTCCTTCAAACAGTCTTCAGCGTCAGCCCATGCAGAGGCGTCCATGCGATCTTCAAAGTAACTGTCAGCTTCATTTAAGGTTACAAAAGAGTTAGTCCCTTTTATTAGTGCCATATTCAGTTACTCCTAAAGATATTAAGCGTGGAAGATTGGCAGAATGCCGAGGTTTAATGGGTCAGCTTTGCGATCCCAAGCAGGGGTAGCAACAGAACCAGCGAGAGCAGCGTTGGTAGCGAAAGCGGTTTGCGTTCCAGCGAAGCTGTAGCCTCGTGGATGCATAACGTAGCCCCAGCGGTACCAAGCGGTGGTGCGACCAGCGCCCATGCCAACACCTTCGTTGCGATCAACAGCAACAGGGTTAGGAACAGAAACAGCGCTCATGAATACAGAAGCAGGCAACATCATGTAAGATACTTTGACGTTAGATACTTCGGTGCTGCCAGAAAGAGCAGCGTGGGTAGCCGTACCGATAGAAGATCCGAAGTTGCGAGATACGATGATACGTACAACGCCGCCCAGAACCGTTTCGAAAGAGATGTTGCCATCAGTAACACGCTCGTCGTCAACCAAGTTGGCAACTTTAATGTCGAGGTATACTTCAGGAGAAACAACCATGTATACGAAGTCAGGAGCGTAATCAGACCATGCGCCCATTGCGCGGATGATGTGCTCAACACGACGACCGGGGCTTGCTTGTGACAAGTCAACCAGACCTTCGATAGCAGAACCAGTTCCGATGGTATCAGAAGAAGCAGCAACGTAGCCCCAACCTTTAGAAGCGTCAGCGTCTAGGCTGTTTCCGCAGAAAGCGTCAGAGTACAGAGCAGGTGCCAGATCGTTAGCAGTCTTGAGTTCGGTGTTCATAACACCAGACAAGCAAGCACGCAGAGCTTGATCTTCGTCTTCAGCACGAGTTTCAGAGAAATCACGAGCGATTTTGCCCAGTCCGTCTTCGCCAGAAATTACAGATTGAACCATGTACTCGTTAGCACCGTGGGTTCGGACAGTCTTGATGTAAGTCTGAACTTCGGTAGAGATGTTCGTGGTCTTACCGTAGTCTTCGTTTTGAGAAGCAACGTTAACAACAGAGTTAGAAGAACCAGCTACGTCTTCAGAAGACCCACCAGTTGCGCCAACAGCATAGTTGCCGAGAGGCTTGTAGAAGCGAACTTGACCGATGAAGTCTTCGCCGTTTGCGTTGATTTGAGCGTCAGCACCGACTAATTCGGTTCCAACGAGTTTCTTTGCGCGAGTGTAAAGCTCGTCCGTGTAAGCAGAAATTGCTTTGTTTAGAGTGCCGAATGCACTAGAAGAAATTGCCATTTTATTTGTCTCTTAGCAGTAGTGTGTATTAGAACAGTAATATTATAACCATTTACCAGAAGTGTCAAAAGCACCAGATTGAGCCGCAGCCATAATCTCGTCCGTTGTCATTTCAGATATTGGTTTACTTGAATCGAATCCTTGTGTGGTGGCGCTAACTTGTTGGCCAACACCGCTAGATTGCTTAGGTTTAAACAAAAACTCTTTGTCGTCATCCTTACGGAAAGTATCAATGAAGTCCTTGACAGAAGCGCCAGTACGGTGTACCCACTGACCATTCTCGTCTTGTACAAGTTGAGATACAACATCTCGATATGCGAAATCTGCCGCAGTATCGTTACGGAAGTCCAAGCTTTTCAAAGCATCACGCACAGCACTGTCACGAGTAAGCTCAGTAATTTGCTTATCACGTTCCTGTAGTCGCGCAGATAACTCTGCAAGCTTCATGTCAGCCGCTTCTTTGTGTTTCCCTTCTTCTTCCAAAGATCGTATTTCGTTTTGCTTTCGTTCTTCCTCAAATGCAACTGCTTTTTTAACAGCCTCATCACGAGCAGTGTAAGCATTGTTTAACTTCTCTTTGATACCAGATAGTTCTTCAGCAACGCGAGCCTCAACAATCTTCGCAAGTTCTTCTTGTGAGGACAGTTGGTTTTCTACGTTGTCAAGTTCTACATTGTTTTCATCAGACATTTTATATTCCTTCGGGCACGGCCCTTTGTAAAGTTAGTATATTTCGGTCACAGACCTGAGTATTGAGTTTGTTTAGTGGAGCCATTTAAGGCCCAATTCCATAGAAGTCCCAACCTTCTGGGATCTCCGCAAGAATGTCTTTGGCAGTTATGCCATCTTCAGGGTCAAGTAGTCCAAGATCAATCGCTTCCTTTATTAATGCGCGGTGTGATTCTCGACTCATCCCTTCCCTTCTCATCTGATCAAGAGTTTTACGTAACGTATCACCTTCTACTGCATCAGCATAAATTTCTCTTAGTTTAAATTTAGCTCGTGTAGAGTCGGCGAGGTTTGTAAAGAAACCATCGTGAATAGTTGCTGTAAATACACCATTACGTCTGCCCCATAAGTGGAACTGACGAACGATGGAAGCATCATTCATATGATTACCGTTAACTCCTAATCCGCTACGTGCTTCTATGATTGAGGATCTACCTTGAAAGCGGTGATCGATCATTGAGTCTTCGTAGATATTAGCTACCTTTCGGCCAGTAACAGGATCGATAAATTCTATCCTTTCTTGTACCGTTGGTTTGTATCGTTGATACAATATTTTCCCATCTACCGTAACCCAAGGGATATCTGTCCGTTGAGATTCGATAATGTAGGTGTCCGCAACCTTTTTCCAAAAGGAAACAAAGTTTTCAGTTACGGGAGCAATGTCTCTTAAGTGACCAGACATAATACGAGCTACTTCTCTAAAATGAGAAGGCCCAACTATTCCGCCTTTGACATTGGTTAATTTATTAACAAACAATTCTGAGTCAGGGTGTACGTCTCTCGCGTGTGCTAAAAGCTTATTACCCACAGGTTGATTGTTGTTTATAGAGTAGTTAACTTCAGTTTTGAGGTCTTTAAGCTTTTTCGCCACAGACGTTGCGCCCATTGCCTCTGCTGATTTAATCTTATTATCAATACCTTTATTGAAATCTCTTAAATCACTAGCTGTTACTACAGTATATCCCTTCTTAGCAAGAACTTTTGAAAGCTTACCTTCAATAGCACCTGCTTGTGTTGCTTGACCAGCACCATAAAATGCTACCATCGATTGACCTTTAGCTGCTTTAGCCATATCACCAAAGCTAAGGTCGTTACCGAGAGGGTTTATTTTCTGGAATTCTGGATCAGACATAGTTCTTTCTGCGACCAAATCATAGAGTCGATTTTTACGACTTGTAGCTACGACATTAGAGGATTCCGCTAAGGCCCGGTTTCTTGTAGAAAGG
>Ga0206126_10003392_pt1 | contig 16228 bp, 16 predicted proteins | sample Helgoland_Spring_5_FD_148621 | JGI IMG/M metagenome (GOLD analysis project Ga0206126, IMG submission 148621) | Pelagic subsurface seawater microbial communities from Kabeltonne, Helgoland, North Sea - Helgoland_Spring_Bloom_20160412_1 | ecosystem: Environmental > Aquatic > Marine > Epipelagic ...
ATCTTTGCTTCTAACCACTCAGGTAAATCCATATCATCTGTAATCATTTCAGAAACATCTTTTGAATCACTAGCACATTCCATGGCATCGTGTTTAGCCATCTTACCTTCTTTTCTGTCGTGGTGACTTTCTAATAAATCTTTTAGTTTAATCACGATTTTTCCTCTCAAAGTCTTTAAGTTTTACCTTAAACTCTATGATGTGTTTTTTGTAAAGGGAAGCAACTTCTAAAGATTCTTTTTTCAATCCATCTTTTCCTAAATCTTTTATAAGTTGTTTAACATTTTTATCTAACCTATCAAGATTATTATTTATGTTATTAAAGTATCCTCTAAAATAGTTAGGTATTCCTTCGTTTAAAAATTGTTTTAACTTAATCATTCTATATCTCTACGACCTTATATCGTCTGTTTGTGGAATCAGCATCAAATAGCTCATCCATTTTTGTAGTAGCATCACTTTCAGAATCATATTCATGTATACTATCACTAGCACTTAATTTAGCAACCCAAGCTTTTCCACCGGTAGAACTAATACTATTAGCATTAGTTTCATTCCAAACCCATTCTGGTGTACTGTTAGGTCTTGGAAGTAATTCCATTACTACTCGGTATGCCATTATTTTGTTACCTTCTTAACCTTTTCTATTGAACGACCAGCAAAGTAAGCAGCATATACTGTCATCAATAGGGTTTGGTATACAGGAACATAAGCTTCACCTATCGTAAACTCACCCATGTTTCCGTCAAATACACTTAATATCACGAATACACCTGTTAAAAATATTAATGTAATTGGTCTAATGTTTTTACTTAACCAACTGCCATGTTTTAAATCAGCTTCCCAACGAGCAGATACTTGAGCTTGAGCAGCTTGTTCTGCTTGTGCTAATATACTTGTAATTCTTTCTTTAGCAGCTGCCTTCTCTTCACCTGATGTATGTAGGTCATCTATTATATTACCTACATCTTTTATAGCGTCACCACCTAGTAATGAACCGGCGCCTTTTGCTAATGTACTTAGTAAACCCATAGCTTATACTCCTAAATCTTATCCAAATATATTGGTTCGTCACCAAATAAATAAGGTCCAGTAACGACTTGTGTTTTACCACTATGCCAATTAATCACAGCTGAAAACTTATTGACTTCACCCGCATTAACAAACCCCTTAGAATCAGGTTTAGCACTTATCTTATTGTCAAATTTTACAGATTTTATTGTACCACTTACCTCTACTTTATTATCCCAAACTCTTACTCCAACTAATTTTTGAAGATTTTTTTCTATTTTTTTATTTGCTTTGTTGATAGCATCAGCTCTAATTTTGGCATTTTCTTTTTTTATACCATTCCACATACTACCAATTTGCTTACCTTTACCTTCAGTAAGTATATCTTTTAATTTAATCATCTGCATGCTCCAATAATTTTACGTCATCTTCAGCGTTGTTAAACCAAAAGTCAATGACCTTTGCGAATGAACCAACGAATCCACCTAACATTAATAATAATATTTCTTTCCACCCACCCATCACATCAACACCACTACTCATGAACCAAATCATAAGTCCTAATATTGTAGCAAATAGTGAAACAACAACAATACTAATTAACCACTTCTTGTTTTGTCTAAATTTTATTATACCAATTAACTCTGTATTAATTTGATGTTTTTGGTCTTGGACATGGTAATCCACTTCATCTTCTTTTTTAGCTAATTCAGCCATTATGAACTCCTATAAACGGGTATACAATCCTGTATGTTTTGTAAATATTTTTTGTAGTTGGTCATTGTAAACACCTGTTACTTTCTTGACCACTTTTATCTTAGTTCCTCTTATTCTAATAAATTCCATATCATATAAGTCGTTAGATTTTAAGTCAACTCTTACATAATTTATACTTTTAGAGTTTTTACCAATTCTAAATCCTAAACCTTGTTTACCAAATGAAAATTGTTTAGCACCGGTCATAGCAATAAACTTATTACCACCCAATTGTTTTAAGGTTATATCTGCTTGTTGTTTAGTCATCTTTTCATTTACAGATTTATCTTTTTTCTTTTTCTTTAATAGGTGTGGTCCTGCTGGTTCATCACCAAGCTCACCATCTAAGCCATATCCACAGGTTCCTTCTAGTATATCTTTTAATTTAATCATCTTTACTTCTTTTTTAGTTTAGCATACTTCTTTAGAGCATCTTTACTCTTCTTATTCTTCTTATTATACTTATCTAGTTTCTTACCAAACTTATCACCCAAACCTTCTAGCGTTTCATCTTCACTTAAACCTGGATTTTCTTGTTGTCCTCTAGCCCATTCTATCATTATTTTATTAAGTGGAATAAGACCTTTTTCATATGCCTTTTCTATAATCTTTCCATCTACTTTACTACCGGTTGACCTATCTACCAATTTAATTACATCTCTAATCTCTCTTGAGAATTTTATAAAAGCCATATCAAATTTTCTTAGTATCATACTAGCTTGTTTTTTTTGACCTTCATTTACTGATAATGGGGATTTTTGATGATTTCTACCTTTTCTGAATTTAAAGTTGTTTCTCTTATTAATTGAACCAATAAATGCACCTTTATAATAAAGTTCAACATAATTCATTTTTTTTGATTTAGCAACTTTTGTTGTTTTAGAAATTACATCGGAAAATTTATCACCTTTAACTATTTCTTTATGTGATGTCTGTCTATTGTTAGTGTCTTTGTAGAAATCTACATCAAATGCAGAGATGCTTTCATTTACGGATTCTTTTAAATTTCTAAATTTATCACCCATTTGGAGTAAATCCATTATGTTACTCATTTGACTCATATGACCATTAAACATACCTCGACCAACTTTGTTTCTGATTGCTAATGCCCATTCTCTTTTGTTCTTATCAGGTACTTCCTTATGTTTCTTCATAAACTTTATAAAATCTTGATAATGCTCAACAAAAGCACCGAGATTTAAATTATATTCTTCTTTTGGCGAACCATCAAAATCTTTATATGGATCTAAAGCTTCATCTACATTTTCTTTAATTCCCAATACCTTTGGCATTTTTAAAGTCATATCAACAAGTTCATCAGAAGTATATTTTTCCATAGCTTTCTGATACTTCTTCATCTTTGGGTGATTGTAAATCTTCATAATAAGGTTAGCAGTTTTACCGTTCATCTTTGTACCGGTAACATTACCATACTTATTTTGTTTAGCTAAGTTTTCAATAGATTTTAATACTTTTGAATTTTCATTCATTTGATATTCTCCAAATACCTCATCTAATACTTCATCTATTATTGGATTGAAGTCAGGCATATTATTTTCTTTTTTCAAACGGCTCTTTTCAGCTCGTCCTCTATTCTTTGATTCTTTTTCAAATCCCACAATCTTTCCTCCCTTATGAGAAGCATCCTTACCATCACCATTCCCATAAGTACCTTTTTGTCTATTGTATTTATTCAACTCAGCTCTGTATTTTTTAGACTTAGTGGATGATTGAAATTTTTTGTACTCTGCTTTGTAGTCTCTTTTAGCTTCACCAATTATAAATTCAGTACCCATTCTTGTTTTTTTAAAATCCTTTATTTTTAGTTTTGAATCTAAATTTTTATTTGCATCTTTTAGAACGGCCTCCATACTATCTTGGTACATATAACTTTTCATTTTTAAAAAGAAATCTTTACCCTTTGGTTTCATAACGATTAAAGCTTTTGTACCAATACCAAGATTATCTAAAGACATATCTAATTGATATTTTAAATCTGATTTATTTACCTTTTCATTTACGGATTCTTTCATCATCTTAGCAATCTTCATCAACATATCTTTATCTTTTTTAGATATCATTTTAAGTTGTTTATCTCTTGCTATTTTTTGAAGTGTTTTTTTATAAGCTGATGTAGATTCTTTCTTAGTAGGTAAATCATCGTGTTTTGTTTTAGCATACTTTTTAACACTACTCTTCTTCATCTTCTTAGCAGCATCTTGAGCATCTTTTGAAAACTTACTAGCGGGTTGTTCACCCTTTTGGATTGACCGAACTATTCCCATAAACTTTTGTTGCTTTTTGGAAACCGATGGCATTATTATCCCCTCATTATAGAGTTGATAATAGACTCAATCTTTGTTTCGGCTTTTGGTTGTTCCACACCTTCATTAACAGGTCTCATGAAAGCACCATGTGTAGATGGATTTGATACGAAATCAAATGCAATAAGTTCAAAGTCAGGTTGAACTTGAACGGTGTCTGCTTCTTGCATTGGTTCTACCGAACCTAATCCTCTTGAAGAGATACCAAGTTTTATACCTGATTTAAATAATTCTTTTAAGATGTTTCCAGCAGGTGTTGATAGAACCTCAACAGTTCCTAACAAGTCATCACCATCCCAATGCATCTCAATGATATTATGTGAAGCATTGTTTAGGTTAACAACAGAACTATCAGGATGGTCTAACTCACCTAATGCTCTTCTCTCACTAACTTGTTCTGATAGATATTTAGATACTTCTTTTAAAAGAACTTCTCTTGGATATACCCTACCATTTTGATTTTTGGATTCTGCTCTTTGTAAAACACCCTTTACGATTAAACGACCATCGTTTTCTTTTATAGATTCATCAATTTTATTTCTTGATATCTGAAATGGTCTTACATCTACTAATAATTTTTTATTCATTGTTTTATCCTACGTTTCCTGTGTATACAAAAGTTACATTACCTTTAACTGCTACTCCAGATGTAATTCTCCAACAAACAGGATTAATATCTAATTTCAACGGAAGTCCATTATTACTATGATAAACTGAAGATGTTACATAAGTGTTTAGTGTACCATTTACCGCACCAAGTGAAGATGATGTCTCATAACAAAAGGCATAACTTCCACTTTGGTTTATCAATACATAATTAGGTCTGTGATTAATTATAGTAGCAGGTGGTACTTCTGCTCTACCGGCACGATCAAAATGATTGAGCGCACTTGGTATCATTTTTTTATCATTATTAGGATCTGCTATATATCTAGCCATTATTTGCCTCCCCAAGAGCTTCGTTTTACCCAAATATCAAAAAGAATGTCGGAGACTTCTTTTCTTATTTGTTTTTTAATTTTATCTAAATCTTGTTTTGATACATCTTCATCTATGAACTTGTATCCTGTTTGTTTTTCAATATTTTTCTTTCTTTTCTTTTTCATCTTACCAAAAGCATATGGTGTTTGGTATCCATCAACACTAGCAGTAGTAGTTATTTCTTTTAACTTCTTCTTAAATAACCTACTTGCTAGTTCTTTAACTAAAGAATTAAATTTTGCTGAGTTCTTTGTCAAGTTCATAGTATCTCAAAAGTTGAACAACTGAATTATCATCAGTTTGTTTTGATTCATTTAAACAAAATTTATCAGCACAATTAATTGCTTCTTGTAACTTTATTTTTAAAACCTTATCCTTTACTTTCTTTACTTTGGAATTTAATTTAGTTTTAAGTTTTGGTATTTGAGTTTCTACGAACACAGAAAAGTTGTTTGTATTAGAAATATTACTGATGTATTCTTTAAGAACTTTCTTTTGATGGTCTGAAAGGTTAGTATATTTGTTATTGAACTTTTCTAAAAGTGTTTTGTAAGAAAGAATTCTTAAATCTTTATCTTTAAACTCTTCGGGTACATAAGACTTTTCTTTTTTATGTCCTATTGCAGTTACGTTTTCTACAATAATAAAGTAACTTTCAGTTTTTTCGTCAGCACTCATTTCATTGATGCCTTCAAACAACTTATATGTAGAAGCAAATACTTTATAGTCTGGAAGTTTTGAACTGAAAAGTTGATTTACATCATAGGATTCTTTTATAGCAGCAATCGTGTTGTACTTCTCTCTTCGTAAAGCAGCGTTATTTAAAAGTCCTCTTTGTTTAATTACCTCTGATAAGAAAAAATCAGCTTTTTTATCTGATTTAAATTTCTTAGTCATTATTAAACTATATAAAGCCAACTCTTTACCTAACTCTGTATGTTCATTGAATTGTTTTTTTATGATTTTAAGAGCTGGTGACTCCTTCTTTTTGTTCAACACATCTACTGTTACTTGTCTTAATAAAAACTCAAATAGTAGTCCTGTGTTTCTTAATTTACTATGTTTAAATTTGCTCATATAATATTTTCCAAAGTATTTTGATACAATTATTCATATATAAATATAACATAAATTAGATAAAGTAGGTATTTACTCTTTTATTATGTTATCTTCACTTAACATTGATGGTTTCTTTTTAGGAAACTTCTCTTTGAGTTGATTTAATATACCCTCTCTAGCCATCATCGTACTGGCCTTTGATGTAGCAAGTGGAGATTTACCCTTAAACTCTCTTTTTCCATAAGACCTGTCTGTATCTTTTAAACTTTCGTGACCATATCTATCTTTCATCGTATCTCTATCTTTGAAAGAATCTTTCTTACTACCACCCCAATCACCTTTTCTACTTACTGAAAAGTCATCACCTTCCTCATCATCGTTTTCTTGTGGTGCTGGTTCTTTAGCAGGATCACTTCCTTCTGATTCTATTTGTTCTAATCTAAACTTTTGTTTTGTATCATCTACAATACCTTCGTAAATATCAACTTGTTTCTTTTCAGAAAAATCAAAGATGTTATCGTAAATCCACTCTCGTGAAAATAGTTTTGTTTCCATAGCTTTTTCAGCTGCTTCTATCTGTTGATTTAACAATTCAAGTTTTTCTTGCTCGTGAATCATAGATGGATTTTGTAGTTCTAAACTAAAGTCAATTAAGTCAGCATCGGTAAATCCTTGTGAATAAAGGTGAACAATACCAATCTTTGTCAATTCACTTACAATAATTTTTTGTAATCTTTCTATTGTTCTAGCAAAACGGACATCTTCAGCAGCCAATGTAGCTTTACCACCACTCAAACCCTCTTCATATCCTAAGAAAGCCTTTGGTATTCTTAAACTAGCCATTAACTTGTTTCTTAGATACTCAATATCATCTATAGCATCGTTATTAGAAAGACCTTGTAATGTATCTATCTGTGTTCCACTATCTCCACCACGAACTGGTAAGAAAAAATCTTCGGTAACAGATTCTACATTATATTTTAAGTTATAATCACCTGTATTTTGGTCAATAACAGGAGTCTTCTTCATCTTGTTGATGATTTTTTGCATAAACTGTTCAACTTCTCTTGGTGGTATGTTTCCAACATCAATCTTGAACACCCTTTTCTCAGGTGCTCTCATGATACGATGAATCAACATGGCATCTTCCATAAGAGTTAATTGTTTATAAATCTTTCTTCCATTTTCTAGTAAAGAACGACCATATGGTAAAAAATTTGTATCAGATAATACACGGAAGTGAGCTATCTCATAGTTTTCTTTTATTTCTTTTTTATTATCCTCAACTTCAAATTGAATTAACTGTGGATTTTTAGGATCATGGTCTTCTAATCGTGTTATGTCATAAGCACTTATTGGTTTTACATTTACCACGCCATACTTATCGACAATATCTAATTGAAGATAGAAATCACCATACTTGGTCATATTACGAATCCAACTCCATAAGTTAAATTCAATATTTATAACATCATAAAATAAGTTATGTAAAATCTTTTGAACTTGATTGTTTTCACTTTTTACTTTAAGAATCTCACCTTCAATATTATCAACAGTTGATTCATCCGAATATATGTCAAGAGCAGAAGCAATAATCGGGTCTTGATCCATTAACTCATAATCTTTAAATAAGTCATGTTTTCTTATCTCATAAGCAGCTCTTCTATTTTGAGCAGTTGAATATGGATTTGAGTAAGTGTTTTGCATCATCCTACTATATCGGTCAATAAAGTTTGTCGTTAAACTTGTTTGTGAGTAGTCTAAATCTTTTACTACTAATCTATTATCATCAGCCTTTCTGATGATAACATTAGATTGAAATAATCTACCAAGTCGTGTAAATAAATTGTCTGCCATGTTTTACCCCAATAGCCAAGATAAGTCTTCTTCTTCGCCGTTATTAAGTTTTATTTTATATGGATTATCTTTTGGAACATTGTTTGATGTCATTACTGCTGAGTTTCCATTTAAACTTCCAATAGAACTAACCAAACTACTTTGAAATTCGTTTCTTTCTGATTGAATACGAATCGCAGTATCCCTAATCCATAATAAAATAGAATACGACATAACGAGGTCATCGTTATATCCATCTAATGCTTCAGTTTTACTATTCTTATATATAAATACAAAAAGTTCATCAATTAAACGAGTTGATTTTATCTTTACCATTTTTTCTCGTGTATATTCTTCCATTTTAGCGATAATTAATGGTTTAGACTTCATAGTTGTTGTGAAACCTGGTATCTTGTTTCTATCTATTTGTCTATATCTGTTTGTATGTTGAACATCTTCATCTACAATAAGATGATTTTTTTCTTGATAGAAAAGATTTTCATATCCTCTATCAATAATTGTTTGTAATGTAGCCCAACCTATGTTATTGTTTTCAACAACAAGTAGGGCATCATTGTATTTTGTAGCTAATTCAATTAAAAAGTTTCCAAACTCGGTTGTTCCTAACTGACCTTTGTATTCTGCTACCTGTTCCATCTCTTCTATATCAAATACTTGAGCAGTGCTGTAATCAGTTCCATCTCCTCTAGCAACATCAGCACTAACCAAGTATTTTTTAGCATAATCTGGATATCCCCATATCCATAAGTTTCTATCAAACCCACTCTTCTCATTTGGCTCACAACACATATTATCTTTATACCAACCCAAGATAAGAGGATCAACAACTGAACGACCAGAACTTAAAAAGTCAGCATCACATTCTTGAGCAGCTTTACTAGGTCCTAATATCTTATTTTGTTCATCTCTCCAACTCTGGTCTCTTTCAGGATGTTGTGACCAATGAAGTTTAATTGTATTAAATTTATTTGTTCCATCTTTAGCATCCATCCAAGTCTTGTGAAACCAATTACCCACACCATTAGGTGTTGATATACCGATACAACGACCACCGGTAGCTAATGTCTGTTGAGCGGCAGTCCATATGATATCAATCTTGTCAATGAAAGCAGCCTCATCAAGTATCAGTAGGGATAGAGCTTCAGAACGACCAGCAGATTCATTAGAAGCAATAGCTTTTATCTGACTTCCGTTCTTAAATATAAGTGAAAGTTTGTTGTTTTCCACAATAGCAGTTTTCAACCAATTAGGTAAACCTTCGTACATAATACGAACTTTTGTTACCAAGTTTTTTGCCGTATCTTTGGATGTAGCAATACACAGGATGTTTTTGTCATTATGAAACAACATCATCCATAGAGCATAAGCAGCACTTAGGGTTGATATACCTAACTGGCGAGATTTTAACACAACATTATAGTCGTGTTTTTCAAACTCATCTAATACATCATACTGATAAGGATATAGTTTAAACTTTATCTTACCTCGTTGTGGATGTTGAATAGTACAAAACTCATTAATAAAGTAACTAGGACTTTGAGCACACTTTACATAGTTTTGTTTTATCGCTTGTTTTAAGTTACTCATATTTTATTTAAACCTTGTTCGTGATTAGCAATAGCATCTGCTACTGTCGTATCAAAGGCACCATCGGATTCATTCATTATAATATTTTCAGCTTCATACTCAGCAAGAACACCTTCCCATCTTTTTGTTTCCATCTCTTTTACCCAATCTTCCCACTTATCTTCTCTTTTCAATTTCATTTCAAAATCTATTTGACAATATTTACATTTTTTAAATCTATTATAAGTTTGTTGGTCAATGGTTTTAAGGATTAGTTTTTCACAATCATCACATTTGTCAAATCCTTTTGGTGGAATCTTAGTGATTTGTTGTCTCTTACCATCTACTTTAGTAAATTTTCTACCACTTGCTTCTTCCCAAATCTCACCCTCTTTTCTCATGTGGATGGTTTTTCCTGTATATCCAACACCAGGAGTTCTTTTACCACCAACACCAGCTATTAACTTTTTTACTTTTTCTATATTCTTACCCATATCGTAACCTCTATTTTAAAAAAACATTAATCCTGTTATTTGATTAACCGGAGCAAAAGCACCTGTAAATTTGTAGGTGTTTCCCTTGTACTTAAAAACTATACCCTCTGTTGGAACAATAGCATCAAATCCACCGATAGCATTTAATCTATCAAGTTGTACTTTTAATCTATTTAATTTTTTTATATCACCACCACTTCGTATAGCTTTTATAGCTCCTTGTACTTTCTTTCTCATATTTTGAACTGATTTTGCTGGATTGATAGCCATCCAACCATCCATGTTTTTTAATATCGTAGCACCAACATCAAAAAATAATGTTTCAAATGGTTTCATATTTTCCTTAACCATTTTAGCGTGGTCATTTTTATCAGTAGATAATACCCATTCTAAAAACTTAGGATATTCTTTTAATTGTTTTTTCATCTGTGGAATCTTATATGATTTATCAAAGAAAGCCCATCTCTTTGTTAACTTAACTAAAATCTCATTTGTTATCTTTGGATAACCGGTCTGTTTAGCACCATTTAAAATCCACTCTTGCCAATACATCTGATGATACATGGATAGTGTATCGTTATCTTTTAAAGCATATTGTGATTGTAGTTTATTTAACCTACCTAAAAATTTATCCTTTAGTTTACCAAAGTCTTGATGTTTAGGTACATCCATAAAATGTGGTTTTTTAATCTTGTAATGTTTTTGTATGTTTTGATTAACTTGTTTTATCATACCAGCTAATATTCTAGCACTATCTTTTGCTTGCCCAATCACCCTTGCATTATCATCATATTCCATTGTTCCATGAAACATTAATTCTGTTATATCATAGTTAACAACATTTTCACTAGCAGGCCACATCACTTCTAAACTCATCCATTTAGAACCCTCACCAAATACTTTATTTTGTTGTTTATCACTTAAAGCACCTATTGCTTTACTTAAATCTCTTACTGCATAAACAAAAGCATTTCTAATCTCACCTCTTCCTTTAAATTTACTTTCTACATCTTTTATACTTAGAGCAGTTTCACCTTTGTTTTTTATATGTCCTTTATTACGAGCAGAAATTAACTTACCATCTTTCCAACTTATCATTAGATTTTGACCATCTGTTTTTTCTGTAACATTATCTTCACGATTTAATTGACCACCTAAACCTAATGTTATTATATTTTTTAAATCCTTAAAAGTTAAATCCTTGTCATCAAATGGATGACTCATGTGTCCGTAGGCTCCGCCCATTAATAATAACTCCTTTCCGTTTCTTTTTAAATTACTTGTAAGTGAATAAACCTCTTTTACAATATCATATTCATCGTGTTGTTCGTTTCCTCTATCTTGATCTACTTCAGTTGGTTCTTCTTTTTCTAATTGGTCTAATGTATTTTTACTATGTTTAAGAACTGACTTTCTTGATTTTTTAAGTTTATCTGTATATTCATAATCTTGATTTTTTAAAATCATATCAATATGATCTAGCCAATGATTCCACAACTCACTTCCAACTAAATCTATGTCATTAGCAGCACTTGGTTCAGCCACTCCAGCAGGTCCGTATGATACTGAACCTATTGGACCATTTGGGTAAGCTGTATCTTTTACAAAACTAAAATCTTGAGAGTTATATACATCATCGTCAATTAATTCTTTAGCAATATCCCATCCCAATTTACCAGCTTCAGTTTCAGCTCTTTTACGATATGATTTTAAACTTGAAAACATACCAGGTCCATCATCTGTATCAGTACCTATTACTTGACTACTTTCAAATAAACCACGATAAACCTCATATAGTTTTTTAAACTTATTGGTCATCATATTATAAATACCTTTGTCATAATATCCAAATGTTTTTTTGAAAAACTTTACTTTTTCTTTATCATCCACCTTTGGATTACCTAACATATCTCGTGTCTTAGTTCCACTTATGTTTCCGACTTGAGGAGCAGTTATAATGTATCCGTGTTCATCAAACCCTTTCATATCTTTAGTATAAGGTTTAAAATATTTACCACCTAATCTACCAGCATCCTTTCCCCCAACAACATAAACTACTGCTGTAGTTTCAGGATCAAATTTGTTTAATAAGTTTTTTGCTACATATGGTGACTTTTCCATAACGATACGATTCTTTGGAATACCAACCTTTACCATATGTCTAACTTTTTCTTTAAAGTTCATAGGATGTCTTGGTGGTTTTTTTAAATCTGATGTGGTTATGTAAGCTTCATCAACTTGTTTCTTTAACCAATTATATGTAGCGAGATGGCCTGAATGGAATGGTTGAAATCTTCCACCGAATACACCAACAACTTTCTTAATGTTTTTTTCTTCTTTCAAATTAGATGCACTATCCCCATTATCAACATTAGAATATACAACACTTTCTCTATGTAAGTCAAGCGTTTTATTTATTTCTTTTATTCCTCTACCACCCCTATCAAATTTAGTAAATTTTTGTAGCTTACCAAAATGTTTTTCTTTACTCATCTTATCTTGTTTAGTCCATTTCATCTTATCAAAGACTTTCATTCTCATATGCTGTTTAACTATGTAATGAATGGTATCAACATCACCACCCATTGATTTTATCCAAGTAGCATATTTCTTTACCAAAACAGCAGAAACTTTCTCGTGTCCATAATGAGTCCAAAAACCCTTTTTCGGATGTAGTTTTGCTGTTGAGTCTTTTCCTATATCATGAAATAATGCTGATAAAGCAAAGTCTATATCACCGGTTTTTAATGCTCTGTTGGTTACAGCGATGGTATGTTTTAAAACATTACCTTCTGGATGAGCATCTCTTCGTTGGTCATAGTTTTTAAGATTATAAACTCTCTTTTTTAAAGCACTAGGAAGAGCATCATAGATGTCCCTAAATTTTTTAGGTTTAGGTCTAACTGCTATCTCATCTACTTTTTTATAACCACTACCATAAGGAACTGAGGTGTGTCCTTTCTTCTTCATCTTTTTTATCTTAGAAAGTTTAGAACCACCCTTTATAGTTCCATCGCCAGCAACTATACCCATCTCATCAATGACGGGTTTGGTTATTTCTTCTATTAGTTTTTTTAAGCTCATAAGTTTTGGTGTTCTTCTACATCTATAAATATATAGATTTAAAAAGAACTATACTTCTAATCCTCTTCTAAACCAACCAAAGTAAAATCTTTCTAAATCTGGTTTACGAGTTACTAAATCGGCATAGTATTTAATTCTATATGCCCTAACACTTTGTAACTCAACACCTTCCATAGCAGATATTGTCTTAGGTCCCATTCCACCATCCACTTTAAGTCCAGCACCTTTAGCGTTAGCAGCCTGTTGTAAAATTTTAACGGCTCTTCCTCTTCCTTGATTTACACACATATCAAAGTAAATATGTCTTAGGTCTTCTGAAAGGGATTCTACCTTATTCTTATCCCAATATACTTCCTTGTATATTTCTTTAGCACCATCTTTTGTAAGGTTTTTTATATCCACATCAGGATGACTTCTTTTGGCTATACCAAAATTAGTTTCTCCACCAGGATCTTTCGGGTCATTAACGTATCCACCTTCGTGGTGTAATACTACTTCTATTATATCATCAAATTTAGTTAACATATGTAACTCCTATTGTTTTTATTTATTAAAGTCCAAATCTACTTTAAAGTTATTTTGTTATCCACAATGATAAGTACAAGCAATTAGTACTGATTTGTATCCTAAATCAGAATCATTACTAGCCGATGCAAAATTGTAAGGTTGGGTGGCTTTTGCTACGGTGTAGTTGTGTAATAAATCGTCATCTTGTTTTTCACCATGTCCTGTTCTAGTAGATGAACATATGTAATCACCGGTTTCTATGTTTCCACCCGTATCTGTAACCCTAATCTTTCCTTCACCAACAGCGTTGTAGTTTATTCTTGGAAGTGTTCGGTCTAAATATTTATCTTGATGACTACCAGATGGATTATTTGCGTCCCAAACACCCATAACTGCTTTGTCTTTTTGTGTTGTTGTTAATTCAACTTCTGGCCAAGCAAGTGACATCGAACTACCAGTTGCTAAGATATTACCAGTTGATTTTACTATCATACCTGGTTTCCAATCATCGTAGGATGAACCACTTGGTCTTTGTGAAACATGAGTACCGGTAAATGTACCATAAGATACTTCACTATGAATACGACCAACTTCACCATCGGAATTTCTAAATTGAATATAATCGTTATTAGTGTTTATGACAGAATCACCAGAAAAATCCAAGACTAATATTACATCATTAGTATCAACAGTTGATTCACTAGCTTCAAATTTTACCAATCCGGTACTAGTTGCCGTGCCACTAAAAGCGTGAAGTCTAGTTGCCGTAGGTGACGATGTTCCCATACCAACTGCATTATTACCTTCCCTAACAAAAAGAGGTCTTGCATTTTCATTACCATTAAGATTTATTGTTCCAAACGAACCGGTTGAAGATGCTGAACCGCTTATCATAGTTCCTTTAAACTCATGAACAACATCATCACTCTTTCCGTATCTTATTTTATCATAAGTAGAATCAAAACCAACGGATAATTGACTTGAACCATCGTGAGATAAAGATAAATCATTATTCACATAAACTCTGTCCCCAGCATAGACATAACTACTTGCACTTATTACACCAGTAACTTCTAACTCTTGACCAGGACTTGTCGTGCCGATGCCGACTTTATTTGCCCTAACTCTCATTGTCTCAACAAAAGAACCACCACTCATTACCCTAAATCTCATAGAGCCTTCTTCTGAACCATCAGCTACACTTGTTGGGAGAGTTGCTATTTCAGAATATAAAATTTGTTCAGCGGCATCATTGTCACCATAAGCCCATATCTGCATTAACTTATCACCAGTACCAGGACTTGCTGAGTCTTTAATGAATTGTAGAGCACCAAAATTATCATCAGCATTAGTATCTTCAATGGTAATTTTTGGTGTGCTTCCAGCTGAAGATTTTAAATGAAGCATTGTTGAGGGACTTGATGTGCCGATGCCGACATTTCCACCGTTAAAGTATGAAACATCACCTGCAGCTAAATTTACACCGATTGTAGAAGCATTTCCTTGATAAATAGAATATGAACCAGGATCAGAAGCACCACCCATATTGAATTGATGTCTTAATTCACTACTATCGTTTGATGTGGTTCTAAATTTTACAACACCATGTGCATTTATTGAGGTTGCTCCTGCACCACCTACTACTTCTAACATTGAATCAGGATCAGCTACGCCGATGCCGACCTTTCCGTTTCTTAAAATAGTAACTAAATCAGTAGAAAAATGTTGAAACTTAAATCCTGCATTTGCAGTTGTTGCAAAGGTAGAGTTATTATTTTCCCTTGTATTAAAAATCATATCACCGGTTGTAGTTCCATCTAATCCCATAGCCATTAAAAAAAGACCGTGAGTACCAGCAGTTTGCCTTCCAATAATAGAGGGAGTTAGAGTAGAGCTTACAGAACCAAATTGTAATGTACCAGTAGCAGCTGCTACATCTACTGAACCAGCAGTTGTTTGAATTGTTAAGTTAGAATTTTGAGTCGTTGTTCCTATGCCAACTCGTCCAGCAGTATGTAAAGCACCAAACGAACCGGTTGAGGTTGATGAACCACTTACACCACCACAATGAACTAAAGCACCAGTTACTTTGGCATCATCAGACATATAAACATCAGTTACATCAGCATTTCCAAGAGTTACTGAGTTATTGGCTACACCAATTGCAGAAGCACCTATTACGGTTTGATTTGCTGCACCCGCCGCACTTGCTCTTGCTTCCATACCAATCAGAGTATTGTTGTCGCCCGTGGTTATATCATTTGTGCCTTGATTTCCAGCCCTACTTCCAACAAAAGTATTACTCGTTCCGGTGTTGACATCACCGCCTGCCTGATATCCCAAAGCAGTATTTTGTCCGTGTCCATCGGTATCGGCTTCATGTGTTGTGAGTGCTTGATATCCAACCGCTGTATTTCTATCTCCGTCTATGTTTGTTGTGAGTGCTTGATATCCTACTGCAGTATTTCCATTTCCTGAAGTTAAAGCTTTAAGTGCTTGATACCCAATTCCTACTGTTCCATTAGCACCAGTAGTCAATACTCCGTCAAGAGTTTCTCTACCGATTGCAATACAATTTATAGCACCATT
>Ga0206126_10003398_pt1 | contig 16194 bp, 18 predicted proteins | sample Helgoland_Spring_5_FD_148621 | JGI IMG/M metagenome (GOLD analysis project Ga0206126, IMG submission 148621) | Pelagic subsurface seawater microbial communities from Kabeltonne, Helgoland, North Sea - Helgoland_Spring_Bloom_20160412_1 | ecosystem: Environmental > Aquatic > Marine > Epipelagic ...
ACAACAATGTCTATGGTATTAAGGCATGTGCATTAAGATTAACCAATACTTACGGTCCTGGAATGCGTGTTAAGGATGCGAGACAGACATTCCTTGGAATCTGGGTGCGACTTCTACTGGAAGGTAACCCCATTAAAGTTTTTGGAAGTGGTAAGCAGTTACGAGATTTTAACTATGTAGATGACTGCGTAAATGCTTTGCTTCTTGCTGGGGCAAGTGACTCTACAAATGGCAAAGTCTATAACCTGGGCAGCAATGAGGTTATTTCTTTATTAAATTTGGCAGATATGATGACAAATATTGGTCGTGGTGGATCCTATGAACTTATTTCATTTCCACCTGAGCGAAAATCGATTGATATTGGAGATTATTACAGTGATTTTTCTTTAATCACTAGTGAGCTGGGTTGGATGCCAAAGATTGCTTTAGAGGATGGTCTTCGTCGAACTGTTGAGTTCTACAGTAAAAACTCTTCTGCTTATTGGGGGAATTCGCAATGATTTTAATGAATGATTTCAGGGCGGAACCGCGAGCATTGCGAGACGATATGCTATCTGCAGTTTCAAGAGTCTTGGATTCTGGCTGGTATGTCCTTGGTAATGAAGTAGTAGGTTTTGAAAAAGAGTGGGCTGAAGTTTGCAACACTAATCATGCGGTCGGTGTGGGAAATGGAATGGATGCTATTGAGATCATTTTGAGAGCAATTAATGTTGGTCCGGGAGATGAGGTAATTACCACTTCTATGACTGCATTTGCTACTGTGTTGGCAATACTGAGATCTGGTGCCACTCCAGTTTTAGCTGATATTGATCCAGGGACAGCTTTACTTTCAATGGAAAGTGTAGCTCGTTGTATTTCCCCCAGAACAAGAGCTGTTGTGCTCGTTCATTTATACGGTCAAGTCCGGGATATGAAAGTATGGCAATCTTTTTGTGAAGAAAATAAAGTGCATTTAGTAGAGGATTGTGCTCAAGCTCACTTGGCTAGCTCAGATGGAAGGATTGCGGGTAGCTTTGGGGTAGGGGGAGCTTACAGCTTTTATCCAACGAAGAATTTAGGTACTATTGGTGATGGCGGGGCCATTGTTACAAATTGCGAGGAGGTCGCTAATAAAGCTAAACGCCTTCGCAATTATGGACAAAGTGAAAGATATCACCACCCTGAGATTGGAATGAACAGTAGGCTGGATGAGGTACAAGCCGCAATTCTTCGAGTTAGGATTAAGTGGTTGGAAAAGTTTACCGAGAGACGTCGTGAAATTGCAAATGCCTACATCAATAGGATAAATAATCCTATGGTTTCGCTTTTAACCAAACCACAATCAAATGAAGCTCATGTTTACCACTTATTTGTAATCCTTACTCCACAACGTGAAAGACTTATTAACTATCTGAAGGAAAATGGTGTACAATCGTTAATTCACTATCCTATTCCTATTCATATGCAAAAACCTTGCACTCAATTTAAAAGAGCCCCCAATGGTTTGTCTGTCAGTGAGAGTCACTCTAATGATTGTCTTTCTTTGCCGTGCCATCCTCACTTGAGTGATGAGGACTTGTATAAAGTTATAGAATTAGTGAATAGTTTTTGCCATTAAGTAATGGAGCATTTTGTAACGCTTTTTGATCAAGTATTTTTGCCACAAGGGTTGTCACTACATATGTCCATGCAAAGACATATCAAAGATTACAGACTGTGGATACTTTGCATGGAAAACGAAGTATTTGAAATTTTAGTTAAGTTGAATTTAGAAAATGTGAAGCTTCTTAAATTTAGTGAATTAGAAACTGAAAGTTTAAGAAAAGTAAAATCATCTAGATCAAGAGGGGAATATTGTTGGACTGTTACACCGTTTGCACCGAGGTTTGTTTTTGAATCAGATGATACAATACAAAGAGTGACTTACTTGGATGCTGATATGTGGTTTAGGAAACCCCCAACCGAAATTTTTGATGAATTTGAAAATTCGGGAAAGAGTCTGCTTTTTACAGACCACGCTTATTCTCCGGAGTATGACTGCTCAACTGAATTTGGTCAGTTTTGCGTTCAATTTATAATATTCAAGAGAGATGATTGTGAAATTGTCAGGAAATGGTGGGAAGAAAAATGTATCGACTGGTGCTTTTCAAAAAAGGAAGAAAACAAGTTTGGTGATCAAAAGTATTTAGACTTGTGGCCTGTTAAGTTTAAAAATAAGGTTCATGTTTTAGTTAATAAAGAACTAATTCTTGCGCCATGGAATCTTACTCGATTTCCATATGGAAATTGCGTCTGCTTTCATTTTCATGGTTTAAGGCTTAAAATAGGAAATAGGAGCATTAAACCAAATTATGGGTCATATACAATACCTCAAAAAGTTCTTAAATATATCTACAAAGATTATATAAATGAATTAATGAATTCAGTTCATTATCTTAAAGATCTTAATTTTAAATTATTAAATCAAAGCAATGTTACATTTAAATTAAAGTTTAAAGCTATTGTTAAGAAAATCATTCAATATTTTCCCTGGATTAATAAAACTCAAAATACAAATAAATTCTTTTACACTACAACATCAGAAACTACGATTATCAATGCCTCAAATATCAATGGAAAGGGGGCATCCTTATTGGTATATAACTTAATTAGGGAGCTAGAAGAAAAACATAATAATGCTGTTATTATATTGCCTGACTCAGGCAGTTTGTCTCAGTACAAAACATCCAATTCGAAAGTGTATTTTATTAAAAGATATCTTCCTAATTTACTATCTAGAGTTTATGAATGTTTATTATATTACAGATTTACGGATGCTGCTTTAATGTATACATTGGGCGATATTCCCGTTAGATTTTGTGGAAGACAGATTCTTTTAATGCATAGCCCTAACTTATTGAAATTTCCTTTATCAGAACTAAGGTTTTCAAATTTGAAATACATATTTTCAAGACTCCTATTTAGGCTAAATAAAAAATTTATACATAAACTGATAGTACAAAACTATTTTATAAAAAAACAGATCGTTGAAAAATATAATGTTTTGAGTGATAAAATAGAAATTGTTAGACAACCGCCCCCTTTTATTACTTCAACTAATAAAAATTCATCATCAAAAAACAATGATGCTTTATCATTATTGTATCCAGCAGTTTACTACGAACATAAAAATCACAAACTTCTCAGGTGCATTAATCAAACTAGTTTTAATTCTGTAATCAAAATTTATTTAACAATACTTGAAGTTGAAATTCCATTTAATATGGATTCCGAACTAATAGAGTTCGTAGGCGGACAAGATCCTCAAGGCATACTCGACCTTTATAACAAATCTGATGGATTATTATTTCTTTCTAATAAGGAAACTTACGGACTTCCGCTAATTGAAGCAATTGTTCTTGGGAAACCAGTTATCTGTCCACGATTACCCTACTCACTAAGCATTTTTGGAAATCACCCCGATATTATATATTTTGAACAAAACAATGTGAAAAGTTTGTTAAATTCTATTAATTTATTGGATACAAAATTAAGTTCTAATTGGAGACCTGATTGGAGTTCTTTGATAGATGATTTTCCGAAAAATTGGATAGAAGTCGCAGATCAATTCCATTATATATCATCAATTTAACAGAGAATTTAAAATTTAAATTATCATTTTTCCCAATATAAAATCTAACAAACTTGAAGGTGGTTTACGTAGAAATGGTTATTTTAAATGTGGTAATAAGCGTAATCCTTTAATCTCGGTCATCACTGTTGTCTTCAATGATGTGCAACATATTGAAGAAACAATTCTTAGCGTCCTTAATCAATCGTACGATAATGTCGAATATTTAATCATCGATGGGGGATCGAGCGATGGGACATGTAATCTAATAGCAAAATATGAACATGCTGTTGATTATTGGATATCAACAAGTGACGATGGAATTTTTCATGCTATGAATAAGGGAATAGATCTTGCCAATGGAAATTGGATCAATTTTATGAATTCTGGTGATCAATTCTATGATCGTACAACAATTAAAAATATAGTTTCAGCTTATTCTATTAATAATGTACAGATTTTGTATGGTCATCATGGAGTTCTTTACCCTTCAGGAAAAAAGAGAATTATTAAAGCAGGACCTCTCGAAAACTTGTGGAGAGGTTCTCAGTTTTGTCACCAATCAAGTTTTGTTGATTCATCATATTTAAAGAAAAATAAGTTTAAGTTATCGGCAAAAAATGCTGCTGACTTTCAATTTTTTTATGAAGCAAAAGTCAATAATGTTAAATTTATGAAGGTGAATGAAGTCGTAGCACAGTTCAGGTCTGGTGGTGTTTCAGATATCGATAGAATCAATGTTATATTGAGTTGGTGGTCAGTTATCGATAAATCAATAATAAAAAACTTTTTTTATTTTTATTTAATCATAAAAGAAACACTAAAGAAATTACCTATAATTTCGATAATATTGAATAAATTTAGGTAAATTGTCTCTTTTGAAATAATTTTCTTTTATAAATATGTAAATTATGACAGCGAGTTATTCTTTTGGTATTTTATTTTTCATATTTGCATTAACTCCTTGGGTAAGCTTTGGACTTAACAATCTAGATTCACAGCCATGGACATTTATAGCAGCATTGATATTTTACTTATTTATCGCAAAAAGAGTTTTTATGCCTCACTTATCGTTTTTGTTAATAACCACGCTGCTAATTGGACTGTTAATTACAATTTATTCAGGATTTAATTTTAACCTTAAAACCATTCTAAGATCTTCTATAAGTTATCTTTCTTTTCCTATTTTTTACATAGGCTTTTATAACTATTTTTTAAAGTTTGGATTTCCAAAAAAAACATTTATTTCAGTGAATATAATTTGGATTCTTTTGGGTGTATTTGAGCTTTTCATTCCTGATATTGGAGGTTTGTTCTCAGAACACCGTAATGCCTATGGTAGGGGCGTAACCTCACTTGCACCAGAGCCAACTTTTTTTGGAATCTATTTATTTTTCAGTTCATGGATTCTTCTTGAATCAGAAAAATTTGTTTTGAACGCAAAGACTAGGTTTTTAATATTTCTTAACTTTATTTCAGTTATCTTTTTGGCTCAATCTAGCATGGTGCTATTGTTTTATTCTTTGGCAGGAGCATTTTTCATTTGTTGGAGGTTTTTTTCTTTTCGTATACCTAAAAAGTCCTTTATTATGTTATTATTTATTTTTATATTTGTTTGCCCAATAATTTTCTTATCTCCTTATGTTTTGGAAGGTTCTAGGATTTATTCAATTGTTTCATTATTTATTAAAAATCCATCTCTTACCCAAATTATTTTGACTGATGGAAGCATTAGTCAACGAGCAGCAGATTTATATTTTTCAGTTTTCGGTATGTTAAATAATTACTTGCTTCCCGGTGGGCTCGATACTTTTAACGATATGAGAAGTAAAAATCTTACACACACCGGTGATTATTTTTGGTGGCTTACTCCTTCCGACAAAATTATGAGTTGGGTAGGGGCTTTCATGTATGAATTAGGTATATTTGGCTTAGTAGTTCTATTTGTCATTTTTAAGATTTCTTATCAAAACACTCGAACATCCAAGTTCAGTTTAGCACTGCTTGTGCTTATTTTGTTCAGTGCAATTCCGGTTGCATTTCCATTAGTTCCAATGCTTTTCGCAATGTTTACATTCAATAAGGGAAGAAATCATAGCAAGCGAATCAAGATTTTAAAACTATCTTAAATTATTAATCAGACTTTGAAAAAACCTTTTCTTTCAGTTATTACTGTTGTATTCAATAATGCTGCTCATATTAGAGATTCCATTAACTCAGTTCTTTCGCAAGACTATCCACACATTGAATACCTAGTAATTGATGGTGGTTCGACTGATGGAACAATCGAAATCATCAATGAGTATAAAGAAAAAATTTCAGTTTTCGTATCCGAACCTGATGGTGGGATTTATGATGCTCTGAATAAGGGTATCGAGTTAGCATCAGGAGATTTTATCGGTATCTTACATTCTGATGATTTGTATCAAGACTCAACAGTATTGTCTGATATGGTTGATTTAATTAAGAAAGAGGGTTCGGAGTTTGCTTTTGCCAATATGGCTATTGTAGAGGAAAAATCTCTTGCAGTTTCCAGATATTATGCGTCTCAATATTTTAGACCATGGATATTGAGAACGGGATGGATGCCGCCACATCCAACATGTATTATAAAGAAATCTTTGCATAATGAATTCGGCCTTTATTCAACCAAATATAAAATTGTTGGTGATTATGATTTTTTTGTCAGGGTTTTTTATGGGAGGAAAATCTGCTGGTCTCACCTCAATAGAGTGACTATAAAAATGCGCAAGGGTGGTGCGAGTAACTGCGGTTTCACAAGCAAGCGTATAATCGCGTCTGAGATTCAAAATTCATTGAAATGTAATGGTGTATGGTCTCATTACAGTCTGCAGATAATTAGATATTTAATCCGTCTCACGGAATTCATACTAAGACCTTCAAGTAAAATCAATGGAAAGCTCAATCGGTAATAATAGTTTAGAAGAAATTCAATTTACTTAGGATGAAGATTGTTATTATAAGTCAAAACGATCTCTTCGTAATTCCTCGTAATATTGAGAAAATTCTTAAAATGAATGATGTAATAATCGAAGGTTTGTTTGTATTGAATGTAAAAGGAGCACTCGATAATAAGAAATTATATTTCGCCCGAGGATTTGGGCTTTTCCAAAGCCTTAAAATGGCGATTGCCATGTTCGCTAAAAAAATTGCAAACTTTTTGGACAAATGTTTTATGCATCGTTTGTTACAAAACAAACTAAGTATTAGAGCTATAGGTGAATTACATAAAATTCCTTTTTTTCAAGTTAAATCAATTAACTCGAGATCCACTCTAAAAATAATTCGGTGTATGACTCCTGATTTGTTGGTTTCTTTCTCTGCTCCTTGCGTTTTTAAACCTGATCTTCTTGAAATAGCCCCCTTTGGTTGCATTAATCTGCATTGTTCTCTGCTCCCGAATTATGCAGGCTTACTGCCAAGTTTTTGGGTTCTTTACAGGAATGAATTTGAAACAGGGGCCACGGTTCATTACATGGATGATGAAATTGATAATGGCTCAATTCTTAGCCAGTGTAGGATTAAAATTGAGAACGGGGTTTCAATGTTCGATCTAATCGATGAAACTAAGCTTGCTGGTGGAAAGTTAATTTGCGAGGTCATTCGAGCAATTAAATTAAACCAATTGAAGATAGTTGAAAATAATTCTTCCGAGCGAAGTTATTATTCTTGGCCGACTATTGCTCAATTAAAAGAATTTCGCCGTAAAGGAGGGAGGCTTATATGAAAAAAGCAGTCATCTCTATGGATGTTGAAGACTGGTATCATTTAGATTATTTTGATAGAAATAATTGTAATCAAAAAGTTTCGATGCTCGATGGTTTTGGAAGATTTCGTGAAATATTGAATAATAATGGAATAAAGACTACTTTTTTTGTACTCGGTGAAATTGTACATGGTCGTTTGCTCGAAGAACTTGTCGAAAGTATAAAGGATGGTCATGAGATCGCAAACCATGGGTGGAACCATAAACGACCATTACAAATGTCTATAAAAGAATTCCGTGACGACTTGGCCAGATCTAAAGCTGCTTTAGAAGACTTACTTCAAATCGAAGTGAAGGGATATAGAGCTCCTTGTTTTAGTTTGGACATTGAGCGACTGAATGTTGTGCATCAAACTGGTCATCTTTATGATTCAAGTTGTATGCGATGTGTGGGACATCCTCTTTATGGGAATCTTGATCTCAGTCAATATCAACAATTAAGTAAAAATATATATACTAAGAATGGTTTCTTTGAATTTGAAGTTAGTTCAGCAAAAGCTATCGGACGAAATATTCCAGTTTCAGGTGGAGGTTACATTCGTATATTTCCTTGGTTTCTGATGAAATGGTTATTAATGAAGTACTTAGAGAATGCTGATTTATATATTCTTTACATTCATCCTTTTGAATTGTCACAGGTCAACACTCCGACTACCCCTCCCAATACAAAATGGTCGACGAATCGCAGATTTTCTTTGGGGCGCCATAATGTAGACGTCAAGTTGAATAAACTTATCTCATTGCTAAAGCAAAGAGGCTTTGAATTCACAACTTTCAATGAATTACGCAATGATTTGGTACTGGAAAACTTAGATACCATTTTATGAAAGCTAGATTAAAAATACTGGTAACAGGTTCTAATGGTTTTATTGGAAGTAAAATAATTGAGAACTTAGATCCCAAGAAATATGAAGTTTTGAGACTACAAAAGAATTTTGAACCTGGGGTGCTTAATTGTGATTTATTGGATGCAGATCAGGCAAAAAAAATTTTGGGTAATCTAGGGCATATAGATTTACTCATTCACACTGCTGCAATTGCTCATGGGCAGAAGCAACGCAAAACTCATGTAGACAATTCTGTTAATGTTAGAATTACAAAAAACCTTATCAATTCTCTTGGTGATTCTGTTAGCAAAGCAATTTTTTTGAGTTCAATTTCTGTTTGTGGATTAAATCTATTTTCATCCAGTGATGTTTTAGCAATGTATACACAGCCTGTAAGCGATTATGGCAGAGAGAAATTGTTCTGCGAGGAACTTTTTTTAAGAGGTCTTTTCGATGAAGTACATATTTTGCGTCTGTCGCCAGTATTTGATGAATCAAATCTCACGGATGTTAGTAAGCGAGTCATTTTTCCTGGAATGCGAAACTTCAAGATAAGCATTATTCCCCCTCCTGACTATTCTTTTTTACATGTCTCAAATTTGGTTGATTATGTATACAATCTTACGCTTGTAAATAACGGAGGGTTTTGGTTACATAATCTTTCTGATAACAAACCGTACTCTCAGAGAAAGATAAGTAATTGGTTTAAGGGGATTAGCATTCCAATTCCTCTATTTCTTACATTTCCTTTATATTGTGTGTCAGAGTTATTACCTTATCCAATTAAGCAAAAGTTTAGAGAATCTTACATAAAATTGTTCAAGGCTAGGTATATTAAGCCTGGTAAAATCAGATTAGTTAATTAACTATTCGAAAAAAACCTAACGCCCTAATTTTGCATGTATAACGAAACTAGAATAATTGGTCGGGACGAACAACTTTTTACTGATGATGTAAATAAATTTGATGAGGAACTTTCTCTAGTCATCAGTAGTTCAAGTTTCCTAGTAATAGGTGGTGCGGGTTCTATTGGTCAAGCAGTTACGAAAGAAATTTTTAAACGTGACCCCTCTAAGTTGCATGTAGTTGACATAAGTGAAAACAACTTGGTTGAACTTGTTAGGGATATTCGTAGTTCAAGTGGATATGGCTCAGGAGATTTCCGTACTTTTGTAGTGGACTGTGGGTCCATCGATTTTGAATCTCTTTTTTCTGCTGAAGGTCCATATGATTACATTCTAAACCTCTCAGCTTTAAAGCATGTACGCAGTGAGAAAGATCCATACACATTAATGCGTTTGATTAAGACAAATATTCTAAATACTGAATCCACGGTGAAACTGGCAGTTGAAGGTATGACTAAGAAGTACTTTTGTGTTTCAACAGACAAGGCAGCTAATCCTGTTAACATGATGGGGGCTTCAAAACGAATCATGGAGATGTTTCTGATGCGACGCAGTTTGGAAATTTCGTTATCAATGGCAAGATTTGCCAATGTCGCATTTTCTGACGGAAGTCTTCTTCATGGATTTAATCAACGTTTGATGAAGCAGCAACCAATTGCCGCTCCTAATGATGTTCGGCGATATTTTGTGACAGCAAAAGAGTCTGGAGAATTGTGCTTGTTGTCATGTCTATTAGGGGAGACTCGTGATATTTTTTTCCCAAAATTAAGTGAGAAACTCCATTTAATAACTTTTTCCGAGATTGCGCGAAAATATTTAGAGAAAGTAGGTTATGAAGCCTATGAATGCGAAACAGAAGGTGAAGCTCGAAAAAGATGTAAAGAACTGATCAAGCAAAAAAAATGGCCTTGTTATTTTTTTTCTAGTGATACTACTGGTGAAAAAGATTTTGAAGAATTTTTCACTGAAAATGAAAAATTAGAAATGAAAAGATTTTCCTCCATTGGCATAATAAAAAATGATGCGAATTTTGATGAAGATAAACTAACTTATTTTCAAAAACGCATTGCAGAAATTCAGTCTTCTAAAAATTGGAGACGTGCTGATTTAGTAAATCTTTTTCATGATATGATTCCGGGTTTTGGGCATAAAGAAACTGGAAAATATCTAGATCAGAAAATGTAGTTCAATGATTCGATTTTTTGATTTATTCTTTTCATTAATTGCGATTATTGCATTTTCTTTACCGCTCCTGCCGTTGGCTTTTTTACTTCTCTGTACTGGTGAGCATAAAATTTTTTATAGACAGAAAAGAGTTGGTTTTAACGGTGCTTCGTTCAATCTTTTAAAATTTGCAACCATGCTTGAAAATAGTCCAAATTTACCCGGTGGCGATATTACATCAGGAAATGACCCTCGTGTTCTCCCACTTGGCAAATTCTTAAGAAAAACTAAAATTAATGAATTACCCCAAATAGTTAATATTCTTTTAGGGGACATTAGCTTTGTCGGACCAAGACCATTGACACCTAATAACTTTTCTTTTTATGACGAAAAAACACAAGAGATAATTAATAGACTTAAACCAGGTTTAACGGGCATAGGGTCAATAGTTTTTCGTGATGAGGAGTCTGTAATACGCAATTCGCAAAAAAATCCTGTTGATTGTTATAAAGAAGATATTTCCCCTTACAAAGGGGAATTAGAAAGGTGGTTCTATAAAAAACAATCTATCTTTATTTACTTCACACTTATATTTCTGACTGTAAACTCAGTTCTTTTCCCTTCATCCAAACTTGTTTGGAGAATTTTTAAAGACATCCCTTTACCAAAAGAAAATATAATAAACTTTAACAAGAGATAATACAATAAATGAAATATCTTTTGCTTGGTAGAAATGGTTATGTTGGAAAAAGTTTTCCCTAGTTCCAAAACTTAAAATAATATAATTTCAATTGGTAGAGAATCTTTCGATTATTACGACAGGAGTCTTCTACTTAATTTCATCAAGCAAAATAAGCATTTCGTTTTTAATTAACGCTGCAGTATTTACAGGTAAACCCAATGTAGATGCTTGTGAGTTAGTTAATTCAGAATGTTTGTCACGAAACTCCGTATTGCCAAGGATTATTCGAGAGGTTTGCGAAGATTTGAAAATACCTTAGGGGGCATTCTTCTAGCGGTTGTATCTTTCCGGTCAAAGATCTAGTGGTGCAGGTTGGAGGGAAGAAGATGAACCTAATTTCTCATTTCGGTCGCCGCCTTGTAGCTTCTACAGTGGCATCAAGGCTTTGGGTAAGGAAGTACTCGAAAGCACAGAAAATTGCTATATCTGGAGATTACGTATTCCATTTAATTAAGAAAGAAGTCCGAGGAATTACTTTCAGAAATTGTTGAACCACGATTCTTTGCTTGAGGCTAAAAATTCGCTTTCCCATTTGGGTAAGTTTGTTTAAAAGTGTGCAGAATGCTTCAAAAAAGAAGTCGAGCCCGGCGTTTATAATATGACGAACCTTGGATCCGTAACTACCTGGCAGGTAATCGAATGGATGTATGAAGAAAGAGTGACGGTTAAGAAATTTCAATTTTTCGATAATGAAAAGCAATTTATGACTAAGGCAGCTAAAACTCCTCGTTCCAATTGTGTTCTCGATACAACCAAAGCAGAAAAGGCAGGCATTGCAATGAGACCAGTAGAAGACGCAATGCGAGAATCCACCCAGAAAATGGCTAAAGGTACCGCAGTATGAAAAATGTTTTAGTAACTAGTGGGTTTGGTTTTATTGGGTCTAATTTCATTCGCTCGCGCTTAAAGAATAAAGATTTTGATCGTACTATTAATTACGACAAATAAGCCTATGCCGGTAACCCAGATAATTTGAAGGATTTAGAAAATGAGGAATCCTGCCATTTTATTAAAGCAGATATCTGTGACGGGGATGCCGTGTTTAAAGCATTTGAAAGGTACGAAGTTGATGCCGTTGTGAATTTTGCTGCTGAGAGTCATGTAGATCGTTCCATTGATCGTCCAGAACCTTTTGTGCAAACCAATATGGTGGGTGCACTAAGACTCCTAGACGCATTTAAGTCTTATTACAATTCTCAAGCAGATGACCGACAAGCTAGTCTCCGTTTTTTGCATGTATCAACTGATGAAGTTTATGGTTCCTTGTCTGCTTCCGATCCTGCTTTCTGCGAAACTACACCATACGCTCCCAATAGTCCGTATTCTGCTTCTAAGGCATCTGCTGACCATTTAGTTCGTGCTTATCATCATACTTTTGGACTTCCGGTGCTTACGACCAATTGTTCGAACAATTACGGGCCCTATCAGTTTCCGGAAAAGTTGATTCCATTGATGATACTCAATGCTTGTTAAGGAAAAAGCCTTCCAATTTATGGTGACTAGTCAAACATTAGGGACTGGTACATGTGGAAGATCATTGCTCCGGGATTTTATCAGTACTGCAAAAAGGAAGGATAGGGGAGACTTATTGTATCGGAGGTGCTTCGGAGAGGACCAACATGAAAGTCATTGACACTCTCTGCGATATTTTGGATCGGCACCATCCATCAGGAGCACCTCACAAACAATTGAAGAATTTTGTCACCGACCGACCGGGACATGATCATCGTTATGCGATTGATTTCTCTAAAATTCAAAATGAATTGGGTTGGCAACCTTCCTATTCATTTGATGAAGGAATGGAGCAAACTGTTGAATGGTATCTTAATCACGATGAATGGTGTGAGCATGTGACATCCGGCAAATATCAAAGAGAAAGACTAGGCATCTAATGATGCAAACGAAAAGGAATCGTGTTGGCCGGTGGTTCAGGAACCCGTCTTTATCCCCTAACGATGGCGGTGAGCAAGCAGTTGATGCCGGTTTATGACAAGCCGATGATTTACTATCCGATCTCAATTTTAATGCTTTCTAGAATTCGGGAGTTTTTGATTATATCAACTCCACGAGATTTGCCCATGTTCGAGGAACTTTTGTGCGATGGGTCACGATTTGGAGTTTCATTTTCCTATGAGGAACAGGCCAACCCTGATGGATTGGCTCAGGCTTTTCTGATCGGAGAAAGTTTTCTTGGAGATTCTCCATCAACTTTAATTTTAGGAGATAATGTCTTTTACGGTCATGATTTGTAGAAGACCCTGCACGATACCAATGCAAAGGACTCAGGTGCCACGATATTTGGATATCATGTATCGAATCCAGAGCACTATGGGGTGGTCGAGTTTGATAAATTAGGTAAAGCTGTATCATTGGAAGAAAAGCCAAAAGTGCCAAAATCAAATTATGCGGCACCTAGACTTTATTTTTACGATCAGCAAGTTTGTTCCATTGCCAAAGAATTAAAACCATCCGCCCGTGGTAAACTCGAGATTACCGATCTTAACCGGGTTTACTTAGAAGCAGGAAATCTTTCGGTTGAGGTTATGGGGCGAGGTACGGCATGGTTGAATACCGGGAGTCACGAAAACTTGGCATCAGCTACGGATTTCGTGAAAGTGATCGAACGACGCCAAAGGTTGAATATCGCCTGCTTGGAAGAAATCGCCCTTTACAAAGGCTAGATGTCGACCGATGAATTGGAAAAGCCGTTACTGCTCATAGTTCTACAAGCTATTGTAAATATTTAAGGGCTATTTTAAAAGATACTTCCGAAAATAGAAATTTTATAGAAGATGCTGAAAATCAATGGATTTTGTCAAATGTTGAACTCATGTCTTCTATTGAGAAAAGTCAAAATGGGGTCTTAGAAGGGGAGAGGAGGTTGGTTTAATCCAACAATCTTTGAACACTTTAAGTTTTCTAGTGTCTCAGACTAAGACTTAAAAAGTCGAGCATAACTCAAAATTAATCTGTGATTAAGCCAAAAAAAAATCATTCCATATCTTCTAAAATAAAGAATCGTTCTTATTAAGAATTAAAATTACTTAGCTTAGTTCGAAGACTAGACTAAATTCATAAAATCATAAATATGTAAATGCTAAAACTCAACTTTCTAAGCTAGTGTTGTTTACTCTTCCACAATCTTTAATCTTAAAAACTGTTGGTACTATGAATCAAAGCGATCAAAAAAGAATGAAGAGATCTTTAGATAATATCGTTCTGTAAATTCGATTTACTTTTCACTATCCTTAAACTCCCATTAATAACTTTTTACAGGAACTTCTTTCTATGTTTTCAAAATTGACGAATTCATTAATTTTGTTATTACTTAGAGTTCAAAAGTGATGCCATCAATTTATAGTTTATTTGTTTTAGGAGCTATTTTAACTTGTGTTCTGACTCCTCTTGTACGGTACTTGGCTTTACGGAAGGGTTTTGTCGATTGTCCGCAGCGTGCTCGAAAAGTACACGAACAAGCTACGCCTAGACTTGGAGGTGCTGCGATTCTTGCTTCTTATATTGGGGTTGTGTTAGTGGGTGGTGTACTAATTCCTCAACTCAGAGAAATGCTTTGGGGCGAAAACCCTTTTGGAGGATACATCTTAATTGGTGCAGTTGCGATATTTGTGATTGGTATTTTGGATGACCTAAGTCGATTGTCTCCAAAAACAAAACTTGTAGGGGAATTTTTGGTTGCAGCTTTAGTCGTCTGGGGAGCAAGGTTCTCATTTACTGAGGTGCAATTTCTTGGATTAGGAACAATTTCATTTCCAACGTGGTTAGGGTTTGCCTTGGCTTGCCTTTGGATTGTTGGGATGGCCAATGCGATTAATCTTATTGATGGATTAGATGGATTGGCTTCCGGAATAACTTTAACGGGGTTATTGGCTGTGACTGTTGTAGGATATCTTGCGGGGATTCCTGGAGTCACTTGGTTTGCTACTCTTCTTATCGGTTGCTTGTTAGGTTTTCTTGTCTTTAACAGTCGTCCCGCATCTATTTTTCTTGGCGATTGTGGCAGTCTAACTTTGGGGTATTTGGCGGGTTGTTTGTCGCTACTTGCTAGCTCACGGAGTGAATGGGTAATTGATGGAATTTTCCCAATTCTTGCATTTGCAATTCCAATTACAGATTGTGTATTCGCAATTTTCAGGAGGTTGCTTCGTGGACGGTCTCCTTTTTCTCCCGATATGGAACATTTTCACCATCGATTGATGGCGAAGGGATTGACTCATGGAAAAGCAGTATTGGCGATGTGGGCAGCTTCATTCTCCTGTTCATTAGTTGCCATTGCAGCCGCTTTTGGAAAAGGTGACCAGCTCTTCGCAATTTTTGTTTTCTTTGGTATGGGAGGTTTTATTTTACTTCGGTACCTCGGTTATTTTCGTTTTGAATTTTTTGGTCAAAGTTTATCAACCCTGATTGAAGATCGTAAAAGTATAAGGACATCCGAGCAATTGATCAAAGAAGCAGAGTCAATGCTCCAAGGAGTTCGCAGTTTAGATAAATTGCCTGCTATTTTAGAAAAGGCTGCAGAGGGTATGCAATTTCATGAAGCGATTATCACTTTTTATAAAGAGGATGGAAAATTAGGGAGTAGAATTAGTTCGGGGGATAACGAGACCGGTGAAACGGTTTCTTGGAAAGACCCTGAACATTCCGGATATTATTCCAAGAAAAATGAATTTGTCGCAGAATTCCCGATAAGCGGAAGAAAGTATAATTATGGAAAGATACTTTACCGCTTTATTGATAATAGAGATAAACTTGAAGTGAATGAAGAAGTTCTCTTAGAGCGAATTCACGATGGACTTTCGATATTTGCGGCAAAGGTACGAAAAGAAAATTAGGTCATCGAAAATAGGAGTTTGAATTCTTAAGCAACAAATCTTGGTTGCCAATTTTTCTTAGTGCGAAAGATTCGATTTTAAATTTTTTCCTATTAATAAAATCAGTTCAGTTGCTTGTATTGTCTTAACAAAAGATAATCCATCTGAACTATCTAGAACATTACAATCAATTCTTTTTCAAGATTTTCAAGAAAATTTGGTTGTTCATATTGTTGAAAGCTGGAATGAAAATCATTCAATTAATGATACGACAGATTTTTTTTTACCTAAGTTTACAAAAAAACGATTTGATTTAAAGATTCATCGTATTTGGCCACCGCCAGGAATTTT
>Ga0206126_10003405_pt1 | contig 16179 bp, 21 predicted proteins | sample Helgoland_Spring_5_FD_148621 | JGI IMG/M metagenome (GOLD analysis project Ga0206126, IMG submission 148621) | Pelagic subsurface seawater microbial communities from Kabeltonne, Helgoland, North Sea - Helgoland_Spring_Bloom_20160412_1 | ecosystem: Environmental > Aquatic > Marine > Epipelagic ...
GTCTCCAAAACCGACGGTCGCCGGTTCGAACCCGGCCTCTCCAGCCAATTTGCCCTTGTAGCTGAGGTGGTTTAGCACTGGTTTTGTAATCCAGAGACGGGAGTTCGAATCTCTCCGGGGGCACCATATACAGTCCAGTAGCTCAGTTGGTTAGAGCATACGGTTGATAACCGTAAGGTCGGTGGTTCGAATCCACCCTGGACTACCAAATATAGACCTGTAGCTCAGCTGGTCTAGGTGTCGTGGGTTCGAGTCCCACAGCCGGCACCATTTAACGTGATGTAAATGTCACAGCCTCTAAAAAGAATGAAAAAAGTTCTTTTTAGGGGTTTACTTTTTTCCAGAAGTGACTATATTATATACATACACTGATTGAACAAAAGGACTACATCATGACTATTTTGACCGTTAAATCTCTCAAAGGTAAAGAAACCAATTGGAACCCAACATTTCGTTGGACTGTTGAATTTCAACCAGACGAAAACCTGGGTTACTTTGACGAGTGGAATGTTAAAACCCTCAAGAGCGGTGTTCGCAAAGTATCTCAAACAGTTTGGGGTGCACCAGGTGAAACCCAAGCAGAATTCAGTGAGCGTATGCATAATTGGGTAAGCAACCAGATGGGCGTAAAGCTGAGTTAATAATAAGCGATATATATGTCGCAGCATAACAAATATGTTAAAAAAATGTGCCTCGGGTGTTTACAAAATGCCCGAGGCATACTATATTATATACATACACTGATTATGAAAGAAGACTAATGAAAACCCTGCGACCATATCAAACGCGTATGTACGCTGCAGCAATCAATGCAATTGTCAACAATGTTGAACGTACCTCTTATTACGCTGCCACAGGCGCGGGTAAGACTGTTGTATTTCAACAAGTGATTGACTACGTTCTGAAAGAAAAGATGCTTCCTGGCAAAGCTAAGAAGATTCTTGTTGTACACCCACGTATTGCACTGAGCATTGACCAGCAAGACCGCTTTCGTGAAGACTTCCGTATTCCTTACACTAGCTTTCACTCGGGTAAAGTTGTTCAGTCAACTACTCGTGATGATGAAGCGAATGTATTCAACAAGTCTACCACGTCTGTTGAGCAATTGACGACAATGCTCGATGAGCGAGCTCACACCGATCAAATTGTATTCACGACCTATGAAAGTCTGCGCAAAATTGCAGGTCTTGATTGGGACCTGATTATCTGTGACGAAGCTCACTACCTTGCTACTGCACAGTTTGCGCCTATCCTTGATGAAATCAAATCTCAAGTAATGTTCTTTACTGCTACGCCAATCAAGCTTGCTGCGCTTGAGCATGACTTTTCGATGGACAACGTTGAGAAGTTTGGTGAAGTTGTTGCTACAGTATCGCCTAATGAACTTATTAAACTTGGCTACATGGTTCGCCCTGACTTGTTTAAGACAGTAATTAAGACCGATCAAAACGGTGACGTTGAGAACTTTTCTGAGTCTATTGCACGTACGTTTAACTCGCAGCGTGAAATGCTTTCTGATAAGATTCCACATAAGATGCTTGTTGCACTTCCTAACACTCAGTCTTTCGATGATATTATGAATGATCTCGAGTTTATACGTGATATGTGTGGCGATAATCTTGAAGTGTTTTACATCAAAGCCAGTACCAATAAGCGCAACGGCTCAATCATTGCCGATCGTGATGTTGCACTTAAGCAGTTTGCTGAAACACAGTCACCTGCTATTATGATTCACTGTGATACCCTTGCAGAAGGTATTGACATTGATGGTCTGACTGGTGCTTACATTTCGCGTGAACTTGCTCAAGCTAAGTTTATTCAAACCATTGGTCGTTGTGTTCGTCCATACTCTAGTGACTTTAAAGCTGATAGAACACCAAAGAAGTTTGAAAACCGTATTAAGCAGACTGCCCTGATTAACATTGCTATTATTGATAATGATAGCCGCGTTAATGCAAAGGTTGTTGATTGGTACAAAGCTTTGCTCGAAGCCGGTTACCCTGAAATTCTGGGTGGTGATCCTAAAGCTACTCTACGTGGTGCGGGTGAAGCACCTGAACCAGATGCTCTGATTTTTTCAGGCATTCTTGATGTTAACTTTGAGCGTGCTGTCGAAGAAATTGAAAATGAATTGGGAGAATGGTAATGCATAGTTTTGCACTTAAAGCACCACATGTTGATCAACTTCTTAAGGGTAATAAGCTTGCTGATTATATTAAGTCAGCAGCTGCCCTTGCCAAAACGTCTGAAGCTATCCGGGTCTTTGAAGCTGGTGATTATAAAGACTTTAAGATTTTGAATGATCCAACCTACAAAGGTAAGCAGTGGTCTGCTCACTATTTTGGTGGTGCGATTGAGGTACTTGCCGAAACTTTCTTTGAAGTCTTTGGCGCCAAGTACAACATTCAAAACTTCAAATCAACCGACGACTTTGACGATCCGATGGAAGATACCGGCGTTGATCACTTTGCTGAGTCTATCTTTCAACAACGTTGTGGTAATACACGTGTGGCACAAGCTCTAGCACCTGTTTACATTCAGACTAAAGGTACTGTTAACCCACGCAAAGAGTTTACGTCTAACGACGGTGCTCGCTTGCCTAACTTCTTTATGAATGCACAAGCACGTGCTATTGCATCTGGCCATGCATACACGGCACGTTATATTCTGTTTACAACCGCCAAAGGCTTACACTATCGTTTGAAAGCTAACAGCGGTGATATGTGTGAGATTATTAATTATAACGCCATTCGTAAGCTGACAGACTCAAACGTATCTTTCTGGAATAAGATGCGCGAAAAGATGAATGTTGAAATTCAGGATTTACCATCAAGCATGGACCCTGAAGCAGCGTACAACGTAAAGAAAACCGTGACTGAATAGTCACGCATACTAAAAATGAGGAAATAGCATAGCAACAGGGGTTTACAATCTCTGCTGAATGCACTATATTATATATATGATGTTTGATAGAAAAATACACACACAAGTTCTCAAAAACCGTTTTGATAGCGTATATCTCGACGGTTCGCAGATTACACCTGCTGAACTGATTAATGAAATGGTTTCGACTGTTGATATTAGTTCAGGCACGTGTCTTGTCATGTTTGATTATGCTATGGCCCTGGCCCTTGTTGAAGCTGGTGCTAAATACGTTACAGTAGCAGTGTCAACTGTTAACCCAAAGATGAATGTATGGGCTGAAAGCGTCGGCTTTACTATTCAAGACTTCCGAGATATAGAGGAGCAAAACTTGTCTTTTGATGTAATCATTGCTAACCCGCCTTATCAAGGTAAAAAAGAGCTACACCAAGCTTTTTTTAATATTGCTGTTGATCTACTCAGAGACGATGGTCAAATGGTTTTTATTCAACCCGCTACGCCATACCTCAATAATAAAGAAGGTCGTGTGCATCAGCAAGCTATGCGTGAAAACGTTAAGAAATATACCTGTACCGTCAAAATGATTAATGGTAGTATTTTCCAAAATGCAGTTATTGGCAATACTTTGGCTATCACCAATCTAATCAAAACGCCTAGTAATACAAATACCATTGAAACTGTTACATTCGAAGATGGTCGCATTTATGAAAACGTCGATCTTTCTGAAATCAATATGAATGGTATGTCTCGCGAATTGTACAAAAGTATTCGCGCTAAGATTGAAACTTACATTGATCAAAACGGTTCTTTGTTTGATATTCAATACCGCAACGATTCAGGTGAATCTGATTACGTGTGTAGCCTTTCGCGCGCTCGTGGACATATGGGCAACAACGACTTTTATACATTCTTACCACAAGACATTAATCACAAGAGTCACACAAAGGATGTATCTGAAAAAACCAACTTTGGTATTAAGGTTACATCAAACGAACAAGTCGAAAACATTTATGGTTACCTTCGTACATATGTAGCGCGCGGTTGTGTTTCTCTTGCCAAGTGTACTATTATGAATATGGGTGAACTTAAGATTGTGCCACGCGTCGACTTTAATCGGTCATGGAATGATGAGCAGCTTTGTGAACTGTTCGGTTTGACTGATGAAGAGTTTGCTGAGATTAAGCGTGTGATTCCTTCTTACTATGAAGGTATTTAATATGTGGGATAAGATTGCTGACCTAACCAACCAACACGGATACATGTCCGGTAATGATCGTATGACTGATCGCGTCAAAGCGACTGGTGAAGTCTTTACGCCTACCGACACTGTTATTGAGATGATGAAGAGCATGCTCAAGAATGATCCTGATGTGTTTGCACCAGGTAAGACTGTTCTTGATCCAGCATGCGGTGATGGTCAGCTTCTTGTTCCTGTTAAGTGGTACAAAGTTATTGTTCATGGTATGTCTGAAGAAGATGCCTGCAATGATTTATTTGGCATTGACATCATGCATGATAATGTGCTATTATGTAAACAACGTTTGGGAGGTGGCAACATCTTCTGTGACAATGCACTTGATCCCAAGACACGTACAGTACAAGAACTGCTAGGTGTTCATCAACCAACTCTTGAAGACTTCTTTACATAAGGATAATATAATGGAAGCCCTAATCTTTTTTATCGCTGGTGCAATGACTGGTGCAGCTGCACCACAAGCGACCTGTGTAGTGGTATTCTAAACTAATGAAAAATATTGTATCCCTTAATACGCTATACAAGCGTGACACTGCTGGTCGTGTTCGCGAATGGACTGTTGAGTACGGCTTTGACGATGACAACAACGCAGGCACTCGTACTGTAAGTGGTCTTTCGGATGGCAAGAAAGTAACGTCAGTATGGAACATCACCGAAGCAAAGAACGTTGGCAAGTCTAACGCTACTAACGCTCGTGAACAAGCTAATAGCGAAGCGCAGAGTCTTTGGGACATTAATGTAGAAAAAGAATACTTTGAAAACGTAGCAGACATCGACTCGTACACAAAGTTCAAGCCAATGCTAGCACACGACTACACCAAGCGTCCGCAAAGCTCAGGCTACTCGCAGCCAAAGCTAGACGGCATTCGTTGTATTGCTGACAAGAACGGCTTGTGGACTCGTTCAGGCAAAGAGATTACAAGCTGTCCGCACATCTGGGCTGCTATTGAGCCAATCCTGCGTGAAAACCCAAATATGGTGTTTGACGGCGAGCTTTATAATCACGATCTTAAAGAAGACTTTAACAAGATCACAAGTCTTGTACGCAAGGTAAAGACCACTGAGGCGGATCGAGAAGAAGCTGCTAAGTTGGTTCAATATCACGTTTATGATTGTTACGACTATAACATGCCAGATGCTGGGTTTGCTACTCGACTACTAGTATTAGACGATGAATTTTTCGAAGAACTTACTGATAGCAACGTTATAAAGATTGTTCGAGCACGATATACTACCACGCAACAAGAGTTGGATGAGCTTTACGGAGAATATCTGCGAGACGGCTATGAAGGTCAAATGGTACGTAACAATGAGCCATACGAATTCAAACGTTCTAAGCATTTGCTCAAGCGTAAAGAGTTTATTACCGAAGAGTTTCGTGTTGTAGAAGTACTCGAAGGTTCTGGTAATTGGGCCGGCTACGCAAAGCGTTTTGTACTTGAAATGGCAGACGGCGCACAGTTCGGCAGTAACGTTCGTGGATCACAAGAAGAACTTCGTGCGCTGCTACACGCAGACGAACAGCCTACGTGGGCAACCTGTCGTTACTTTGAACTTACACCAGACGGTGTTCCACGTTTCCCTGTTGTAATTGACCACGGAATCGGCGAGCGTGAGGACTAAAATAGGATAAATATTTCGCTATGGAAATACAGACAAAAACCATCGGTATTGTAACAGGAGGGTTTGATCCCATTCACTCCGGGCATATCGACTATATTAAAGAAGCAGCTAAAAAAGTTGATATTCTTTATATCGGTGTTAACAGTGACCAGTGGCTTACTCGAAAGAAAGGCAGACCTTTTATGTCTTTCTCAGAGCGCCAGTATGTTATTGCTAACCTTAACCTCCCGTGTGAGTTTCACGCAATAGGGTTTGTAGATAGCGACGATACTGCTAAGGACATTATTCGCAAAGTTGCTGCGAAGCACGAAAACGCAAACATTTGGTTCATGAACGGTGGTGACAGAACCAAATCAAATGTTCCCGAGCAGGAGCTAACTGACCAATTACCTAACAATAACAATCTTACGTTTATCTTTGGCATCGGCGGCGAGAACAAAAAGAACAGTTCGAGCTGGATCCTCGACGAATGGAAAACACAAAAGACCCTACGCCAATGGGGTTACTGGCGTGTACTTGATGACAAGGGCACAGTGAAGACTAAAGAACTTGTTATTGATCCAGGTAAAAGCCTTAGTGATCAGCGGCACTTTCATCGTGCAGAGCATTGGTATGTTCTAAGCGGTAGGCTGCAGATAGAACTTGAATTTGCTAATGGGGAGAAGCAACTTCAAGTTCTCAATCCACACACCACGTATATAATTAGAGAGGGCGTATGGCATCGTCCATTTAACGATGGTGAAGAGCCCGTACATATTGTAGAAATACAGTACGGCAACAAGTGCGTAGAAGAAGACATCGAAAGACGCACCTAGGAAAAATCATGTATTTAATTACAGGCGCAGAGGGCTATGTTGGCTCTCACTTGGTATCATATCTAGAAGAGTCACAAGACGACGCAGTAGAAATATTTCAAGGCGACATATGTAGCGACCAAGACTGGGCAAAATACGAGCACAGAATGTTCTCGGGCGTTATCCATTTAGCAGCGCTTACAAGCGTACACAACAGCATTGAAGATCCAGAAGCCTTTTACCGTAACAATGTCGAAGGCAGCGCTATTACGTTTAAGTACGCTACAAAGCTAGCAAGCAAAGTACTTTGGGCGTCTAGCTCAAACGCAGCACAATGGTGGTTAAATCCATACGGTGCTTCTAAGAAGATGGCAGAAGTTGCTGCTGAACAATATGATACTGTAAAAGGTATGCGCTTTAGAAATGTGTGGCCCGGACGTCCGGACATGTTGCTACAAAAACTAAAGCACAAGAAAGTCGAATACATTCACTCTAATCACAAGCGTGACTTTTTACACATTGAAGATTTATGCGCTGCTGTAACTACTATCCTTAACAACTGGGACGATTGTCCTAAAGTAGTTGACGTATGCACAGGCGAGCTTGTTAGTGTCAAAGATGTTGCTAAGAAGTATTACTTCAACGGCGAGTATCGAGATGCTGCTCCTGTTCACGAAGCACTGTCTAACGAAGGTGACCCAAGTTGGCTAATTAGCAAAGGTTGGAAGCCAGAACATCGAGTACTTTGGGAAACAATTTAACGGTTGACTTTTAGCACATTGATGCTACTATAATACAGTAACTAAAAGGAGCAACTTATGACATACTTTACTGTTGAAGTTGACTACGGCGACAACCGCGGGTGGGTAACTGTACAGTCATTTACTAAGAGCTTATTGGCTAACAATGTAGCATCAAAGTTAAAAGGCCAAGGACACCAAGTCCGTGTTGTAGAATCAAAGGAAGAATAAAATGGAATTTTTAATTGCAGCTGGTGCAGTATTAGCATTGAGCGTTTCACTTGAGAACGCACAGAAGTGCGATGCTGGTATTCTTGCTGGTGTAGTAACCGACGACGTAGCTTATGAATACCTCGATAACTATCACGCTGCTCACCAGCGTATTTGGAAGTTAACTCAATATGTTAACGAACAAACAGAGAGCAACGACGCTGAGAGTTACTCAAAGTATATTCGGTCGCAGTTGGCTTGGAACTACAATGTAAGTCAAGATACTTCTCTTGCGTCTGACCAAAACTGTATCGATGTCATTAACTTTGCTAAAGCGGAAGACTAAAATGCCTAAATTTTCACAGCGTTACTTTAAGCCCGAGGGCTGGCGGTTTAAAGACAACTGGTATGTGGGTTTTGAATGGACAGTGCCTGGCAGCAAAGCCGGCACTGACTATACAGTAACACTGACTGAAAAAGGTTTTACTTGCGAGTGTACAGGCTTTGGCTATCACGGCAAATGTAAACACAGCAAGAAAATAGTTGAAAACTTTGATTAAGATTCGTACGTTTAAGACTAAATAAAGTATAAAACACTTTCAAGTTAGGAACTAAAATGACAAATTTACACGAAGGCTTCGATCCAGAGCACTTTGACGAAAAAACACAAGTAGACGTTACTAGCCCTAGAGGTACAAAATACTCTGATGTTGCTATTACCTACACTGCTACTATTGTTGACGGTAAGCCAGTTGTTCACCCAAGATCAATTGTTGCTAGTCGTACTGACACGCCGGTTGCGTTTACTAAGCAGATGACTGAAATAGTACTACAAGATCAACAGGCTCTAGCTGCTATTCAGCAACACGCAGATCAAGCGTGGAGCGAACGAGACAATTCCGAGCAAGGTGACAACATAGCAGCACTTATGCCAAAAATTACTGCACGTAGAGAAGAACTAATGAATCAGGGTGTAGAACCAGAAGAAGCGCTAGAACAAGCAGCAGAAGAACTTGGTGTTGACCCAGAACGTGTAATGGATGAGTTCGACCTTCGAAACGAATCAGCTGAACTTTCTAGAGTGAAAGAACTTGCTGGCCTAAGCGAAAGTGTAATTACTCCCGGTGTTTGGAATAAAATTAGCCAACTCAAACAACAGTACATGCAACAAGGCATGGAGCCAGAAGAAGCTCAAGAAGAAGCTGCTGTTAAGCTTGGTGTAGATCCAGAAGCACTAGCAGATTGGCTAGAAGATGACCAGTCTTGGGAAGATCCAAGTGAAATCGACCAAGATCTAGCGTACCGTATTTCGCATCGTGCAGGAGAACTACAAAAAAAGTATCGTATGTCTGACGCAGAAGCAAATGAAGAAGCTGCTGAAGAGCTTGGTATAGACCCAGAAGAGTGGAACGAATGGCGTTCTAATAATGTCGATAACTATGCAGACATGAGTGACGAACCTACCGGGGATCCACGTCGTCAATACGAATCAGATGAGCTTTCAAGAGTGAAAGATCTAGCTGGCCTAAAATAATTATTGACGTTAGTCAAGTTTAGTAGTATATTAAGGGGTGAGGTATTAAATATTTCACCCCTTTCCCAAGACTAGATAATGGTTGACATCAGTCTATAAACGTAGTATAAATAATATAGTTTGTTGATGAAGCAAGCGGAACGTATACAGGACGGGAGTTCGAATCTCCCCTACTCCACCATAATAACATCCACACGGTTCGATTCCGTGGTTCGTCTGATCAACTTACCGAGTTATAGCTCGTTACTGTGGACAGTTGGATGTTATTATAATGGGGTAGTATTGGGTATCGACTGGTGCGGAAAGCAAGTGGAGACAAACCGGGTGGTCTCGTAAGGACCAAACTAAAGTAAGAGCAAACAACTATGTAGCTCCTAAGGCTTACGCTCTCGCAGCATAAGTTCTTTGGGTATATTTCGGGGTGCCTAGAAACAGAAGAGAGTCTACGGACTCTCACCCGAAGCATTTTTTACTTGACAAACTTCTCAAACATATATATACTACTATTATAACTTAGAGAAGGATAGTGACATGGCGATGAAGAAAAAAGCAAAAACCGTTTCCGTTAAGCGTGGACACAAGCTTAAAGCACCTGCGTGGGACGGTTGGGAGTCTTGGTCCGGTAAAGCGTATCACACGTTTTCTAGAGATACTTTTAAGTTTTACTATGAAAACTTTAAGGGCGTTGATTTGCTCCCCGAGATGTACACATGGATGCTTGAGAACGGCTACACTAAAGAAGACGTGTCTGCTGTGAAAGCTGCTCCGTATGTAGAGACTACCCCGGCAATTTACTGTAACATGATGTCTAAAGGCATGCCTTCGTATAATCCTGCGGAAGACGAGTACTGGCAGAGCTTGCCGGGCACTATGGGCGACATCGAAGACGTAACTAAATTTATTCACGAAGAAGCTAAGAACGCTATCCGCCGAGGATCAGTTGCCAAAGAAGAAAAAGCAAAAGAAGACAAAAAGAAAGAACAACTTGAAGGTATTGTAAATCTTACAGTTCAACAACGTGTGATGCAACAGTCTCGCGAGACTTGTTTAGATATCGATGACTGGCTTGAAGAGTTTATTGCTAATCCAAAGAAGTTTAGTGTTAAAGCGTTTGACGTTGTAAAGCACTTTAAGAGTCGTAATGTAACGCAAGCTCACGCTCGTAAGATCCTTGGCATTTATGCTCCGCTTAAAGAAGAGTATGCTATGATCCAAGACATGCCTACGCCTGCTAAGCTGAAGAAGATGAGCGACGCTGATCGCAGTGAATACGAGCAACTTAAAGAGGGTTACAGCCACCTTAAGAAAGCTGACGTAGCAAAAGTAGTCGATGCGCTAGAAGCTGTTGTAGACGCTTGTACGCACGTTGTTGACGCCAGCAAAGCTAATCGTAAGCAGCGTACTCCACGTCCTAAGAGTGTTGATAAAGTTGTACAGAAGTTGAAGTTCTGTAAGATTGATGACAAGTTTAAGATCTCAAGTGTTGCTCCAGCAAGCATTGTAGGAGCAAGCGAGCTTTGGGTGTTTAATACCAAGACACGTAAGATCGGCAAGTATGTAGCAGCTAAGATTGATCCAACTGGACAAGGTCGTGACGGTAGTGGCTTGAGCGTAAAAGGCACAACTATTGTTGGGTTTGACGAAGCTGCTAGTATTCAAAAGACTCTGCGCAAACCAGAAGAACAGTTGAAAGAGTTTAAAGCAGCAGGTAAAGTAAAGCTGCGCAAGTACATGGATAGTATCGCTACTATGGAAACTAAACTTAACGGAAGAACAAACGAACACACTGTTCTGCTTAAGGTAAGTTAACGAGACGTGTCGTTGATAGCGACTAGTGGGCGTTGTCTGACTCCCATGACGAGAAGCGGTTTAACAACCGTAAAACTAAAGGGCCGATGGCAGTAGCCCGCGATGAAGGAAACGATAGCGAGGTATTGGGGAGACGTTTGAACCTCTAGTATCCCATACACATCTAACCCGCAAGGGGACAGTTTAGATTGGTGCTGTATGGTCTATTATAGGGAGTCAGTGAACCAATGCTTCGCACCTTCACTTTTATCATATCAGATAAATATATGCATGTCACAGAATCATGCTAAAAATTTAAACAAACTAAACGACGGCTTGGCCGCTTTACAAAATCTTGTACAAGAGTCTGTAAGTAAAGACTACACACAAGAGAAAGTAGAAATGGTTGCCGAAGTCGCCGAGCGCTCTAAGCAGTACGCAGACACGCTAGCATCACAAAAGGCTACTGAAGTCGAAAGCAGCCTGCTAACTGTTATTGACCACAAAGCCAACGAATTTGTACAGCGCTTTACAAATATTGAAACCAAGATCAACACTTGGGAACAGCCACAGATCAAAGACAGAGAACTAAGCGGCAATAAGATCAACGGCGGCATGATTACAAACTTCTCTAGTAGAGGTATTGCTGACGAAGCAAGCAACAAAGTTCTTCGTGTTACTGACGGCGCAGTAGTATTAGACACACCTTTACAGGTAAAGACTATTCAGTCTAATGTCACTGTAGAAGGTAACTTAACTACCACTGGTACACTTAGAGCTAAGAAGATTAGAGTTGACGAAGTTGAAAGTGACACAAGACTTCAAAGAACAACGCCTTTAACATTCGAAGCGGAAGAAGGTAGTGTAGCAGGTAAGGGTCTACTATGGACTGGTGACGGTCACACAAAGCAGTTCATATATCAAAAGAACAGCGACAGATTCTTCAGCAGTGAGTCAATTGACCTACATAGAGATAACACATACCGTATTAGCAACGCTGTAGTGCTGTCTGCTAGCGAGCTAGGCGCAGGCGTACACACAAGTAGCTTACGTAAAGTAGGTACGCTACAGAACTTAAAAACCACTGGCAACTTTAGCATAGATGAGTTTATATTCTATGACGCAGGCAGTTCACGTTTAGGTATCGGCACAGACGTTCCAAATGCTGATCTTAGCATCATGAGCTTTGATCACGAGTTTGTAATTTCCAGCGAAGACGAAACTGCTTGGCAGATTGGTTCTCGCAGTAACATTGCTGTAAGTGTTGTAACAGACAATACACCAAGAATTACAATCAGCAGAACAGGCAAGGTAGACTTCCACAGCGCTGCGCACTTTGAAAACGTAGCTATTAACGCAAGCAACAATGACGACACTGTAAAGCTAAACGTAGGCGGAGCTATTGTTCAGGACGGTAAAAAGTTCTTAACAGGCGACGCTGCTCCTACTAACGGATCGTTTAACCAAGGCGATATTGTGTGGAATCAAAATCCCCAATCACGTGGATATGTTGGCTGGATTTGTATTAGGCCCGGAACCCCAGGCGAATGGAAAACGTTCGGACCAATAAGTTAACGGTTGACTTCTTAGCTCATATATACTATTATATATGAACTAAAGGAGTTGTTAATGAAATATCAATCGACTAAAACATACGGCCATGAGCGTGGACTGTCTGCTTGTTTTCGACAGCCTCATGCGAGTCATTCACACTGCAAGTATCTTCATGGATATTCGCTTGGCTTTCGATTTACATTCGGAACTAACAAACTAGACGAGCGTAATTGGGTTGTTGACTTCGGTGGCTTGAAGCCATTGAAACAATGGCTCGAAGATAGCTTTGATCACAAAGTTGTACTAGACGCTAACGATCCGCATCTAGCAGACTTCGTGGATCTTGAACGCAAGGGCCTTGCTCAGCTAAACGTTATCAACGGCGTTGGTGTTGAGAAGTTTGCCGAACACGCATTTGAATTTGCTGACGAGCTTGTACGTGAAATGACCAACGGACGGTGTTGGGTTGACTCTGTTGAGTGCTCCGAACACGGTTCTAATTCTGCAATTTTTTCTAAGGAGTAAAAACTATGGGTAACGAAACTGGCACTAATATCTGGCTTATGGGCTGGCTGTTCTTTATTGGCTATGCTCTAGCTACTGCAACTCCAATGGTTTGGTGGGAATGGGGTTTGTCTATTCTTGTATGGCCTTGGTTCATTGCTGTTGCGTTTGTACAAAACGGCGTTCTTTAAGGATAATAATATGAACTTGGTACCTATGGTCGTTGAACAGACCGGTCGTGGCGAACGAAGCTACGACATTTATAGTCGTCTTCTTAAGGATCGCATTGTAATGCTACACGGTCCTGTTCGTGAAGAGTCTGCGAGTCTTATTGTTTCGCAAATGCTGTTTCTCGAAAGCGAAGACAAGACAGCGCCTATCAACTTTTACATCAACTCTCCAGGCGGTAGTGTAACTGCTGGACTTAGCATTTACGATACAATGCAATACATTAAGAGTGATGTAGCAACTATCGTGATGGGCCAAGCAGCGTCTATGGGCAGTTTCCTTGCGCAAGCAGGCACGCCAGGCAAGCGTTATGTACTGCCTGAAAGCCGTACTATGATCCACCGTGTGTCTAGCGGCACTCGTGGCACAAGCGGATCAGTTCATGTACAAGAACTCGAGTTCGAAGATGCTCGTCGGCATATGGAAGAGAGCAAGTATCTTAATAAGCGGCTTACTGAGCTGTACGTTAAACATAATACAGCAGGTAAAACCTACGACGAACTTTTTGAAACAATGAAGTTTGACACGTTCCTTAGTGCTCAAGAAGCCATTGACAATGGCCTTGCTGATGCGATTGCAGAGCGCTAAATGACTAGAAAATTTAATAATCATACCAGCGAGGATATAGCAGCAACCCTTACAGGCGGTCTGCTTGTTATGCTAGGCTTTGCTTTTTTGATTCTTAAAATTTTCCAAGTAGTGTCATGGTCTTGGTGGATAGTGCTTTTGCCATTTTGGAGCCCTATCCTTTTAGGAATAGTGCTTTTAACAATTTGTATAATTATAGTTATGCTATCACCGAGTGACAAATAACTATGCCTAAATTAGACAAATCTTTATACACCAAAGAAGAGTTTAGAAAGATACAAGCACAGCGCAGACTTGAAAAGCAACTCAAGTCTGCGCCTAAGGCTCCTTACCATATCGTATGCGTAAAGCACGGCGCTAAGTACCCGAGTGTATATGCTAATGTTCTCTACAATATGTGTAAGCGTAACACAACTGTAGACTTCGAATTCACTTGTCTTACTGATGATCCCAAAGGACTTGAGTCTGGCATTAATCATCAGATACTACCCAGCAAAGTACAAGGCTGGTGGGCAAAGCCTTACATGTTCTCGAACCAACTTGGACTACAGGGTACTATACTGTACATGGATCTTGATGTTGTAATCGCCAACAACATTGATAAGCTGTTTACATACAAGCCAGGCGAATGGCTTACCATTCGTGACTTCTTGCGTTCACAGCGTCCTAACTGGGATCGTTACAACAGCAGTGTTATTCGCTTTGACAGCGGACAGTTAGATGATATGTGGCAAGAGTTTAACAACAATCAACGTGACATTCAAAAACGCTTTCGCGGCGATCAAGATTATATCTGGGATTGGGCCAAGAAAAACAAACCAGCAACACTTTTCCCCGACGAATGGATTCGTAGCTGGAAATGGGAAGTACGTTCAAGTAAAGAATGGGCACCTGGCGGACGTCCGGGCAATAGAACATTCAAAACAATAGAAACAGTACGTCCTGACAAAAACTGTTGCGTTACTGTGTTCCACGGTGATCCTAATCCCGAGAACTGTAAAGACCCTTTTGTGGTTGACAACTGGCGATAAACATAGTATATTAAAGCATAACTTAAACAGCACAGAAGAAGTTACTGCTATGAAATTCAAGGTTCTCCAGATTCAACTCACCGACGCTGAAATTGACATGGTTAACGAAGGCGTACAAGTTCGCAAGCACGTACTCAAGACTCACATGTTTGGCAAGAGTGTTATGCCAAGTGCTACTAATGCTATGTACCTTGGGTACTACGATCACGTACTAACTGTAGATGCTGATAACCTTAATGATGTATTCTACATCGGTAACTTCATGGATGATCGCAACTTGGACAAGGTCCAGGTACACGGTACCTTCTCCTCCGTTTCCGTCGGTGACATCATTGTAGACGAAAACGATTTGGCTTTTGTGGTCGATACATTCGGCTTCGAAATGCTCCCTAAAAAAGTCGCAGCGTAAGGAATATATCATGAAGACGTTTGAACTTACTCGCCCTGTCGGTGCACCCTACTTTGACTTCGAACAGCTGACACAAGAGACCGAGCTGGTAGCAACAGTTCAAGCTGGTAACGTAGCTGAAGCAATTGAAAAGCTCCGTAACGAAGCATGTATGGAAATTTCCGTTGTTTCCCTTAACGAAGAAACTAACATTGCCGATGTTGACATCCCGCAGCGTAATGCTAACTGGGGATGGGACATGGCGTATGTCACCGAAGTTGGTGCTGTTAACGAAAACAGCTCAACTTTATTCCTTCAACTCTAAGCTGATGCAAACCTACGTTACTGTAATTTACAAAAAAGTGCCAAATACAGGCTATACAAAGTTAGTGGGCGTTTACTCTACTAAAGAGCTCGCTGATGAAGCAGGTATAAAAGCTGTCGAGAAAAAAGGTGATAGCTTTTGGTATACTGTAACCAACAAACGACTTGACCATTACGAGGATTCTCTTGTATAATAGCATAATGTTCGACAATACCAAACAACGTATCGGTTTCGCATGTAAGTACATGCACTCCGATCAATCGCTTAAGAAGAAAGAGCTTGAAGAAATTCAGCGTCCTTTCAATACCAAGTCCACAACTGTTGCGTGGCTTAATCGGCAGACTCGCGAAGTAGCTGAACAACGTCTGTGGGACATCATGGTCCACAATATTCAAGCTTACTACAACTTGATTGAGTATGTAGGCAAACGTGAGCCTGTGTATCGCATGGTGCGCCTCGGCAGTGATTGCTTGCCTGTGTACACACAACAAGACTGGTGTTACTACTGGCAGAAGCCCGACGTAGTTGCCTACTGTGAGCGTGAATTTGCTAAGGTAGGTGAACTTGCTCGCAAGCTTGATGTGCGTTTGTCTATGCATCCTGGTCAGTTTACTTGCCTCGCAAGTGATCGCCCTGACGTTGTAGAACGTAGTATTGATGAATTTGAATATCATGTTGATATGATTCGGTACATGGGCTACGGTCAACAATGGCAAGACTTTAAATGTAATGTA
>Ga0206126_10003410_pt1 | contig 16158 bp, 18 predicted proteins | sample Helgoland_Spring_5_FD_148621 | JGI IMG/M metagenome (GOLD analysis project Ga0206126, IMG submission 148621) | Pelagic subsurface seawater microbial communities from Kabeltonne, Helgoland, North Sea - Helgoland_Spring_Bloom_20160412_1 | ecosystem: Environmental > Aquatic > Marine > Epipelagic ...
CTTCCATTGATTCGTCATAAATCTCAAATGTAACTCTGTATCTTGTCGTCATAATAATCTACCATTTTTACTGCATGGCTTTATGATATATTATTTTTTTATTATACGCTAATTTAATTACACTTCCAAATCATCTTAGCCTTTTTTCATTTTGTCTCTATTGTCATTCCGTTAATCTGCTACAATGCTGCAAGGACTACAAATCTTTTACCTTAAAGAAGCTATAAGATAATGTAATTCTGTCTACATCTTGCATTTCGGGATCGTTCTCAATTTCTGGATCTATAAAAAATGATACTGGCATTAGAAGCTTCTGCTGAGCTTTTAATAGCTGCTCTTCAAAGCAAAAACAATGAACCTTAACGAAATACTTTCCTGCCTTAAGTGGAGTAACATTATATATAGAGGTGCCTATTATATCGTGATCACTCAAATTTTCAGACTCATAAAATATTAATGTAGTCTCACCAGTAATTACACTAGCACTACGGTGCTTTGGTATAAAACGCCAAGGTAGTTTTTTATCTACATTAGCGTCAAATTCAACCTTAATTTTTCTTGTGCCTTTGGTAATTTTTACATAAGGATTAACTCTTTGAGTCGTGCCGCCATAACCTGTAGCTTTACAAAAAAGATTATATATAGGAACAGACGCAAGGGTAAGTAGAGCCATACTTATAAGCAAAGCTACAAGAGATAGGGCTATATTCTTGTTAGATGAACTTTTGTTAGTGTTCATTGACTCCTTTCACCCAAGAATGTCTGACCCAGATAAACCTCTCTAGCCTCTGAACTGCTTATAATATCTTTTGGAGTTCCTTCAATTAATACTTTTCCATCATATATCACATAAGCTCTGTCTACGATATCTAAAGTATCACGCACGTTATGATCAGTAATCAAAACGCCTATATTGCGCTTCTTTAGATGCGTTACTAATTGCTTTATATCCCTAATTGCTATTGGATCAATCCCTACAAGCGGTTCATCAAGCAATATGAAGCTGGGTTCCGTAGCAAGAGTTCTTGCAATTTCCAGTCTCCTCCTTTCTCCTCCAGAAAGCGTTGTTGCAAGGTTGTCTTTTAAATGTGTAATAGAGAATTCATCCAGCAACTCTCCCGTCTTTTCTTCAATCTTTTTTTTGTCGCTATGAACAATCTCTAAAACGGCTTTTATGTTATCAGATACGCTTAAACCACGAAATATTGATGACTCTTGTGGCAAATAACCAAAGCCAAGGCGTGATCTTAAATACATAGGAAGCCCTGTAATATCTTGGTCATTTAACAGTAATTTTCCAAGGTCAGTCTTGATAAGACCTATAATGATACTAAATAGAGTTGTTTTACCTGCCCCGTTTGGTCCAAACAACCCCACTATTTCACCTTGTGTCAAATGACAATTAATGTCTCGTAAAACATGCCTTTTGTCGTAGGATTTGAATATGTTCTGAACAACTAATTTATTTTGCATTGTCTTCTTGTTGTCTTTTTTGTAAGTAAGACGAATATACTACCTTATCAGTCACAAGTGTATTGCCATCTCTCAATATTCTAACATTTTTTTCTAATGTTAGTTTCTTTGTTGAATTATCAAACTCGCCTCTATCTGCAGCAATTATCTCTTCATAGCACATATTTATAGCCTTCAGCCTTACGGGAATTACTATTTTTTCTATCTCTTTCTTATCAGAAGAATTACTATAAAAAACAATTAATCTATCAGTTATCAACTCAAAATTATTGAAAACTAATTTTACATTACCTGAAAAAGTTGCGCTCATATTGTCATTCTGCATACGCAAGCTATCAGAACTAATATTTAGTCTACCAGCATATGAATATGTAGAATAAATACATGCCAAACAAATAATAACTATACGAAATATAAAGATCCTATTCATTTTTTATATCAAAACTTGATTTAATATTACCTTGGAATTCTATAATATTATTAGCATCTTCAGTTTTAAAGCTATCTGCCCTTATGTTAGATTGATTGAAATCAACTCGTACACCCGTATTAGTGTAGGCTTCTTGAGTATCAAGGTTAAAGATAAGCTGGGCGCATTTTAAGGTAGCATCATTTAGTACAAAAACAACATCTTTGCTTAGTACCACCAATTTCTTTTCTTCATCTAATACTGCGCCGTTTGATTTAATAGATAAATCTCCATCTGGAAGAAAGTATTTGCCTTGCACAATGTTTAAAATATACTTATCGGACTTATCTTTAATAATGTCATTAGCGAATATTCTATAAGGCACTAAGTCAGCAGTTATACCTTCAAAAACAGAATTATTTATATTTAAACTATACTCCTTTGATGATTTGTTACGCTTTTTTATTGGTGATACATCTTCAGGCGAAGAATTCTTGCTATATAAGAAAAAAAGAACCCAAGAAAAAATCACAAGAGATGCAGCAAGTAGTGCATACTTCAATAATTTGATGCGCTTCCTATATTGCGTAAAATCTCCCATCTAACCAATACCAGATTTTAATACGTCATGAATATGTATTGCGCCAACTAATTTATTATCCTCTATAACGGGCAGTGTTGTCACACCTTTATCATTCATAATAAACAATGCTTTTGTTGCCAGAGAGTCTGCGTTAATAGTTTGTGGATTTTTTGTCATTACATCACTAGCACTGATATTATTTAAATCATCCTTTATATGACGTCTTAAATCCCCATCTGTGATTATCCCAACTATATTATTTTCCGCATTAGTTACAATGGCGCAACCTAAGCATTTCTCCGTCATCACCACAATAGCATCAGAAAAGGAAGTGGACTCCAAGATCGATGGTAGTTTATCTCTAGTCCTCATAATTTCTTCAACCTTGAGTAAGTTAGCACCAATCTTTCCGCCTGGATGAAATTGTAAGAAATCATCTTTGGTAAATCCCTTAGCTTCGTGAAGAGTAGTCACAATTGCATCTCCAAGAGATAGTGTCATTAACGCAGAAGTAGTTGGAGCGGATATGGTAGAAGACTCTTTCTGTTTTGGAAGAAGAAGCAAAAAGTCACTATTTGTAGCAAGCGTAGATTCCTCTTTCATTGTAATGGATGCAATCTTAATATTGTGCCTTTTACAATAATTTATTGTATCAAATAACTCTTTTGTCTCACCAGAGTTTGAAATCATTACAACTAAATCTTCAGCAGTAATCATTCCGAGATCGCCGTGGCTCGCCTCACTTGGATGAATAAAAAACGCAGGAGTGCCAGTGGATGCCAGACTTGCAGCAATCTTCTTTGCTATATAGCCACTCTTACCCATACCGATTAATATCACTCGCCCTTTGAAGGTCAAGATATAATCTATTAACGAGGAAAAATCTTTAGGTATATTTTGTGATAAAATATCTAAGGCTTCAGACTCTTTGCTAATGACTTTTTTTGCTACAACTAAGTGATTCATAAATATAGTACTTATTATTTCCTTTACTTGGGTAAGGACTAAACGAACAATTTAAGACGCTTCTTCCATCCCTTTATTTTTTATGATAAACGGTATTTGTAACATGGTAAATACTAAGGTAATTGGCATTGCTCCAAACACCTTAAAATTCACCCAAACATTTTCATCAAAATTACGCCAAACAAGTTCATTTAAGAATGCCATTAATAGAAAAAAGAACATAAAACGTGTATTTAAAACATACCAGCATTTTTCATCTTTGAATTTGATTGCACTACCTAAAGCATATTGTATAGCTGGCTTCCATTTGAAATTCGTGATTAAGAATGTAATAGCAAAGAGACAATATAAAATTGTTGGTTTCATTTTTATGAAAATCAAATTCCCGCTGAACAAAGTCAAACCAGCAGACATGATGAGTAGTATAGTTGAAATTAGATTGATTTTATTAATCTTTCTCTCATAAAAATAGGTGATAACCATAGCAATAACAGATGCCACTACCATATATAGCGTAGCATTTAAGATTCCGCCCATTTTATAACCAATAAAAAACGCCACTAAAGGCATGATTTCAGAAAAAAACTTAATCATGATTTTTACCTGTTAATTTTGATCTAATTTTCATCATAGTAATGGTAAGCATGATAGTACTAAAATAGAAAATAATTTGCATAGCATTCGGTTTTGAATCATACCCTATTGCGATATTCAATATCTTACCAACAATACTATTGTTAGATATAATCCAAGAACTATCCCATAATTGGTCGTTATAAACTTCTAAAATCCCACTATATGTGAAGATGCCAGCAGCTTTTGAAGCGAGTCCTGCTGCAATTAAAATCAGTAAAATAGTAGAAATCTTAAATATATACTTCCCTGATAAATTCATAATACCCAAATAAATGATAGTACCAGCGATCAATCCTGCCACTCCCCCAAGTCCAAGGCTTAAAATATAATTGGTACTATCTATATGCTCCGTTGAAACAATACTATAAATAAAAAGGATTATCTCAGCACCTTCCCTTAAGATAGTCATAGCGACTACTAGAACAAGCATGAATTTACTAGCATTTCCAGAAGTAATTTTGTCAGATAGTTTTCCTAAATTTTGTTTAATCCTGCTAGTATAGCCTTGCATACATACGACAGTAAAACTAATCAAAATTGCAGTACATAAAACAACAAGAGCATTGAAAAGCTCATCCCCTATACCACCAAAACTATCAACTATAGAACGTGCAAATAAAGCAAACACAGATGCGCATGCAACTCCAAGCACTGAGCCAAGAATAATATATATCTTTGAATTTTTGATGGGATTCGTTGCTGCAATAACTACACCAAGCAAAAAAGCTATCTCCAAACATTCACGAAATACTACTATCGCTATCTTAAACATCCTGATCTTTATCCTTATTCTTTTTTACGATTATCTTTCCTTGAGCAGTGTCTTCATGAAATTCACCAAAAAATTTATATTCACCTTCTTTTAATGGCGGAAGTATAACCCTTGCTTTTGAATTACCAAAAATTATCTTTTCCCTCTTTAGATCAATACTTTCAAATTCCTCAATGGTTGGATCTTGATTATGTACTGTAATGCGGATCTTTTTACCTTCTGGTAGCTCCAGCTCTTCTGGTGTAAATTTGTGATCTTTGATAAAAAGATCAACTTCCACTATTTCACTCGCAAGAGCATAGCTATTTACAAGCAGCATAAGCGACAACAAGAGAAGTTTGTTATTTACTAACCTTTTCATCAACACGCACGTTATACATAATTATCGACGTGCAAATTATACAATAAAGAGTCAAGTTCTACAAATTAATTCTACTAAGATAAAATTTAGCACCTCCCCTTATCAGAAGAAACTTTTGAGTTCCTTTTTTCAGGAGAAGATACATGAGATTCACTTTTTCCTTTTTTCTTTATATTATCAACAGAAGAGAATCTCTCCTGTTTTTTTGCTCGCTCTTTATAATGCTCAAGATCTAGAGGCTCTGGCTCTACATTATGCGCAGTGAGCATACAGCCATCTTTCTGTATTTCATGCCCAAAATGTTTTAAACTCTTAGTAATTTCCAATAACTCTTTCTGCGTTTTGGTATGAATAGCAGCCTGAGGAATTAACTTTCCAATTGTATTATTCCATATCTTTCCCAAAAACCCCCTCTGCTTTCCAGATTCTTCAGAAATTGTGTCTACTGATTTTAGCAAATCTTCCATAGGTTGCTTTATAGATTCTTTGCGGTTATTGGCTTCTTGCAATTTGAGTAAATTTGAATCGAATGACTTGTGCAAGTCACTTAATATATCGGCTTTACCGATAGACTTCGTGTCTTTGTTATTTTTAAGTTCATCAATTTGATTTGTTAAATTCTTTGAGAAATTTTCAATTGATTCTTTAAAGCGATTAGTCATCATTGCATTAGTAAACTTTCGCCCCTCAGGCATTGTATCCTTCTCGACACTCTCTGTATTCCGGTTTTGATAAATCTCCTCTAGTTGCTTCACCTCTTGCGTTTCCTCTTCTACGATATCCGGTCCTTCTCGTGATTTTTCTGATTCCAAATTAAGTGCGGTATCATTTTTCTCCATTACCTCGTTAAGTACCTCTTCTTTTTCAGCTCCTTGTGGCTCTATTAATTTTCCACTATATGCATGATATGCCTCTTGTAAGTTTCTGAATTCTATATCACTAAATCTATTTTCTTCAAACTGCTTCAATAGATTATCAATTTGTTGAATTCTTGCCTTTTTCCCCTCATGCAAAGCCATAAAATTGATATGATCTGCTGATGATATGTTCTGAAAATCTTCCTTGATTTTGTTTGCCGCCTCTCTATTAGAATCACTCAATTCTATTTTTTTCTCATTTCGCGGTTCTTCTAATGCCGCCTTAAGGGCAGCTGCCCTTGCTTCTCTTTTAGCCCTTATAGCAACTTCTTTCTCCTCTCTTATTGCCTTTATGGCATTTTCTTTGGCTATCTCTTCAGCTTTTATAACAGACTCTTCTTCTTTAGCTTTTTGTAACTTTGCTAATTGCCCGCTATAAGTATTATAAGCTTCTTGTAAGCTATTAAATTCTTTATCGCCAAATTTATTTTCTTCAAACTGCTTCAATAGATTATCAATTTTACTAACTTGCAACTGCTCTGCAAGAGTTTTATCTTGATTATTATTTCTCTGTAATTCTGCAAAGTTTGTAGAAATCTCTTTGACAGCTTTCATATTTTCTTCACTCAATTGAATATTCTGCTTATCAGGTTTTTCCAGCTCTATCTCCTCGTTGTTAATCAATGCTTTTCTCTTTCTTAATTCTTCATTTAACGCATCAACAGATCTTGGTCTTGCTTTGTGTGATTTTTCTTCTCTTTTCTTGCCTGACTTAACTTGTTCCTGGGGTTCTTTTACTTGGGGTTTAATTTTTGGAGCTGGTTTATCTATATCTTGTGATTTTTCTGATATAAATTAAGCATGTAATTTTTGTAATTTATCAAATTGTTCAATAGTAATTGCTTGATTACTTTGTTGATTTTTTTGAATCTCCTTCACTGCGTTAATTACATTTTGATACTGAAGCTGCTTATTCAGTGGTAGTTTTTCAAGCCCTTCTTTTGCACTTGTAAATTCTTCGATAATAGCTTGTATAGATTGCTCCTTCTCTTTTCTAACATCATTTACTCTTTCTTTTGCACTTGTAATTTTTTCTTTTATCCCCTGATGCTCGGATAGATCTTTCAAATTCTGTTCTGCGCTCTGCTTCTCTTTCTCGTTAATTTCCCCATATTTTGCGTAGTTTTTTATTTTTGTTGCTTGCTCTACTATTAATTCATCAATTGTTTTAATGCTTGTCCCTATTTCCTCCCGATCCTGAGATAGGAAGGATGCCAGCTCATTATCTGTAGGTAAAGTATCTGCAAGACGCTCAGCAAACTTACTTAATTCTAAGCTTAATCCCTCTATCTTTTCTTTCACCTCTTCTAGCTCTTCATCTTCTGAATCCTCATTTTCGCTATCTTCATCATACCTTCCCTTCTTTATTTTTTTCCCAATATTTGACACAGCTTTTTTCATTTCTTCTAATGCTTCTTCTCTTGCGCTCTTCATATAAAAACCCTTACTTGCAATGAATGATACTAATTAAAGTTTAACAAAAAATACACCGCTCAATCAATTTTAAAAGAATATTAACAAATACATTTGAGAATATTCTTACTTCAAAACCACTTAATCTGCTATACAATCTCTAAAAGATACTGTTGATTAAATAATCCATACTATGTATCATCCCGAAAACAATACTTCATATGTTGCTAGGCTTTATTCCGTGAATATCATGGAGATAACCCATAATTAGCGACGAACTTAACCTAAGGAGAATTTATTATGAACCCATTTATAGGAAACCAGGCACCAGATTTTACAGCAAAAGCTGTGCTACAAGATAATAGAATAGAAGATGGCTTTAATTTAAAAAAACATTTAGAAAATTCTAAGGGAATATTATTCTTTTATCCATTAGATTTTACTTTTGTATGCCCTTCAGAAATTATTGCATTCAATAATAGGCTGGGCGAGTTCTCTGATAAAAACACAAAGATTATCGCCGTGAGTGTAGATTCGCATTTTTCTCACCATGCTTGGAAAGAAATGCCTGTCAATAAAGGCGGTATTGGTAATGTACAATTTCCACTGATATCTGACTTAAACAAAGAGATTTCAACAGCATACAACGTCTTAAATGCAGAAGGTATTTCATATAGGGCTACATTCCTCATTGATGAGCGTTTTAATATCAGACATTACCTAATTAATGATCTTCCACTTGGAAGAAACGTTGACGAAGCATTAAGGTTAATTGATGCTGTAAGCCATCACGAGACTCATGGGGAAGTTTGCCCAGCTGGTTGGAAAACTGGCGATCAAGGTATGAGTCCTACAAAACAGGGTGTCTCAGATTATTTAACATCTCACGCTGATAAATTATAACTTAATTTACTATAAGTAATGCTAAGCAATTTATTTGTACGCTCTAGTACTTCAGAATATTCTGAAGATACTATTGATATATTACGCCTTATAAGAAGTGAGAATGTTGGCTCTAAAACGTTCTCACATTTAATAAAGCTCTTTGGCTCAGCAAAGAAAGCACTTGAAAATATCGGAGAATTTTCTATAAAAGGAGGGCTTTCAAAGCCAATCAAAGCATATTCAAAATCACAGGCACAGGAAGAACTAGATTTATTATATAAAAATAAAGCACACCTACTTACCTACAGAGATTTCAACTATTCTCAACTTTTGTTGCAGATCCATGGTTTTCCACCAATACTATCATATAAAGGTAGGATAGAGCTACTCAACTCTGAAAAAGTAGTTGCCATTGTAGGAGCTAGAAATAGCTCTATAAATGTCGCTCTTTTGCAGGGCAGATATCTTCTGAATTATGCAGAGCTGGCTTTATAACTGCATCGGGCCTAGCACGTGGTATAGATACCTCAGTACATGAAGCAAGCAAGCAAAATACCATTGCTGTTATTGCAGGTGGTATAGATCATATATACCCCCCAGAGAATAAAAAATTATATGATTACATCTCAGAGAACGCATTGTTACTTGCTGAATTGCCTATAGGGTCAAAACCGTTAAGTAAGCATTTTCCTCAGCGTAATAGAATTATATCTGGAATATCCCTTGCAACTGTAATAGTAGAGGCAGGTTTAAAATCGGGTTCCCTGATTACAGCTAATTTTGCACTAGAACAAAATCGTGATGTTTTTGCTGTCCCAGGTTTCCCACTCGACCCAAGATGCATGGGTAGTAATAAGCTGATAAAGGATGGTGCATATTTGTTAGAATCAAGTCAAGATGTGATTTCTAATGTGTCATCTTATAAAAAATTGCAAAAATCACTTGAAGAATCTGAAACTTCTAGTAATAATTTCATGCTTCCAGTAAAGAGTGATATTTTGAATATTAAAGACAAAGATAGAAATGTAGTAAAAACTCTGCTTTCATCAACGCCGGTCACATATGAATTACTTGCAAGTGAAACCGGGCTACCTATGTCAGCACTATATACTATATGCCTCGAACTTGAACTTGCTGGAAAAATTACCAGACATTTTGGGAACAAAGTTTCCCTAATATATTAACCAAAATTATACATAAGAAGATTCATGAAATTAGTCATTGTAGAGTCACCCGCTAAAGCTAAAACAATAAATAAATATTTGGGTAGTGATTTTAAAGTTATTGCCTCTTTTGGTCATATAAGAGATTTACCATCAAAAAATGGCTCCGTACTTCCAGATGAAGATTTTGCGATGAAATATGAAATTTCAGATAAAGCAAATAAATATGTCAGTGAAATCTTGAAATCCGCCAAGAAAGCAGATGAAGTGTATTTGGCTACCGATCCTGATCGTGAAGGAGAAGCTATTTCTTGGCACGTGATAGAGGTACTCAAGGAAAAGAAGATTATTGCAGAGGATGCTAGATTTAAACGTATTGCTTTTAATGAAATTACAAAAAAAGCTGTGCTTGCAGCTGTTGCGTCCCCTAGAAAAATTGATACTGACCTAGTAAATGCACAGCAAGCAAGAAGGGCTCTTGACTATCTTGTTGGATTTACTCTATCCCCTATCTTGTGGCGCAAGCTCCCTGGGTGCAAATCTGCTGGCAGGGTACAGTCAGTTGCACTTAGATTAATCTGCGAACGAGAAGATGAGATAGAACGTTTCATCAGCCAAGAATATTGGGATATCTCTCTTGATGTTCAAAATAGTAAAAACGATCCATTCTTGGCAAGATTATCTCATATTGATGGCAATAAGCTCGAGAAATTCTCTATAGCTAACCAAAAAGATGCAGATGATATTGTAGGGCGGTTAAAGGGTCAGAACTTTATTATTGACTCAATTACTAAAAAGCAACAAAAAAGAAATCCTGCAGCGCCGTTTATTACCTCATCCCTGCAGCAGGAGTCTTCTAGGAAACTAGGATTTGGTGCAAAAAAAACGATGCAGATTGCTCAGAAATTATATGAGGGAATGGATATTGATGGTGAAACAGTCGGTTTAATTACATATATGAGAACTGATGGGGTAACACTCTCAAACGACGCCGTTACTGATATCAGAAAATTGATTGATGACAAATATGGCGATAAATATCTACCAAAAAGCCCGAGGATTTATAAATCCAAATCTAAAAATGCACAAGAAGCTCACGAGGCTATTCGCCCTACAAATATTGGATTAGTGCCAGATCAGTGCAAGAATATCTTAGATAAGGATCAGCTCGCACTATATGACTTGATATGGAAAAGAACAATTGCATGCCAAATGGAAAATGTCATTGTTGACATGGTGGGGGCAAATTTGATTAGCGATGACAAGAATTTTACCGCTCGTGCTACTGGCTCTACTATAGCATTTGATGGGTTTTATAAAGTTTATCAAGAAGGTGTTGACGACACTAAGGAAGAGAAAAATAAGACACTCCCTCTACTTTCAGAAGGAGAAAAAATAGATACGAAAAAAATTAATCCTGAACAACATTTCACAGAACCGTTGCCAAGATATTCAGAGGCAAGCCTAGTAAAAAGGCTAGAGGAGCTGGGTATAGGACGCCCATCAACATACGCATCTATTATATCAGTCCTGCAAGATAGAAAATATGTAACCGTTGAGAAGAAACGTTTTTTTCCTAATGATCTTGGAAGATTAGTAACTGCATTTCTTGTAGGTTTCTTCACAAAATATGTAGAGTATGATTTCACAGCAGAGCTTGAAGAAGATCTTGATAAAATTGCAGAAGGTAATCTCGCTTGGAAAAAACTACTTGGTAATTTCTGGTCTGGCTTTAATAAAAACATAGATCAAGTGAGTGACAAGAAGATTGGTGACGTAATTGACTATGTTGAAAAATCCTTAGAGTTTCATCTATTTGGAGAAAAGGATAGCGAAGAATATAACAAAAATAAAAAGTGCCCTTCTTGCAAAAACAATGGGGTATTAAGCTTAAAGCTAGGCAAATATGGTGCATTTTTAGCATGTAGTAATTACCCTGAATGCACATTCAAAAAGCAAGTTGCAAAAGATGATAGTAATGATCAAAACACAGGTCAATCAATTGTAGATAATACAAAAGAGCTTGGAATGCACCCCGAAGGTAAAACTGTGTATTTAAAGAAAGGTCCGTATGGTTGGTATATTCAGCTTGGTGAAGCTGCATCTAAAAAAGAAAAGCCAAAACGTAGCCCACTTCCAGCATCTATCTCTCTAGATAATTTAGACTTGGATACAGCGCTAAAGCTACTAAGCCTTCCTCTTAAAATAGGTACTCACCCGCAAGATAGTGGAGAAATTTTAATGGGCATCGGCAAATTTGGTCCTTATTTAAAATATCAAAATAAATTTACCTCTATTCCCAAAAACATAGATCCTTTTTCAGTTAATGTAGAGCAAGCCACAGAAATTATTGCAGCCAAGATTGAGAAATCTACGAAATCAAAGAAGTAAATTAGACATTCCTAACTAAGAATAGATAAGTATAATCTATTCTTAGTTAAAGCGTCCCTTCTCTTTATTGGACTTTTTGTCACGCAACGCAGCCTGAGCAGGGCTAGCGCGCCCTCTCTTTGCCTTGATTAATTTAGTGACTCTTTTACCAATAGACTTTGCTACCTTTTTTACTGCTTTAGTAAGTTTTCCTAGATTTGTATTAGCATATTTTTCCGCCTTTCTTCTGCCTTCTATTGCTTTACTCCTCATGGCAAAAACGTCTTTAATTGCATTACTACCTCCTTTAGCGGATGTGTTGATCTGAATAATCTTATCAGCATATTTTATGACTTGGTCGTGATTATTTCTTTTACTCTCATGCTGTGCACCAGAATTAAGCAGATCGATAGCTTCATTCGGTTTGCCCCTAAAACGAAGCACTTCAGCTCGTGACGTAATTGCATCTGCATTATGCGGATCAATCTTAAGCATCTCTTCAGTACACTGCATGACAACTGTATTGCGGGTAATATTATCATTCTCCGTCTGCGCACTAGTTATAACACCATGAAGCACTCCTAAAGCTTCTTCCTTTTTACCAGAAGACTGGAATGACTTTGCGTTTTTTAGAGCCTCTTCTACATCTTTCTGAGTAATTATGATTTTCCTAGCTTAATTAATTTATAACTGCATAAGAATATCTTAACACTCCGTTTGTTATTAGGCAAATTTTGTATATCTAGATACACAGATACATTGGCTACGCCAATTACTCGTACGTATTTGATACTTACATTAAATGTTATGCATTCTTGAACGATATCAAAAAGATCTACGAGACATATGATATACCTATTGCTAATCTAGTTAGCATATTTGTTAATTATTATAATTATATGCCTAAATATTTAAAAAAAGAAAAAAATAAAGATAAAGATTCTATAAACAAAACAAACTCAATTAACAAGAAATCGCTTAAAAATGAATCACTCATTGATACAAAATCAGAACTCCAGTCAAAATCATGCGAGTCAGAAATAAGTGGTAAATGCATTATTCACTACAAAGACTTGGAAACGCCCTACTACCACGGAAGTATTCCTGATGAGTGGAATCGTTTTATGCCATATATACATGGATTATTAGGTGATAACAATCTTACAGATCGCTAATAAAATTGGACATTTCTTCCATTCTATAATTGATTAGAAAATTTTGCTAGACACGGGTTTAATGTAATGCTAACATGCAACCGAAAGTGTGGGTACTATCACCCATTCCCACACTTTCAGTTGATTCTCGACTTACGCTTTTGGCGTCTTGATAAATCAATCGCAGGTTGGGAACATTGTTGCGGGCGGAAGGTATATTTTGTAGCGTTTTTCATCCTAGTTGGTTATCTGCCTTCCTCCCTCCTTTATTTTTCTACTCTTTTATAGGGTTTCTTACTGATTTACCTCCCTTAGAACAATATACTTTCCACATTATTGTAGTGTATTAATGATATTAATAGTGGACAGAAGTACATTTTTTACAATATCATATTTTGTTGAATAATATCCTGAGTTTGCACTCTCTATAAAAAAGAAAAGATCTATAAAATGACTCAAGATAAGAAAGGTAAAACTTCTCCCAATAAAGAAAAGCTAGACAAATTATCGCTTGCTTTACGCAAGAATCTGATGCGCAGAAAAAATGCTAGAAATACTACTAACAAACAATAAAAACAGCATTACTTATGAGTAAATTATATATTGGCTTTATGAGCGGAACATCTCTTGATGGGGTAGATGCATCTCTGGTAAAGACTGATGGTGATTTAGAATTTGAAGCGCTATGCAATACACATATTGCTTACCCTAAAAACATTAAATCACAAATAAAGGATCTGACAAGAAATATGGATGCTCTTCCGATTTTAGAAAAAGAAATAACGCATTATCATATAAAAGCAGCACAAGATTTGCTTGAACAAAAAAATCTCTCAAGCAAAGATATATGTGCACTTGGTTTTCACGGACAAACAATAATACATAAGCCAGAAATAGGTTATACAATGCAAATTGGTAATCCACATATGCTTGCCAAGAATGTAAATATTGATGTAGTACATGATTTTCGTAGAAGTGATCTTGCTTTAGGAGGTCAAGGCGCTCCACTTGTGCCTATCTTCCATAAATACCTAATGCAAAACCAAGTACAGCCCGCAGTGGTACTAAATATAGGTGGAATTGCAAATCTTACATATATCGATAAAAAAACTCTGATTGCATTTGATACTGGAACTGGTAATGCTCTAATAGATGACGCGATGAGACAATATTTTAATCATGAATTTGATAAGAATGGAAAAATTGCCTCTATTGGCAATGTTGATCATGAGATGGTTAACAGAGCTATGTCTGATGAGTATTTCTCTCAAAAATACCCGAAATCTCTAGACCGTGACCACTTTAAATTTTTAATAAAGCTTCTATCTAATCACCCAGCAGAAGATATCATCTCAACATTAACATACATAACATCTGCAACTATCGCTCATGGTATATCTAGCTTACCTAAAACCCCTGAAGTAATTACTTTATGTGGAGGAGGTGCAAAGAATATACAAATGATCTCTTGGTTAAGATCTATCTTATTGTCAAAAAATATTAAGTGTAAAATTGAGGATATATCTGTGATAGATAATCATGACACAGATTATATTGAGTCTCAAGCGTTTGCTTATCTTGCTGCAAGATTTTATAACAACCTACCAAGTGCATTTCCAAACACAACTGGTGCAAGAAAAGCTAATATTTGCGGGTGCTTAGTGAAATATTAAAAATGGTCAAGTTGCATACTATAAGAGAGAAAGATATCCTCCTCTCTGTATATAGTAGATTAAGTATTTCCCTGCAAAAATTGCATTATAATTTATATTGCAGCGCAATGCTTAATATTGGAGTTTTTTCCAAAAATTGGCCAGGGACAAAACCTTTAGTTTTATAACCAGCACGGGCTATAAGACTCATACTATTGGTAACCTTGTATGAACCGTTCAGTACTGCCATATAACCATTCTTCGGTTTAGCTCTATATGGATCTTCTACAAATAATTCTGGTTGACTCCAGAAGGCTGCATCAAGACCAATCTTCAGTTCACCTACTTCAAATAATTTGAATATTGAAATATCCGCTGAATATGTAGTGTAATTCTTGACTGATTCAGCATTTTTTAATCCAGAAAATACGCCTAGTGTATCACCTTGTTTTATTTTACCTTCAGATACAAGTTTTTGATATTCAAGTATCTCATCTGGTGTTAATGGTTGAGCGTCTCTAGTTTTTGATTGCTTTCCGTAGCTAAAACCAACCTTTATTGGTGTATAATCTGTAAAAATATATGCACCAACTTTAGTTTCTAATGCTCCATAAGGAGTTAGGATATTTCTTGCAAAGGGACTTATGCCAAAATTATCAGTAATTTGTAATCTTGGAATATCTACATTATTCCCCGTAGCAGCAGAATAAATAGAAGTCAGCATTACGGGATCTAACATATCCAAAAGACCTCTAGAACGTATCTTGTTTATATTCATAGAACTCTTACCATACATCTTGTTCATATCATCTGAGTAAGACACAAGGTCGTGACCATCCAGATTTGTACTTCTGTAAGTATAATAAAGCTGATTACCAGCACTAAACATGTACCCAAAACCCATTATAGGATCTATTGGCTGATTATGCTCTAACAAGCTATTTGCAATTTTCTGTGATAACAGATAATTTGTTTCGTTTCCACCTAAAGACATAACGGCTTGCTCTTGAAAATGAGTCTCACCCATATTTGAAGTTCTGGCAGACCCACCAAATATTCCGATGTTAATCTCTTCAATTGTACCACCTAATTCAACGCCCCTGAAACCATGACCAGCGATTTCATGATTTAACAAAACTATTTGAAAGGCGCCATAACCTAAAGCCAATCTATATAAAATATTATCATTCAACTTGTAAGAATCGCTTAAATAGGTGAATGCAAGTCGTTAACGCAAGTTGGCTATCTTTTTTACGTCCTTCAAAATTTCAGAAGGGCTGTTAAATTTCAAACAACTTCTTGGTCTATTATTTAACTCTTTTTCAACCTTGTCAAGCATCTCTTGACTGATTAAATTAAAGTCAGTTTTCTTTGGGAAATATTGTCTAATTAACCCATTGGTAT
>Ga0206126_10003413_pt1 | contig 16148 bp, 24 predicted proteins | sample Helgoland_Spring_5_FD_148621 | JGI IMG/M metagenome (GOLD analysis project Ga0206126, IMG submission 148621) | Pelagic subsurface seawater microbial communities from Kabeltonne, Helgoland, North Sea - Helgoland_Spring_Bloom_20160412_1 | ecosystem: Environmental > Aquatic > Marine > Epipelagic ...
TAGATAAAAATTCAAATGTAATGTTCACATTTGCAGGTTCTGAATTAAGAGTAACTGAATTTATTAAAAGTAGTATAGATTATTATTTAGAATAGGTTTTTTTTATCACTAGATTTAAAAATCACAATTATTAAAAAAGAAAAAAAAGTGATGACACCACAAAGAAAAGAGATAATTAAAAATCTATCTATTACAATTTCAAAAGAATCTAAAAAAGTTAATGGAAGAAACATAAAACTCATTGAAACTCTACAAAAGATTTTAGATAAAGCTAAACGATAGGCATATCTTCTTCTTTTAGTTCAGCAACTTCTAATCCAAGACAAGCTATTATAACCAGCTACAATAGACCTGTATTATACAACAACATAGTCCTCTATAAAGGGAGAAGATTAATAAGGTTTTAATAATTCTTATATTTATTATATGCGCAGAATATTGTTTTTATTGTAATCACTTTTGGTTGTTCTGATACATTATGTGGAACAAGGATTGTTTCTGGAGAACAAAAAACTTTATCACTTGGTCCAAATGGGGGATGTTATTATGTTAATAACAATGGCAATAAAAGCTACGTTGATAAAAGTGAATGTAATTGTGATGATTTATTAAATATCGATGACTCTAACAATAAAAAAAGTTCTGTAATAATTCAAAAAGGGGTTTATGAAGTTTCTTATAATGAAATATATGAACAACCCAATTGGGTTAAATACACAGTGAGTAACAGGCCTAAAAATGTTGATAGAGGAAGTATGGATTTTCATAATGAAAGTGGAGTTTACACCTCTAATGATGCTGATTACAGTAATAACCCTTGGGATAAAGGGCATCTTGCCCCCGCAGCTTCATTCAGCGATACGTATGATAATCTTTATTCAACGTTTTCTTATGTTAACTGCGCAATGCAAATTGATAATTTAAATAGAGGTGAATGGGCAGAACTTGAACAACAAGTTAGAGATTGGTCAACAACAGGCTCCATAAATGTTGAAGTTGAACTTGTTTTTGGAAATGAAGTTAGATCAACTGGAGTTAGATTGCCAACCGGATTTTGGAAACGTTTAACTTTTAGTGATGGAACAAAGAAGTGTTTTTATTTTCCTAACTCAAACACAAATAAAAATTGGGATCAGTACCAAGCTAATTGTAACTAAACCATAGGCATATCTTCTTCTTTTAATTCAGTAACTTCTAATCCACTTAAGTAGGTTAAACTAATATTTAAACTTTAATATTATAACTCTAAACAATATATTTAAACAATTAGTCGAATAAAACAATACAAATAACATTTCTATCAGAATGTTTTTTTATATTTAATAGACTAATCAAAATTTTAACAAAATGAAAAAAATAATATTTATCGTATCAATTTTATTTTCAATTACATCTTATTCACAGGTAGCTTCTGGAAGTTTTATAGTTTTAAATGAAGGAGCAGAACAAGATTATTTGAATATCGAAGAACTTTGGCAAATATATCATCAAAAATCAGTAAATGATGGTCACAAAAATCATTGGAGTATTTGGAAGGTTGATGTTTCTAATTATGATGATAAAATTGAAAAAGATAGGTTTCCAGACTATTTTATTTTAGAGGGTTATGATAATTTAGATGACTTAAATGCTGAATATGCAAGGTATACACCTGAGGGCTGGAAAATGATTTCAGGACACATTAAAAAATCTATGAAAGGAAAAATGTCATCTAGAAAAATTGATAAAATCTTATCAAAACAAGTCAGAAAAGAAACAAGAACGTATCATCATCAGTTTTTGGCTTCGACCCCATTTACTGGAGGACGTCTAAAAGCTGGAGATAAAATGAGTTTAGCTCCAATGAAACAATTACAAGACGATTATGAAGATTATGAAGTGAATTTTTATAAAAATATTTTTTCTAAACACGTTATGGATGGAAATCATAGATGGTGGGGGTTTTCTAAAATTATTGACAGAAGTGAAAGTGGACTAGATATAAGCACTCACTCTGCCTGGAATATGTGGACAGAGGGTAAAACGATTGCTTGGCCTGAGGATTTTGCATCAAAAAAAATAATGGAAATAACTCCACAAGCTAGGAAAATGTATAATCCAATCCAACTAACACTAGTTTACATTGCAGATTAAATAAAACCTAAAAACTTATGAAAAAATTATTATTAACTATTATTATTATCAATATTCTATCCTGTTCAAATACCGTTAAAAATAATGATTCCATAGTCTTTTATGACGATTCTATTTTAAACATTATAGATAAAGAAGCTGAAATTCAATACATAGTTGATTCTTTGACTGTTGCTGAGGGACCTTTGTGGGATGAAAATTCATCTTCCTTGCTTTTTACACAAGTTCCAAAAAATCAAATTTATAAATGGAATGAGCAAGAAGGATTTGATGTTTACATATCTCCTTCAGGCTTTACTAATTATGCTCCTGTAATTCCAAATATAGGTCTTTCAGGTGCAAACGGATTGACTTTTGATAATGATGGAAATTTAATAATTGCTCAACACGGGGATAGAAGGCTATCAAAAATAGAAAATACCCAAACTACTAACCCAAATTTCACAACCATTGTAGATAATTATCAGGGTAATAGATTTAATAGTCCAAATGATGTAGTAGTATCAAGTAATGGGGATATCTTTTTCACAGACCCAACATATGGCTTTATGAATTTAAGTGATTGGTCATTTGATGAATCTGTTAAAGAGTTAGATTTTAGTGGTGTTTATAAATTTAGTACAGAATATGGGATAGAATTAGTTTCAAATGAACTTGATTTGCCAAACGGGTTAGCACTATCAAATGATGAAAGATATTTGTATGTTAATAGTTCAAATACAGCTGAAGCTCCAATTATCTTAAAAATTGATTTAGAAAATGAAAACAAATCAGATTTGTTTTTTGATGGAACAGAATTAGCTAAAGAATTTCCTGGAAATTTTGACGGATTGAAGATACACTCTTCAGGAAATATTTTTACAACTGGACCAAATGGAATATTAGTCTTATCTCCAGATGGTGAATTATTAGCTAATATTAAATTTAAAGATATGTTAACTAATTGTGCATTTGATTCAGAAGAAAATTATCTATATGTTACTGGATTTTCATTTGTTGCCAGAATTGCCTTAAAAAATATTATTTAACCATAGGTATATCTTCTTCTATTAATTTAGCAACTTCTAATCCAAGTAAGTATATTAAACTAACATTTTAATCTGAATGTTTTTTATATTAGTAGCTCTTAACTAAAAAATATTAAAATGAAAAAAGTAGTCTTGCTATTCTCAACAATCTTAATTACAATTAGTTGTCAGAATCAAAGTCAAAATCCAATAGAAAAATTTCAAAAAAATTTAGTTAATCAGGGCATAACTGGTTCAAATGTTGCCCAGGTTTATAAAGATGGAGAAATTATTTATAATAATATTACTAATTCTGGAGCTTTAGGTGACAAGGATATTAATAAGAATACGATTTTTCCAATATGGTCTATGTCTAAAACTGTAACCACAGTTGCAATGATGATTTTACTGGATGAAGGTAAATCCAACCTAAATGATAATGTAGCCGATTACTTACCTGAATATAAAAATATAAAGTGTAAAGGACCTAACGGAATTTATAGTTGTGAGAATGAATTAAAAATAATTCATTTACTAACTCACAGATCTGGGTATACATACTATGCAGATAGTGGTGCTAATTGGGTTGCCTCTTTACATACAGATTTACATCCTGCAATTACAAATCCAGTTAGATTTAATAATCTGGATGACTATTCTAAGGCAGTTTCCGAAATTCCTTTAGAATTTGAGCCTGGATCAATGTATGCCTATGGGATTAATCAGGCTATCCTTGGAAGATTAATTGAGGTTATTTCTGATCAGACTTTTTATTCTTATTTAAAGGAAAATATTTTTGATGTATTGGAAATGAATGACACTAAATTTCATTTAACCTCAGAAGATAGAAAAAGATTTCAACCATTAAGAGTTAATATAAAACCTAATACAGCTTTTAATAATACCGATTTTCATTTGGATGGTTATACCGCTGCTTTGGATGGATATACATATAATGAAAATAGTCAAGCTCATTTTGGTGGTGAAGGTTTAGTTTCCACAATGTCAGATTTCTCTAAATTTTGTGAAATGCTTGTTAACAATGGAGTACACAATAATAAAAGAATTATTTCTGAAGAAAACATAAAGACTATGACTTCAAAATATTCCAACGGTTATCCAGATCCAAGTGAACCAAATGTTTTTCCTTTAGAGGGATACTCCTATGGATTTACTTTTAGTGTACTTGAAGATAGTGATGCTTGGGCCTCAGGTGCTCCAAGTGGAATATACGGTTGGTCAGGATATCATAATACCTGGTTTTGGATTGATCCTACAAATAACTTATATGCTTTATTTATGTCAAATTCAATAGAACCTGATTTTAGTATTCTAAAAGATTTTCAAATAGCAACTTATAAGTTTATTAATTAACTAAAATTTTACAAAATGAAAAAATTATTATCACTATTACTTTTTATCTCAATAATTAGCTGCAAACAGTCCAATAATCCTGAAGCTTCTTACAGTATAAATGAATTAATTTTTGTTGTTGAAATGAACTCAAACGAGGGTAAATCAATCGAGGAGATTAAAGAGTTTTCTCAATATTATACGGATGCAATAGATAAGAATGAGCCAAATTCTTTGGGTTGGGGATTTTATGAATATGGAGATAAAATAATTCTAATTGAGAGGTATTTAGATGATAATGCGATGATGCAACACGGAAAAAATGTTTCTGAGGGTGGTCCTCTTGAAATACAATTTGTAAAATTTATGGAGCATTTTACAATTAATAAAATTGACGTGTATGGTAATGCATCTGACGAGTTAAAAGAATCTGTAAAACCTTTTGGACTTCCTTTTTACTTTCACAATGCATACGCAAAGTTTAGTAGAGGTTAACCATAGGCACATCTTCTTCTTTTAATTCAGCAATTCTTATATTTATTAAATTAAAAAACTCCTTTATAAATGAGTATAATAATGTTTTTAATAGGTGTGATTATATCCTCTATCTTTTTTATGTCTTTTGTGTGGGAAATGAAACAAGAGAAGAAACAAAAGGAGAAGGAGTTGTTGGATTACAAATACTACTACACAAGAAACCTCCTAAACGAAAGAAAGAAACAACCTAAACGAAAGAAAGGTTCTCAGAGTAGAATGAAAAATTATAATTGGAAAAAATGAAAAAACAAATTCTACTATTACTGTTTATTCCACTTGTGTTTTCTTGTTCAAATGAAAGTAGTGAAGATAGTACTAATGAAGATACCCCCTTTTTTTTAGCACCTAATGGCGTAACAATCAAAGCTAGAGATTGGGTAAAGCCTGGAACAACAAGTATTCTTAATGGAATTGTATATACTGCTGTAGACAAAGAGATGCTTATAAGGATGAATAATGAGAGAAGGGATTTAAGCAAAGTTGTAACTACATTAATTACTGATATGAGTATGTTGTTTTATCCCCCTACAGATTCAAATTTTGATGGAGTGCTTAATTATTATGATAGCTTTAATCACGCGTTTAATCAAAATATTAGAAGTTGGGACTTGAGTAATGTGACTGACATGAGTTTTATGTTTTATAGTGCTAGATATTTTAATCAAGATATTGGGTTATGGGATGTGAGTAATGTAAAAAATATGGATGGACTTTTTGTTTTTACTGAATTTTTTAATCAAGATTTAACAAACTGGTGTGTTGAGAAAATTAAATTAGAACCATTAGATTTTAGCACTCTTTCGCCATTAGCTAAAACCAACAAGCCTAAGTGGGGAGAATCTTGTAACTAAACCATAGGCATATCTTCTTCTTTTAATTCAGCAACTTCTAATCCACTTAAGTAGGTCAAACTAACATTTAAATTTGATAAATTATGATTTATCACGAGTAAAGTAATTATTCTTCCAAAGAAAAAACATTATTAAAAAAGTAGCTGTAAAAAAGTATTGAGAGGGTTCATTAAATGGGTCAAGTAAATCAGTTTCTTCACTGTAATCTGAAACGCCTAAAAGGAATAAAACAATAGCTATAATAAAAGGAAAATGTTTTAGTTGTCTTTTCATAAACCAAATATAATGTTTTAGCTAATTGTATTAAGGCATAGAATTTGTTTAGAATTAGTTTCATAATGCTACATTAAAAATATGATAACGGTAACATTAATTTTTTCTTGGTTATTTTACAAATGGAAAAAAAAATAAACATTTTGAAAGGAAGTTCACACAAAGCGGCACAGTTAAACGTTTTTGGTAATGACCTTGAATTATGTTGTTTAAAACCTGTAACTGGTGCTTATAGGGATGGATTTTGTAACACAGGTAATAATGACATTGGAACACATACAGTTTGTGCGATTGTTACTGATGAATTTTTACTTTTTTCAAAAAAAAGAGGAAACGATTTAACAAGAGACATTCCGACATATAATTTTAAAGGATTGAAAGCAGGTGACAAGTGGTGTCTATGCGCTTTAAGGTGGGTTGAGGCTTACAATAATGGATGCGCACCTAAAATTTTATTAGAATCTACAAATATTAGAACTCTCGATTTTGTGAGTCTTGAAAAGTTACTTGAATACCAAGTTTAATAGCAGTGTAATCCTAAACCATAGGCATATCTTCTTCTTTTAATTCAGCAACTTCTAATCCACGTAAGTAAATTAACAAGATTTAGATAATTGTTATATTTAGAATATGAAAAATTTATTTTTTATAATGTATTTATTTTGTTTACTGGGATGTAAATCGGTGATTAAAAACCCACTTTCTGATTTAGAATCCATACAGATTAAAACCTCATTTGTAGATCTAAACGATAACATAGTAGATTTAACAGCATTTAAAGGAAAGAAAATTGTTATTAATTACTGGGCTACATGGTGTGGTCCATGCTTGAAAGAAATGCCAGGACTTAAAAGAGCTGAAGAAGCACTTAAAAGTTACAACTATACTTTCCTTTTAATTTCTGACGAATCAGTATCTAAAATAGCTGAGTTTAAAAAAGTCAAGAATTATGACTTTAACTTTTTGAAATCGATTAAATCAAATGAAACACTTGGAATATACTCTTTACCAACATCTTATATTTTTGATGAAAAAGGGAATAAACTTGAAACCATTGTTGGAACAATTGCTTGGGACTCTCAAGAAATAATTAATAAATTAAAAATACTTTAAAATGAAAAAAATCTTTACTTTTTTCTTTATTCTAACTATAGCTTCTTGTTCGTCAAAGGAAGTTGTGATTGAAGAAATTTCTTTCTTATTTGAGAATAGTAATGCCCAACCAAATTTAGTAAGCAATGATGGTTCCTTATCTTTATCATGGATTTCCTCTTATAATGAAGATAATGCTTCGTTAAATTTAAGTCAATTCAAAGATGGTAAATGGACAAAACCTCTAACAATTGCTAATGGTTCAGATTGGTTTGTAAATTGGGCTGATTTTCCAGCTCATGCAATCAGTGGAGATTTAATATTAACAAATTATCTTAAGAAATCAGATTCAGGAACTTATAATTATGATATTGTTTTAAATCTTCAAAAATTGTCTGGCGAGAAAATAAAGGAAGACTTTATATTAAATAATGATAGCATTAAAGCAGAGCACGGTTTTGTGAGTATAATAACAAATGAAAATCAAGGTTTTTATATTACTTGGTTAGACGGCAGAAATACTACAGAAAAAGAATTAGATGGATTTCATAAACCAATGACCATTCGATTTGCTGAAATAACAGCGTTAGGAGAAGTTGTAAATGAAACCGAACTTGATTCATCAACCTGTGATTGTTGTCAGACTTCTATAGCGGCATCAGAGAATGGACCTATTGTTGTTTATAGGGACAGAAGCAAGGAAGAGGTTAGAGATATTTATTTCACTCGAAGAATAGATGATGTTTGGGAATCACCAAGTTCCGTTCATCAAGATGGGTGGATAATAAATGGATGCCCCGTAAACGGTCCTAAAGTTGCCGTTAATTCAAATAATTTTGCAATCAGTTGGTTTACGGTATCAAATGGAAAACCAACTGTCAACCTTTCGTTTTCAAAATATAATGGTAAGTATTTCGGTAGCCCGATAAAAATAAACGATCACAATGCTATAGGCAGAGTAGATGTTGAATACTTAAATGACCAGGAGGTAATAGTCAGTTATATTGAAGTAGACGATGTTAGTACATATCTAAGGATAAAAAAGGTGTCAATTGATGGAAAAGTTTCAGATCCAATAACAGTTTCTGAAATTGATGGAGGAAGAAACACAGGGGTTCCTCAATTAGAAATATTCAATGAAGAAATTTTTATAGTTTGGACAGCTTTCATAGAGGGAAAGAACCAACTGAAGTCCGTTAAATTAAACTCTGAAAACTTATAACACCTGAAAGTCATGATGCTTCATACAATTATAGGTTTACAGAATTTAAATTTAAGTCGCAACTGGATTTAGTGTTGCTACAACTTTGAATAATAGGGGGAGTAAGTAATAACGTTACACTACACATTGTAAACCTTAAAGAAATCGGAGGTTTTTTCTTTGCAATATCCATAAAAGGAATAGATTAATAAGGTTTAGATAATTGTTATATTTAGAACATGAAAAAACTATTCCTACTATTTCTAATTTCATTTCTTTTTCAAAGCTGTTTTAGTTATAAATCAGTAAATTTTAATGATATCAAAAATGAAAAAAAACAAAAATTTGAGGTTTCAAAAATTGATAAAACAAATATTAAAGGTCGATTAGTTTCTATTGATGAAAATGTGATGATTTTAGAAAACAGAAACGGGAATCAAACAATTAATGAGAATGAAATTTATGATGTCAAAGTAAGGAAATTTTCAATCATAAAATTAGCTACGGGAATTGTTGGAACATACGGAGCTCTGTTTGTTATTGGTATATTGGCTTTAGCAGGTTTTGCATTATAGCTTAACCTGAACTAAATCATGTGCATATCAGATTCTTTTAATTCACCAACTTATAATCCACATAAGTTAATATTAAATTTTCGTTAAAAAAACTCTTTTCTATTTTTCTGGCATTGATATTGTAAAGTATTTAACTAAAATAAACATTATGAAAAAAATTATACTATCATTTGTTGCTTTATCTTTCACATTTGGAGTTTACTCCCAAACAATAGTTGAAGCAGCTGTATCAAACAAAGATTTCTCAACGTTAGTAACTGCATTAAAATCAGCCGATTTAGTTGGTGCGCTTTCTGGAGAAGGTCCATTTACTGTATTTGCTCCAAATAATGACGCATTTGCTAAAATAGATTCTGAAACTTTAGGAAACCTTTTAAAACCTGAAAATGTAAAAGCTTTGTCAAACATTTTAACTTACCACGTAGTTTCTGGAAAACTAATGGCAAATGATGTTGTAAATGCATTAAACTCGGGTAACGGGATGGCAAAACTTACAGCATTAAATGGCCAAACTATTACTGCTAGAAGTAAAGATGGAAAAATCTTTTTAGAAGATTCACAAGGAAATATGAGTGAAATTATAGCAACTGATGTTGCAGGTACAAATGGAGTTATCCACGTGATAAGTTCTGTTGTAATGCCAAAATAATTTCAGTCAAAACAAAATAAAATTAAACCCTGCAAATTGTAGGGTTTTTTTTATCATTAAGATTTAAAAATCACAATTATGAAAAAAGACAAAAATGTGCTGACACCAAAAAGAAAAGAGATAATAAAAAATCTATCTATTACAATTTCAAAAGAATCTAAAAAAGTTAATGGAAGAAACATAAAACTCATTGAAACTCTACAAAAGATTTTAGATAAAGCTAAACGATAGGTATATCTTCTTCCTTTAATTAAGTAAATCTTATATTAGTTTAATGTTTAATAACTCAAGGTCTATATCTGTTACTCAAAAAATAGATTCTTCAGCTTTAGAACTTTGGAAAATAATCTCAAAACCAGGAAATTTAAACCTTACACATCCATTCTGTAAAAAAAATGACATAATTAAATGGAATGGCAAAGGGTCAAAAGATATTCTAATTTATTTGAACGGATTGACTTATTTTAGAGAGTTCACAGATTGGAATAATCAAAAGGGTTACAGTCTGCTAATTGGAAGAAAAAGAGGACCAAAATCAAAAGTAATCTGGCAAATAAACTCAAATAATAATTCAGTTTTTTTGACAATTACTGTTTATCCTTACATATTAAATAATTGGCCAAAAATTATTTCTTGGTTACCCTTTGTATTTTACATTAAACCAAAATTAGAGAATTATTTAAATTCAGTTATTGGGGGGATTAATTGGTATTTAATTAATAATAAACCAGTTCCGAAAAACTACTTTGGAAATCACTCCTGGTTTTCGAAAATTTAAAACCTAAACTATAGGCATATCTTCTTCTTTTAATTCAGCAACTTCTAATCCACGTAAGTAGGTTAAAATAATGTTTAAACTTATTGAATGTTTAGTTTATAGATACTGAGATAACGGTCTTTCCCCATCCTATCTTTAATGTCATATCTTTATCAAACATCATTGAAAGAGCCTCAATATTTTCCTTAGCTGTAGATGTTTTAGCGGGCACTCTAATAACATCTAATTCTTGGTTATAATAATACGAACCCCAAACATTTCTTGCTTTATTAATTATTACTGTCCAGTCTCCTTGGTAAGAAGGTATTGTAAATAGACTATAAGTACCTGCTTTTAATGCTTTTCCTCCAAAAATAACATCTTTATAAAATGTGATTTCTGTTGCTTCATTTGCTCCTGTTCTCCAAACCTTTTCAGGTGGAGCCAATTTCACTAAATCTCTTCCTTTTAATTGGGGACGACTGTAAATTACTTTTACTATTTTGTCTGAAATTGTGTAACTAGTAGGAAATGCTGCCAGATCCATTGGGCTTTTATCTAAGTTTTTAAATTCTTGTGCGGTTATTTGCAATGAGCTTATTAATGTAATTACAAAAGCAGCGATAGTTAAAATTGAATTTTTCATATTTTTTTTAATAAAGATATTAATTAACACTTAAATATATCATTTTAAAATAAAACACTTGTAACAACTATAAAGACAAGCTAAAAAATACTTTTAAACAACATAGTCTTTCACATAAGGTGAGGGGGATTAATAAGATTTAGATAATTGTTATATTAGAATTACTAAATCAATTCTAAGTTAGTTGAACCATTATGAGTGAAATTAAACCAAGTAAACAGATTTATTCAAACTACTCAGCTGAAGACTTTAAAGTATGGGAGTTATTATACTTAAAACAGATTAAATTGCTTAAAGGAGTTGTTTCTCAAGCCTTTTTGAAAGGATTAGATTTGCTTGATTTTAATTCTTCAAAAATACCTGATTTCAATGATGTTAATAAAAAACTCAAAAAGTTAACTTCTTGGCAAATAAAAACTGTTTCTAATATTGCAGAACCAGTTTATTTTTTTTCTTGTCTTTCTAAAAAACAATTTACCTCAACTTGTTGGTTGAGAAATATCAAAGAAATTGATTATTTAGAAGAACCCGATATGTTTCATGATGTTTTTGGTCATATTCCTTTGCTTTCTAACCATATTTATTCTGATTTTTTTCAAAAACTCGGAAAATTATCTCTAGAATTTCTTGATGATGATTTTAAAATAAAACAACTTCAACGTCTATATTGGTTTACAATTGAATTTGGCCTTATAAAAAATCAAGATACTTTTGATATTTACGGAGCTGGTATTATTTCATCTGAAAAAGAAATTAAAAATGTTTACAGTGAAAACTCAATAAAAAAACCCTTTAATTTGTCTGAAATATTAAAACAAGATTTTATAATTGATAAAGTTCAAAACATATACTTTTTTATAGATTCTTTTGACCAACTTTTAAATTCTGTGGATCAAATTCGAAATCTAATTAATTCAAAACTATAGACCTATCTTATTTTCCAATTTTATAATTAAACAATGCCTTTAATAGAAACCGACTATACTCCTCCATTCCTTTCCAAGAATAGACATTTTAACACCATTTACAGCTCATTATTTAGAAGAATCAAACGTATTCCTTTTAAACGAAAGCGCATAGAAACATTAGACAATGATTTTCTAGATGTTGACTTAATTGATAATGGAAGTAAAAAAATTGTAATATTATGTCATGGACTTGAAGGTAGTAGTAACTCAAAATACATACTGGCTACAGCTAAATTATTATCTAAACATGGCTATTCAATCGCTGCAATGAATTACCGTTTTTGTAGTGGAGAAATCAATCGCCAGCTAATCACATACCATAGTGGAAAAACCGATGATTTACATACTGTAATTAATTATGTTCTTCCAAATTATGATGCTATTTATTTAGTAGGATTTAGCTTGGGAGGAAATCTAATTTTAAAGTATAATGGAGATGGCTTGTTTGCTTTGAGTTCAAAAATTAAGGCTAGTGTAGCGATATCTGTTCCAATAGATCTAAAAGGTTCGTCTATTTCACTTCAGAAACGAGAAAATAAACTCTATAACTGGCGTTTTTTACGAACCTTATCTAAAAAAATGTATTTAAAACACAATCAATTTCCAAAAGAGCTAGACATAAATCCGTTGAAAATGATAAAAAATTTGACTGATTTTGATGAATATTTTACAAGTAAAATCAATGGTTTTAAAAACGCACAAGATTATTATTTTAAAGCAAGTAGTAAGCAATTTATATCTAATATTTCAAGACCTACCCTTTTAATTAACGCTAAGGATGATCCCTTTTTGTCTCAATCCTGTTTTCCAATTAACGAGGCAAAAAACAGTTTAAACTTTTATTTAATGATTCCTAAATATGGCGGCCATGTAGGTTTTATTTCTAAAGGAGATTTTTATTGGTCAGAAAATCAGATTTTGAAATTTATTGACAGATATTAAATAGTAGTATTAAAGTTTTTGATTTTTAGCTAATACTTGCATATCCGCAACAAGATCAGTTTCATCCATAATTTCACGACCTAAAAGAGTTTCAATTATGTCTTCTAGAGTAACTAATCCTCTTACAGTACCGTATTCATCTAAAACTATAGATATGTGTTCTCTTTCTTTAATTAACTTATCAAAAGTTTTAGGTATAGGAGATTCGTAATCTGATGTAATTGATTTTCTTTTTATTTTGGAGAGCTTTAAATCTCCTTTTTGTTTAACGATATATTCTAAAATATTATCTTTTAAAACATATCCAGTAATGTTGTCCATTTTTTCTTTGTAGACTGGAATTCTTGAAAATGATAAATTAGGATTGTCTTTATAAAATTCTTTGATTGAAACATTTTCAGAAGCAATTTTCATAACTGAAAAAGGGGTCATGATATTTCTAATTCGAACATCTTTGAATTTTATCATATTTTTAATGATATCAGATTCATTTCCTTCAATAACACCTTCTTCTTCAGCAATTTCAGCCATAGTTGAAAAATCTTCTCTTGAAAATAGATTAGTATTTTTTGATTTATTTATAAGTTTTGTAAAAAATTGAAGTAAAAATAATATTCCAGAAAACTTAAATAATGGTATAATATTTTTTAAAAATATTGAAGTTGTTTTTACAAGTTTATGCCAATAAGTCGCACCTAATGTTTTAGGAATTATTTCAGAAACTAGTAAGATTAGTATTGTCATAATACCTGAAACAATTCCAACAACTAAATCCTCAGTTAGAAAAATTCCAAAAATTTCATAGGAATTATTATTAATTGACGAGTAGAGTTCCTTGGCTTGAACTCCTACAAGAATTGCTCCAACAGTGTGAGAAATAGTGTTTAAAGTCAGAATTATAATCAGAGGCTCATCTATATTTTCCTTCATTTTTTGAAGGTTCAAAGCATATTTTTTACCCTCGCTTATCTTGATTTTCAGAAAAGTTGGACTTACGCTTAATAAAACAGCTTCTAAAATTGAACAAAAGAATGAAAGTGCTATCGTGGAAATAGCATAAAAAATTAAAAGATTCAAATTATATAATAATTATTTATAGGTATAAATTAATAAAAATTTAGATCAATAGTAATATAATGTATTAAAATTATAAACGTATTAGGTCTAAAACTCAAGAAGTTTTTTTTTAGTTCAGACTCAAATATCTTTTTTAATAGTTATTTTTTTGATTGGCTTCTATTTGCCTTTTCAATGTCTTTTTTTAGGTCCGAGTCGTGTGAATCATTTGCATATTTAATCATGTATAGGTAGCCTGATAAATAAAGTGCACAAACAACACAACCCATAATGAACATACCAATATTTTCCATTATTTTCTTTTTAGGTTACGATTGTCGCCCCTTCTTTGTCTTAAAGCGACTGAGGCTGATAATATTGAAGGAACCCAAATGCCGACGAATATACCTTCTAGTTTATCTCCTGAAAACCAAAGTGTAACTGAGTAAACAAAAGAAAAGAATGCTAATATTATTGGGTAATATAATCCCCAAAATTCCATAAATTTTTTCATAATTAAATCTTTTACATTAAAAGATACAATTTTTGTGCCGTTGTAATAAATTATAAAATGAATAAAATATTTTTAATTAAATCTCAAGTGAGGAATATCCCTATTTGATTTATAATATTTTGATAAATAGTATGAAAAAAATTTAAGCTTAATTTTTATGAATACAGCATTCTTCGTCTTTACACGTACAATATTTTAAATTATAAATATGTAAAGTAGATAGGGAGATAGCCGCTAAGTAAGTAAAATACTCAGGAATATGATAGATTTCAAAACTTTCATTAATAATAAAAAAACTAAATAAACTCCACGAACTAATCAATAATATTTTAATATAAGAACTAGTGGAGTTTTGTATTGAACGTGTTATTGCTGCCAAAGAGATTATGATAAACAAATAATTCATTGATTGCCAAAAAAACGGAACTTCGTGAATTAATGTAGAATTTTGTGCCTGAGTAATAAATAATAAAGGGGTTGCAAAACAATGTAGCATACAAGTAAGGCTTGTAAAAACACCCAAGTGGTCTGAAGTAATAGTTTTTATATTCATTTCTAAAAACGCGAAAATAATTGTTTTTTTTTAATTTATCACAAAAATTATAAAATGAAAACTAGTTTTTTAAAATTATTTATATTTATTAAATGAGCGAATTTACATTAGTTGACTATTCTGCATTTGGATTATGGATTTTAATAAGCATAATTCTTTCTTATTTGCTAGTAAGAAAATTAAATTTTTTTGGAGGAGGATATCAAAATCAAAAAATACTCGCTATTGGTCTCATAGCGGGGCATTTATTTTATTTAGCTTGGAAAAAACTATGGTTAATTATAGTAAATTAAATACTGATTTTAACAAATTATCTCAAAAATTATTAATGTAACTTTAACTTATGAATCAAAAATTTTTGATTTCTGGGATGACGTGTTTAAAATGTAAAGCATCTATTGAAAATGCTCTACAAAGCTTTGAAGTTATAACTAAATTAAAAGTTGACTTTAAAAAACAAGAGTTATTTATAATTTCTAATGAAGGTTTAGCGCTTTCAACTGTTCAAAAATTAATACCTAAAAAGTATTCAATATCAGAAATGGATTTTAATGAAAAACTCATAGATAAAGAATTCGAAGGTAAAAGTAAAATTCAACAGCTTAAACCGTTATTGCTAATTATATTTTATATAACGTCGGCAAGTTTGTTTCTAAATTTTAAAAATTGGAATTGGAATGAATTTATGCTTGATTTTATGGGTTTATTCTTTATAGTTTTCAGTTTTTTTAAAATGCTTGATTTAAACGGATTCACACAATCATTTAAAATGTATGATCCATTAGCAAAACGTGTTTCTTTTTATGGGAGGATTTATCCCTTTATCGAAACATTATTAGGCTTAATGTTTTTAATGAGATATGAAATTAAAATTGCTTTAATAATAACTTTAGTTCTATTAGTAACTACTACAATTGGGGTTTCTAAAGTATTATTACAAAAACAATCTATTCAATGCGCTTGTCTTGGTACCGTATTAAAATTACCAATGACAGAGGCTACCTTTATTGAAAATTCAATTATGATTATTATGGCAATCCT
>Ga0206126_10003416_pt1 | contig 16145 bp, 15 predicted proteins | sample Helgoland_Spring_5_FD_148621 | JGI IMG/M metagenome (GOLD analysis project Ga0206126, IMG submission 148621) | Pelagic subsurface seawater microbial communities from Kabeltonne, Helgoland, North Sea - Helgoland_Spring_Bloom_20160412_1 | ecosystem: Environmental > Aquatic > Marine > Epipelagic ...
AAAAGTGTATTAGATAAAAGTGTATTAGATAAAAGTGTATTAGATAAAAGTGTATTAGATAAAAGTGTATTAGATAAAAGTGTATTAGATAAAAGTGTATTAGATAAAAATTTAAAGTTTCGTGAAAACATAATAGGTGTAATAATGAGACAAACCGATTATACAGAACATTATATAAGAGATAAATTAAATACTAAAACGGCAACTGAAATTATAAAAGAATATATGAGTGATATAAAAGACATAGATAAAAAAGATTTTGATAAATATACTGATAATAAAATAACAAAAAATCAAATTATTTATAAAGAAATACGTAAATTTATGAATAAATCTTCAATGTATAAATAAGAATAAATCTTCAATGTATAATAAGAATAAATAATATAATGTTTTATAATATAATTTATATATCTAATGTTTCAATATAATTCATAATATATGTGAATACGTCAGTTGCAACGGAACAACATTCTGAAATAATATTTATAATTTCATTTTTATTTACAGAATCATTAAAAGCAATTCTGATAATAGAGTCACTATCGTGAGGATGTATTTTTCTAAAACCACAAAAAGATAATTTATTTTTATAATAATTATTATAAAGTATAAATTCAATAACTTTTCCCAATGTATAATCTTCTCCAATTAATTTAATATCATAACAATTAATAATAGTGGAATTAGAATTATATATTAAATCCTGGTCTTCTAATATGGAATTTTTAAATTTTTGTAATTTATTAAACATAACGTTACAAGCTTTAATAATAATATTTTTATTACTATAAACACCAATAGTTTCAATAATAAAGTCAAATGAGTTTTTTAATGTAATTCGTTTCGCATCTAATAGTAACCAATCTTTTTTATAAAACTCAATTTCATCTAGAGTTTTTTCTTCTTTTAATAATATATTTTTCTTATCATTCCAAATATTATTAATTTTTTCAATATCTTGTGTAAAACCATATGAACACGTAGAAACCATATTCCAAGAAGCATTATTTTTAGCTATCCCATAATCAAATTTTGAAGAAAACATAAGATGTTCTCCATGTATATCATCGCTAATTTTAGGTCTAATTCTTGCGAATTCGATAAAATCGCCAGTTATATTATTTTTAGGGAAAATAATATCTCGTTGTTCTTTAGATAAATAAGTATCACTATTAATATCTTTAATTTTAAAATCTTCGGTAGTAATATATTTAATGGTTTCAGTATCATTTTTAACATCAACTTCTACTAAATAATTATTAATAGGGAATTCTAAATCATTAATATAAATAGGAACACACGTAAGTCTTTGTTTAATTAATTCATTATTCATTCTAGTAGTATTAATTTCAATATCACAAAGATTATCTTTATGTGGAAAAGTTCTAAAAACAACACAAGAAATTTCAGATATAATAATTCTTCTTAAAGCATTAACAAAACTAACATTAATATCACTAATAGTAAATTTTAAGGTATCTTTATCATTAATCATATTACTAAAGGAAGGGTTCATTATGTTATTTATAATATATATTAAATAATTATTTATAAATCAATTTTATAAATAATATTAAGTTTAAATCATATTCTTTTTATTAATTATAATATAATAATGAGTAGTATATTGTATTATAGTAATTATTGTGATAATTGTAAAAATTTGCTTCAAATATTTACAAGGTTAGGTTCCGATGAATTAAATAAAGAATTTCATTTTATAAATATAGATAATCGAATTAAACGTGCAAAAGATACTTTTATTATATTAAAAAATAAACAAGAGATATTATTACCCCCATCTGTAACAAGTGTACCTGCGTTGTTGTTTCTAAATAAAGGTTATCATGTAATGTTTGGTAATGATATATTACAATATTTAGAAAATAAACAACAACAAATTGTTAGCAAAGAAACTAATAATGTTAATGATGAACCATCCGCATTTATGATAAATTCAAATAATTTATATGGTGTAACGTCTGATACTTATAGTTTTTTAGATCAGAATCCTGATGATCTGTCAGCAAAAGGAAATGGAGGAATGAGACAACAACATCATTATGCAGGATTAGATTATAATAATAATATAGAAACACCACCAGATAATTATTCACCTGATAAAATTGGTGATATATCTATGGAAAAAATAATGGAAGATAGAAATAATAATATTAAATAGAAATAATAATTTAAATAAAATATTAAATATAATATATTAATATGGATAAGAATATGTTGTTAAGAGCATTTAATAATCATTTTTTGGAAATGATAGATGATATAATTTTAGTTTTTCCTTCAGATATTGAAATATCAACATTTAAATCTGTGTTAAATAAAATAAATAAAATAAATCCTAAACTTTCTATGAGAGTTTTTAAAGAACATATTATAAAAGATTATTCTAAACAAATAGATGATGGTGATATTAATTTTTTTATTAATAAAGATTACAATAATGATTTATCAGGTTTATCCAATTCAAATATAATTTTAAAAAAAATAGAATACTTGAAAACTCCAGTAAAACATATGTCAAAATCAAATCAAGATAATGTTTTGAAATATATTCAAAATTTGAAAAAATTGTGTTTACTATATGAAACCAAATAATAAAAATTATAATTATAATAATAAAACAAATTTATATTTAAACAAATATATTTTTATTTAAATATAGTATGGATGAAAAAAATATGGATGAAAAAAATATGGATGAAAAAATGGATCATTTAAAAAAAATAGTAATAGACTTATTAAATGATATTTTAACTACATTTCCAGAATATAAGAATGAATTAAACACCGACCTAGTTAATATATTAAACAATAATGAAAATAGTGATACATCAATATCATCATTATTTGAATACTTCAAATTAATTTATCCAGATAAATTTTTTGATATACTTTATCAAAATGAAGAAGTATTTAGTAAAGAAGACGTTGATTGTCATTTTCTACCAGGTATAGATTTTAAATTATTATGGAAAGAAAATATATCAGAAAATACTAGAAATACTATATGGAAATATTTACAATTAATATCATTTACTATAGTAACGAGTATATCTGATGGTAGTAGTTTTGGCGATACATCAAAAATTTTTGAAGAAATGAATGGAACAGATTTTAAAGATAAGTTGGATGAAACTTTAAATAAAATGAAGGATATGTTTTCTGATAATGAATGTATAAATAATGACAATTTACCTAAAACTGACGACATACATGAACACATAAATAATATGATGGAAGGTAAATTAGGAAAATTAGCAAGAGATATCGCAGAAGAAACAAGTAAAGAATTAGATATAGATTTGGAAGGTTCAAAAGATGTAAATGATGTATTTAACAAATTACTGAAAAATCCAACTCAATTAATGAATATGGTAAATAAAGTTGGTAATAAATTAGATGAAAAACTAAAATCAGGTGATATTAATGAAACTGAATTAATGGAAGAAGCAAGTCTATTAGTTAATAAAATGAAAAATATGCCTGGTATGAATGATATTGCTAGTATGTTAAGTAAAATGGGAATGAGTAGTGGTAAAAATAAACTAAATACAAAAGCGATGACCGCGCATATGGAACGTGGAATGAAGGTTGAACAAAATAAAGAAAGATTAAGACAAAAATTAGAACAAAGAAAAGTAAATCAAGAGAATAATATGGATAAGAAACATATGGTATTTTCAAAAGGAGAAAAAGTAGAAAAAAGTTATAAAACAGATAATAATATCAAGAAGAATAAAAAGAAGAAAAAGAAGAAAAATAAAAAATAACATAATTCTATATATAAATTATAATGATGACCCCTATATGGACGAAAGACCCTACTATTCTATTTAAAAAAAATCATATAAATCAATTATTTCCTAATAAAAATATGATAATCGAAGAAAAAATAAATTCTGTATCAAGATTAATTATAGTATTAACATTATTATCATATTTATTAAATAGTAATTTAAAAATATTATTATCTGGTTTTATAACTTTATTATTAATTATGTTATTTTATACTTTTAAAATAAAAAAACAAAACGTAGAAAGAAATATTGAAAATTTTTCAAATCCAAAGGTATATTCTGACATTAAGCAATTATTTAGTGAACCTACTGAAAAGAACCCTTTAATGAATGTATTATTACCAGAAATAAACGATACACCAAATAAAAAAGAAGCAGCACCTACTTATAACCCTAAGGTTGAAAAAGAAATAAATAACAAAATAAAAGATATGATAGTTGACAATTTTGATAATAAAGAGAATATTAGGGATAAATTATTTAATGATTTAGGCGATAATTTAAACTTTGAACAATCCATGAGAAGTTGGCATGCTACTCCAAATACAAGAGTTTGTAATGATCAAAACGCATTTGCTGAATTTTTATATGGAGATATGATTTCTTGTAAAGAAGGTAATGAATTGGCATGTACAAATTCTATGCCGCCAAGATGGATGAAACCTTAATTTAATTTAATATAATGTTTTAATAAAAAATATATAATCATTATATAATGTTCTCAAAGTATACATTAAATAATACTTCTAGAATAGGTGATGATGAATGTGATAAAAGTCAAGAAAATATACAAAATTCGAATTACTCACAATATATGTTAACAAATTATTCTCCAGAATGCCCTATATCTAATGCTATTGATTTTGCAACAAGTCAACTTAATGTAAATTATAAAGGAAGTCATCAAGTAGGTTTAGGTGGTTGTAATATAGATGATAATAGTGATTTATTATTAAATGATATTACTAGATCACCTTGTCGTATTAGTTTATTTCAACGTCCTTTTGCGACAGTTCCATATTTAGGTAGGGGGAAATCGAATCCACTATTAGAAGCTCAATTACAACAAGGAGACCAAAATTTAAATAAAAAAAGTATTAACCCAAGTAGCGAAATATGTTATATGAAATATAGTAACACTCCACTATTACAACCACTAAAAGAAACTATTGCGAATCCAAATAATTTAATTGAAGATAACGCTGCAAAAGGTTGGATACGTGGTGGTGTTCCTTCAAGAGAATTGACAAGAGGAAAAGATTACGATAATAGTATAAGAAACTAATTTAATAACTTTAATTTAATAACTTTAATTTAATAACTTTAATTTAATAACTTTAATTTAATAACTTTAATTTAATAAATAATTCAAATGATTTAAATTCAAATTTGTATTATTTATTAAATAAATATTATGTATAACTCACAATTATTATGCACGTATGATAAAATAGATTTTAATTATCAAGAAGATTTATATAGAGTTCAATTATTACAAGCTTTATATTGTAATAAATTCAATGAAGGTGTAATAAATAATAAAGTAGAAAATTTATACAATTCATTAAAAAACGAGTTATTCATTAAACAAATTTTAGAAAAAATGAAAAGTTCGAAAAATTTAGAACTTTTCATACATTTATTAGGATTAAATACGGATGATGTATTATTTAGATTTTTATTTAAATTTGAATATTTTGTTTTTTTTCATAAATGTTTATGCGAATATTATAATAATAAATGTGTTTCAAAAAAAACGTTAGATAATTTATTAAATATTATATAATTAAATATTATATAATTAAATATTATATAATATAATATGGCATCTACTAGAAATAAAAACACGATTGGTAATTATCAATTACAGCAAAAAGGTATTAACTTAATAGATAATTATAATAGTTATTTATATTCATCAAGACCAACTCAAAATAAAATACCTTGTCTAGGTTTTAACCCATCATACATGCCACGAGAAGCTTTGTCAAAAAACTCTATCGATATAGAAACAAATTTATTTGGGATAAATTCAACAAATTTAGTAGAAAATAAAGAACAGGTAAACCCACAATTAATACAAAATGATAGTGTTACATTTTTTAATAGATTACCATTAATTATGCCAAACGATTATAAAATAAGCGATAACCAACGTCCATTAAGAAATTAGTATTATTCAAGACATTAACCGAATCCATATATTTTTGGGTTTATAATTATTGAACTCAAATTTACAAAATAAATAAGGTTTATCATAATAATATATTTAAGAGAGTATATAAGCGTCCTAAAATAAATAAAATATATCTATAAAGTCGGTGTTTTCATTTTCATAATTACATTAAACGAACGAATCAATCCCGGTATTTTTTTTATGATACATTTTCATAAAAAATTTATACAAATTAATTACTATCATAAAAATTCCAAATAAATAAAAATTTGTTTTATGCTCACCTTCTAAACATATTTTTTTTGTATTAAGATGATTGAAGAAATATATTAACAACATACCAATTCCTAAATGAAAAACAGTATGTGCTATATGATCGATTTCCATTATAATATTTTCTGTTTTAGTAAGCGTTTTTTTTTTATGATTATAATTACCACCTCTCATATATAATATAATTAATCCAAAAATTACCCATATTACTTTACTAAAAATAGTTGTATATGTAAGTATATTTAAAAAATTATTATTTTGATGTTTCATTATATTATATATTTATATATAAATATATATAAATATATATAAATATATATAAATGGCATTTACACGATTCCATGATGATACTTGTAGAATCAAAAAAAAATTAGAAGTTATGGCATCTTCCAGTAGATATATGTTAGATGTACCTGGAAACGGAATGAAACCATTATTTATGGACGATCCTTTTATAAGACAACAAAAATGGGGTGCGAATTTAATGACAAATAGCATAAATTTAGAAAGCGACCTTTTAGGACTATCCAGAAATTTAAATAGAGATAATTTAGATAATAATTATAAAAACGAACAAGTTAAAAGTTCTAAAATTAAATATCCTAATTCTAAATCTATGACAGAACAAACAAGAAGCACGAATCCTGCGTGGATGTTAAGAGATATAGAACATAATAATTTTAGTTATTTACAATTTAATCCGCAGGAAAACACGTGTATTCCATTTAATAATAATATTTCTTCTAGAATAATACAAAAAAATAATTTTGTATCTTGTTGTAAATTAAATTAAATAATATATATTATATATAAATATGGCAGAATTCGCAATACCTTTAATCGCATTAGGTAGTATGTATGTATTATCTAATCAAAATGTTAAAAAAGAAGAATTTGCTAATATGGGAAAAAAACAAAATTATTTACCTAACGTTGACCCAAGACCTCATAATATGAAATATCCAACTGATAAAATTAATAATAATAATATTAAAAAATATGTCAACCCAAATCAAGCAACAGATAAATATTTTAGTGAGAGTGTTTATAAAAACGCACCTAAACAGAAGAGTGATATTGGAGTTGAAAATTTAAAAGAGAATAATCACCTGTCTTTAACTGGAGGTTCTATTGATATTGATAATTTTAAACATAATAATATGGTACCTTTTTTTGGTGCTCGTATTAGAGGTCCTACTTTAGACGCCAACATAGCAGAATCAAGATTAGACAATTTACAAGGAAGTGGTTCACAGATGATAAAAAAAACAGAAACGGCACCTTTATTTAAACCACAAAAAGATATACAGAATTCTAATGGAGCACCAAATAATAGTGAGTTCTATCTTTCTAGACAAAATCCTAGTATGTATATGTCAAATATTAAACCATGGGAAGAAATACAGGTTGCTCCTGGATTAAATAAAGGGTTTAATAGTAATGGTGGTGTAGGTTTTAATAGTGGCATGGAATCGCGAGAAATGTGGTTACCTAAGAATGTTGATCAATTACGTGTTAAAAATAATCCTAAACTTTCATTCGAATTATCTGGACATCAAGGACCAGCAAATTCACATATTCAAGAAATTGCTAATTCTGAAACACAAGGTAAAGTTGAAAAATATCTTCCTGATAAATTTTTCGAACAAAGTTCTGACAGATGGTTGAAAACTACTGGTTCCGAAAAAGCACAAAGAATCAGAGCTAAACAAGAGTTAAACGATGTAAATAGAACTACAACTACAAGTGAATATTATGGTGTTAATGGTAATCAATCTAAAAAAACTTATATTAAAGGTGAATATGAAGAAACAATAAGAAAAAATTTAGCACCCACAGCAATAATTAACGCACATGCTTCAGGACAATATAAACCTGATTTAAACAGCAATAATATTAAAAGTTATAAAACATTAAGTAATAATCGTTCGACAACAAATAGTGATACATTTGGTTCTATTCAAGGATTAGTTAAAGCTATGATTTCACCAATATTTGATGTATTGAGACCAAGTAAAAAAGAGAATGTTGTTGGAAATCTTAGACAAAATGGAAATATGCATAAAAGTGTTTCAAATCACCCTATATATAATCCCGCCGATATAACGAAAACAACTATTCGTGAAATGACTACTGATAAGGTTGGTCTTAATCATTTAAATGTAAATAAACAAAACGCTCAATCAGGAAACGGATATTTGGTTTCTGAACATCAAGGTGTAGAATTACAAAGAGATAATACAAATGTTTCATATTCTGGTGTTGCGGGACCTTCGTTATCAAAAGCTACAAGAGATTATAAAGCAGAATATGAACAAAGAAATAATAATAATAAAACTTCTATCAATAGACCTAATCAAGGTGGAACACAAATGTTTAATCAAAACAATAATATTAAAATACAAAAACAAGATTGTGATAGAAATAATAATAGGTTATGGGTTAGAAACAATTCTAAAAATAATTATAATTCTACACCAAATATTGAAAGTTATAATAAAATAACTAAAAAACCTCAAAATTACCAACAAATAAATAATGATAGAATGAATCCAGAAATTCTTGACGCATTTAAGAAAAACCCATACACGAAACCTTTAAATAGTTGGATATAATATAACATTAAAATTAATAATGGAATAAATATATTTATAAAGGTGTAAATAAAAATATATTTTAATAATATAAATGATTAAAGAATACGTATTTCCATTTATATTATTATTTGTGCTTGGTTTAATTGGCGATAAATTTAAATTATTTGTTAAAACAAATAAATTAGATAATGATTATATGATGGTTCAGAAATTTTTAATAGGTAATAAGGACTTATATTTTAAATCAAAACCTATTATTTGGATACATTTAAATAATGATATCGATAATATAAAAGATACATATTTAGATTTAACAATTAAATCTATAATTAATAAATGTAATAATTCGTTTAATATTTGTTTGATTAACGATAATGATTTATCAAATCTTGTTAATTATAATATAAATTTAAGTTATGTCGGTGATCCATTTAAATCAAAGTTAAGACAATTATTAATATCTAAATTGTTGTATAATAAGGGTGGTATCTTAATTCCTTCTTCTTTCATTTGTTTAAAAGATATGGTTGATATATATAATGTAAATACGTCTAATAATATGATGTTCGTTGGTGAATTTATAAACAGATCTATATCTTCAGATATAGAAGATTTTTATCCAAATACTAAATTGATTGGTTGTAGAAAAGAATGTAATATGATGAAATTATATATTCAATATTTGGAAAAAATAATATCAAACGATAATGTAGATGAAAGTAATTTCTTAAATTCATCAGGGCGTTGGTGTAAAAAAATGATTAATAAAGGTTATATAAATTTAATAAGCGCGCAAAATATAGGAGTAAAAGATAAATATGGAAAACAAGTTGGAATTGATAGATTATTTAAAAATTCGTATATAGAATTTATTGATAATATTAATGGTATTTATTTTTCAAATAAAGAATTACTAAATAGAACATCTTTAGGATGGGTATATAAGTTATCATCTAAAGATATATTGAAATCAAATACTTTATTTGGTAAATTAATATTATTAAGTATCGCAAACATTAATATGATTTAATATGATTTAATATGATTTAATATGATTTAACCCGTTTCACATTTAAAATGTCACGTTCGTTTTCCCACACAAAAAATATAATAATTATATATATAATGAAATTAGATTGTGTATTTACTGCAGTAAATGAAAATAAATTATATTTAGATTTTATTCCGATTTTTATTAAAACTTGGAATAAATTATATCCGGATGTAGATGTTAAAATTGTATTAATCGCTAAAGATATTCCAGAAGATTTAATATTATATAAAAATAATATAATATTGTTTAACCCTATTGAAGATGTATTAACTAGTTTTACGTCACAATTTATTAGATTATTATATCCATGTATTCTTGATTATAAAAACGGGGTTTTAATAACAGATATGGATATGCTTCCTATGAATAGTACTTATTATACTAAAAATATAGTAGAATTTGATAATAATAAATTTATTTATTATCGTGATAATGTTTGTTTTGAATATAAACAAATAGCTATGTGTTATAATGTAGCTACACCAAAAATATGGAAAGATATTTTTAAAGTTAATTCTATCGATGATATTGCAAATGTTATAAAAGATACTTTTATAAAAAATACTATTAAAGAAGGACATGGTAATACTGGATGGTCGATTGACCAAATTACTTTATATAATAAGATAATGGAATGGAATAAAAAAACAAATAATTTTATTCGTCTTAAGGAAAAACAAACTCAATTTAAGAGACTAGATAGGAATACATTTGACATTGCTAATGTTAATATCAGAGAAAATATAACTTCGGGTAAATATACGGATTATCATTGCTATAGACCAATGAGTAAATATTCTAAAATAAATTGGGAATTATTTAATTTATTGCCTAGTGCCTATTCCACACTACCATTTATAAAATCCGAATTAAAATCACCTATAGGTAATGGTCTATTTGAAATATTAATCAACACAAAGGAAAATATACTATATAAAAAAAAGAAGAAGAAAATTAATTTTATCAATATAGAAAACTACAAAAAAATAATATATGGTATTAAAAGTAATCCAGTATTATGTGAATACATTTTTGAACCAGAAAAGATTTATATAGAAAATGATGGTAGTTATTATTCTTCATTTATTAAAAATAGTATACGATTATATGATATCAATTCAAATTCTAGGATAGATGATACTATATTAGATAATTTAAAAAGATCTATCCAAGACATGAAAAAAAAGTTGAACAATTATGTAAAAATAAATAAACTAAGTGGAGATTGGGCGCTTCATAACTTAATATATTGTTTAGATACTAATAAAATTTATAACGTTGATTTAGAAGGGTTTTATACCTATCCTCTTATACATGATAATGGAAATTGTGATATAAATTATTGTAATGAAAGATTTGATAAATTATTAAAAATTATGGATAAATTAAAATCAAAAATGTTCGTTTTACAAATAAATGATTTAGTATATAATAGTAATGAAATTACTATGCAAGAAAAAGTTAATGAATATTTCACTCTAATTTTATGGAATCCAACTCTTTTTCAAGCAAAAAAAATATTAGAGTATATCCCTAATATTATTGAAAAAAAAGAAATTGTAGTTCCAAAAGAATCTTTACATAATTATATTTTTGATATATACAAGTTAGACACTCGTTGCAGTCATAATATAGTATTACCACCTAAGATTCAAAAATTAAAAGAATATGATGATAAACATTTGGTTGTAAAATTTAAAATAGATAAACCACAATATACCAATAATATATGTAATCAAGCAGTTCAATTAAAAGAAATGATCCGTAGAAAATATAAATCATATATCAAAAATTATATTAAAGATATTATGATTCATGTTGCTGATAATTTTGAACAATCAAAATATATTTGGGAAAAAAAGATATATACAATAAATATGTTAAGATTACTAATTCAAGAAGCTAAAAATCCTCTAAGATATAAAATATCAAAAACAGAAAAAAATGGTAAAGATGGATGGAATACAATAAATACTATAAATGCTTATGAAAGTTTCATAGAAGGTACGGAACATTTTTTTGTATATTGGGCATCCAATCCATCGAGATATTGTTTATCAAAAGAAAAGATAACAGATAATAATTGGGAATATTATTATGATTTTTATTGCAAGGAAAGTGAGGTTGATAGAAGAATACCTATGAATATAGTAGAAAACTCACAAAAATATATAACAGGGAATAATTTTAAAAGAATATGTGATTTTTGTATTAATAATAACAAATTAGTTCCTATCAATAATAATATTCTAAAACCATTTTATGGTTGCTTTATATTTGTTCGATGCGGGCAAGAAAGATACTTTTTTAAGAATGTATTTAATTCAATAAAAACGCCATTTTATATTGTTACTCACAATTCTGATTCATCCTCACCCAAAGAATGTTATAAGTATTTAGATAATGATAAAATTATAAAATGGTATTGTAAAAATAACGATTATGATAAATATCATCATAAATTAGAATTAATACCGTTAGGATTAGGTAATACAAGAGATAAAAATATCCTACATCAAATATATGAAAAAAAAAAATCTTTTGAAAATAAAAAATATCCATATAAATGTTTAATAAGTAGTAATTTTTCAACTTACAATGGTAAAACACATTCTAGAACAATTTGTTATGAAAGTTTAAAAAATAAAAGTTTTATTGAAATTATGTCACAACGCTTAAATTATGCAAAATATTTAAAATACATATTAGATTATGGATTTATTATATCACCACACGGAAATGGATTAGATTGTACAAGAACTTGGGAAAGTATTTTATTAGGTTTGATACCTATTGTAAAAAGTTCTACACTCGATATATTGTATACAAATCTACCCGTTATGATTGTGAATGATTGGAATGAAATAACATTAGATAAATTAAAAAATTTTAAAAATAATTGTAAAATAAAAGAAAGATATGATTTACTATATACTTACTTTTGGGATAATAAATTTAAAAATGACAGAATATTTATTAACAATTATATACCTAAAATAATACATCAAACCTATAGTTCTCTAGATAATTTAAGAAGTGATTATAAAAAATATAGCGATGGAATAAAAAAATTACATTTTGATTATAAATATTATTTCTGGTCTGATGAAGATATGTATAATTTTGTTAAGATAGAATATCCTCATCTTTATCAAAATTATATGAGTTTGCCAAAAAAAATATATCAAATTGATATTTTTAAATACTTAATAATTCATAATAAAGGTGGTATTTTTATTGATATGGATTATGAATTTTATAAATCTCTATCACCTTATATTGAAAATAAGCATGTTTTCATGCCTGTTTCTCATGAGAAAGGTTCATTAAATTGTAATTCTAAACAAGGTAAATTAAATATAAATAGTAATCTACATCCTTCATCTTTATTGGGCTCAATTAAAAATTATCCACTTTGGATAGATCTAGTTGAACAAATCTTAAAGGATCAAGATTATAACAATAATAATGGTGATGCTATATTTGTTACTGGTCCACATATATTAAGTAAATTTTTATATGAAAATAGAAATAAATATGATTCATTAAATGAAAAAAATAATTATAATGTTTCAAATGAAAAATATAAAAATACAGATAAACAAGTAGGAATACATCATTGTACTGGTACATGGAGAAATAGTATAGGTGATTGCTATAAAAATGTTAAACCTATTAAACAAATTTTTGATAAACTAACAAATTATGTAGTTTTACGTGGTCATGATGATTTACACAAGAGAATACCTTTATTAAAAAATAGTGATGATATAGATATATTGCTAACAGAAAAGAATGATCTTATTAAGCTGTGTGGTAATAATATTGTTGTTATTAATAATGAACGTATAAAATTTGATAGAAGATATATAGGAGATAATTATTATGATAGTAAATGGCAACAAAATATGATCGCCACAAAAGTAAATAGACATTTCTTTTACGTATTAGATGAACAAAATAATTACTATGCTACATTATATCATAGTTTAATACATAAAGGACAAATTCATAATAAGTATGAAAAATTATATAAGAATTTTGAAAATAAACATAAATTGAATAGTGATATACTTTCAAGATATTATCAACTTTTGAAATTTATGTTAAGAAATAATTACACTTTTACGAGAGCATACGATAGGGGAGTTGGTTTTTTTAAAAATAAATATAAGTTAAACCTTTTCATTATCAGAAAAAAAGGCATGGAACGAGAAATTATAGAAAATATATTAACTCAAATAGAGAATGAATATCAAATATTAGATAAAATTTTAATAAATATCAATAATAAAAAAAAGTTTTATAGTAATTTCTATGGAAACTACGATAAACATAAAGACGATATTGAAAAAAATAATGATAATCAATGTCTTGCAATAATTACAAATAATCCAGATGATATAAACCCAAATGAATTAAAACAAAAAATAAGAAAACAATACATTAAATTTTATCCACCATTAGGTAATATAATACATTCTAGCGATTCTTCAAATGATTGTGAAAAAGAATTAGAAATGTTATTTAATGAAAATATTGATAATTTTAAAAATATAGGTACATATTATTCCCAAAAGAAGATATAAATTTAAGAAAGGGATGAACATTATTTCTTATATATTTTTGATTTCTTCCTTCTTGTTGATTCTTTCTCAATATATTTACGAGGCTCTTTAGATTGATAAGCGTATTTCATATAATTCGTAAATGAAGATTTAGGTATTTTCTTCAAAGTTTTCTTCACATGTTTCTTTAGTTCTTGGTAAGTTATTGACTTATTTTCAATTACAAAGTAGTGCTTGAATTGACTAAAGAAACTTTCTACAGCATTTGTTTTTGGTTTGTAGGGGACGCAATATAAAATTCGGTTTCCCGTATTTTCAATTACTTTTTTAATTTCTTTATTTTTGTGTGATCCGCCGTTGTCCATTATAATCAAATTATTTTTGAATTTATTCTTTATGTACTTGTTGATAAATTCAATCATTCTTAGAGCATTCATTCCACCATTTTCATACAACTCATAACCAATGATTCTTTTAGACGACATAGCACATACTAATGTATATTTCGTAAAAACCTTATTGTTTTTCGTTTTTAGGACACATCGTTGTCCTAAATTACATCTTGAATAGTTTGATGGCATCTGAGCATATACAGATGTTTCATCAATACTGATTATCTTGTTTAGGGAATATTTGTCAACAATGGAATAAAAATATTTTAGTTCTTTTTTCAAATCAATTGCTTTACCATATCTTGTTTCTGGATAATGTCTTCTTGTTGTCCTTTTTCTAGTTATGTTGTTATCACGAATAACTCGTGCTAAATGACCTTGAGAAATATCAAAATCATCGTATTTTGTTTTTATTTTAGACCACAAAATATTTATAGATAGTCCATTATTTTTTGCCAATATCTTTTTAGCATAATTGACATGTTTCTCTTTTATTTTATATGATACATTCTTTTTAGTTTTCCTTTCTATTTTCTTATCTTCGTACTCTTTCAACCATCTAATAAATGTTCTTCTAGATATTTTGAAAATTTCTGATATTTTTTCTTGCGATATGTCATTATTTAGATAATACTCTATTGCCTTGAGTCTATTGTCAGATGAATTATGATTTCCCACCATTTCTATATAATTATATGTGACATTTTAAATGTGAAACGGGTTAATATGATTTAATTATTTTGATTATCCTTTATATAATATATTATTTCGTAGTTTGAATTAAAAAATTTAATATTTTTTTTAAATAATATTCCAATTAATTTACATATCTGTCTAATTATAGTAATAAAATTATTATATGTTTTATCACGTTTTATATAAAATGTTTTTGATTTATGATAATATTCTTCAATACTATTATAAAAGTTATATATTTCATTATTAATTAAAGATTTTTTATAACAATATTTATCTATTATATAATAATTATTTTCTTTTCTACATATTTTATCTAAAAAATCTATTAATAGATTTTTACTAATGTTTTTTTTAAAAATATTAGACATACTATATTATAGTATAATATACTTATTATATACTATAATATAACGGATATATTTAAATAATATTTTTTATTATATTTTTTATTATATTATTAGTAAAAAAAACTAACTCAATTTTATCTTCATGAATATAATGAAATGTTGTAATATATTTACATATTAAAGGTATTAATTTAAACTTACAATCTTCAGTTAATATA
>Ga0206126_10003417_pt1 | contig 16134 bp, 18 predicted proteins | sample Helgoland_Spring_5_FD_148621 | JGI IMG/M metagenome (GOLD analysis project Ga0206126, IMG submission 148621) | Pelagic subsurface seawater microbial communities from Kabeltonne, Helgoland, North Sea - Helgoland_Spring_Bloom_20160412_1 | ecosystem: Environmental > Aquatic > Marine > Epipelagic ...
TACGTCGCCAACAACACGGGCTGATTTCTTGTAGGCCTTGTTCCAATCGTTGCCCAGCTCATTCATGGCGAATAGCGCGCGGCGATGCACAGGCTTGAGGCCGTCTCTGACATCTGGCAGTGCCCGGCCAACAATCACACTCATGGCGTAGGCCAGGTAGGATTGCTTGAGTTCGTCTTCGATATTTACCGGAACAATTTCTTGTGCTAAATCACCCATAAGTTTCCGTCGCGCCCTGAAGTTTTATCGCTATTATTTTAGATCCGCTCACAACCCATTTAATGCAGTCATTAAAGCGTGCCGATAGGCGCCAAAAGCAGCCCGATTAAAGGCCTGAATTCTACCATACATATCCCCATAGTGGTTCGCTTTTATTGACCTGAAACTCACGCCAAAGCTTAACCCGCAGTAAAAAGTCGGTATACTCCGAACCTTCGCTCAGGAGGCTTCATGCAGCCCATAAAAATCGATTTACTTATCAATAGCCGATGGATTATTCCGGTGGTTCCAGAGAACCGGGTATTTGAAAACTGCGCCCTGGCCATTGACCAGCAAAAGATTGTCGGTATTTACCCCCAAGCCGAGGCACAGAGCAAATTTGACCCTCTGGCTGTAGTGGATCTGGATGACCATATTCTTATGCCCGGCCTAGTTAACGCCCATGGTCACGCCGCCATGAGCCTACTGCGTGGCTATGCTGATGATCTGCCACTGCAGCCCTGGCTGGAAGAACATATTTGGCCAGTGGAGGCTCGTGTCCTCAGCGCCGAGTTTGTCGCCGATGGCACCAATCTGGCGATGGCGGAGATGATCAAGACCGGCACCACCTGCTTTGCCGATATGTACTTTTTTGCCGACACAGTGGCCGAGCAAGTTCAGCGCAGCGGCATGCGCAGTCAGATTGGTTTTACCGTGTTCGATTTCCCCACCGCAGGCGGCAAGGATCCAGACGACTATATTCACAAGGGTCTGCAACTGCGGGATATCTATAAAGGCGATGGACTGATTAAAATTGCCTGTGCGCCCCACGCACCCTACACAGTGGGTGATGAGACTATGCGCCGCATAGCAACCTATGCCAATGAGCTGGATATGCCGGTGCATATTCACTGCCATGAAACCGCTCAGGAAGTTGACGACTCCCTCAAACTCTACGGTTGTCGACCGCTGCAGCGCCTCGATGACCTGGGTGTGCTGCTGCCACAAACTCAACTTGTGCATATGACGCAAATTGATGATAGCGATATTCGTCTGATTCAAGACAATAACTGTCATGTGGTGCACTGCCCGGAATCCAATTTAAAACTCGCTAGCGGCTTCTGCCCTGTGGGCAAGCTTATAGATGCCGGTATCAATGTGGCTATAGGCACAGACGGCGCGGCGAGCAATAATGATCTAGATCTGTTTGGTGAATTAAAGACTGCGGCTCTATTGGCCAAAGCCGTAGCCGATGACGCTTCAGTGCTGGATGCGCACGCCGCCCTGCGCATGGCCACCATTAGCGGCGCCAAGGCGCTGGGCTGGGACGATCAAATCGGCAGCCTCGAAGCGGGCAAGAGCGCCGATATGATTGCCGTGGAAATCAGCTCTCTGAGCCAAAAACCGCTGTATAATCCTGCTTCTCAATTGGTCTACAGCAATGCCGGCAGCCAGGTGACCCACAGCTGGGTGGCAGGCAAGGCACTGCTCAGAGAACGCAGTTTAGTGACTCTCGATGAAGACAACCTGATCCGCCGCGCCGATGCCTGGCGTAACCAGATCAGTCCTCTTTAGCTAAAAGCTTAACTAACAGTTTCAAGATTCAGGTAGCCATTCTCTATGTCAGCAAGCAACAGTGAAAACACCGCATCAATGAATGTAGATGCCAGCGAAGTCGCCAAGTTTGAGAAGCTGGCAAGTCGCTGGTGGGATCGCAACAGCGAGTTTAAGCCACTGCATGACATCAATCCTCTGCGCGCCAACTGGATTGATAAATTGGCCCCGGTGGCTGAGCAAAAGGTCTTAGATGTTGGCTGTGGCGGCGGTATTCTCTGCGAAGCCATGGCTCAGCGCGGCGCCTATGTCACCGGTATAGATATGGGCGAAGCACCACTGGCGGTGGGAGAACTGCATAAACTCGAGTCCGGCGTTGAGGTGGACTACCAAAAATCCACTGCGGAAGATTTTGCCCAGAGTCACCCAGAACAGTTCGATGTGGTTACCTGCTTGGAAATGCTCGAACATGTGCCAGATCCCGGCTCAGTGGTGCGTGCCTGTGCCGCCATGACCAAGCCCGGTGGCACAGTGTTTTTCTCGACTATTAATCGCAATCCCAAGGCCTATCTACTGGCGATTATTGGCGTCGAATATGTGCTGCGCATGCTGCCCAAAGGCACTCATGAGTACGGTAAGTTTATTCGCCCGGCGGAGCTGGGCCAGTGGATTCGTGAAGCCGGCTTGGAACTGGACCAGATGACTGGGTTGACCTACAACCCGATAACCAAAACCTATCGCCTCACTGAAACCGATGTCGATGTTAATTACATGATTTGCGCGCGCAAGCCCTCATAACGGATTTTCTATGCTCGACTTCAAGGCATTGCTATTTGATCTGGATGGCACATTACTGGACACAGCGCCGGACTTTGTGACCGCGCTGAATACTCAGTTGGGGTTACATGGTCGTGCTGCACTGCCCGACTCCGCGATTCGCACCAGCGTAACCAACGGTTCCATAGGGCTGATTAAAAGCGGCTTTGATATGGATCCAGACCACGCCCAGTTTGAGTCACTGCGAGAAGAATTTCTCGAGCTCTATTTTGCCAACCTAGCGGATAAAACTGCACTCTATGAAGGGCTGCAAGAGGTCCTCGATGAGTGCAACGCCCGCGATATTCCCTGGGGCATTGTCACCAATAAGCCCTGGCGCTACACAGAAGCCGCATTGGTTCAGCTGGGGTTAATGGAAGGTGCTGCAACAGTTATCTGTCCCGACCATGTGACTCTGCCAAAACCTCATCCGGAAGCGATTCTGCTTGCCTGTAAAGAGATTGCTACAGCACCTAAAGACTGCCTCTATGTGGGCGACCATGTGCGAGATATTGACGCTGGACGCGCTGCGGGTACCCGTAATATAGCCGCCGCCTGGGGCTATATTGAAGCGGGCCAAGTGATTGCTGACTGGCAGGCAGACTGGATTGTTGAGCAGTCTCAACACCTGCATTCACTGCTGTTCGCTAACTAGAACCTGCGATAAAAAAACACCATCACCCAGATTTAACAAGAGTAATTACTATGTTGTCCAACGCCGAAATAGCCGCCTATCAAGCCCCTGAAAAGTTACTCGAAAATCGCGTAATCCTGATTACAGGTGCTGGCGACGGCATTGGCAAGACCGCTGCACTGCACTGCGCAAAACACGGCGCCACAGTAATTCTGGCGGGCCGCACAGTGGCTAAACTGGAACAGGTCTACGACAGCATCGTTGCCAGCGGTGGTCCTGAGCCAGTGATCTATCCCATCGACCTCGAGGGTGCTAGCAGCGACGATTACAATATTCTCAGCAACCAGCTTGACGAACAGTTTGGTCGTCTCGATGGACTGCTGCACAATGCCGGTATTCTTGGCCAGCGCACACCCTTGAGCAACTATCGCAGCGATGTGTGGGACAAGGTAATGCAGGTGAATGTCACCGCCGCCTTCCAGATGACTCAGGCATTGATGCCAGTGTTGGAAAAATCTGATAGTGCTTCGGTGGTTTTTACCACATCCAGTGTCGGACGCGTTGGCCGTTCATTTTGGGGGGCTTATGCAGTATCTAAGTTCGCCGTGGAAGGCATGGTGCAGGTGTGGGCGTCGGAACTAGAGGGTTTGGGTTCGGTGCGGGTCAATGCGATCAATCCTGGCGCCACTGGCACCAGTATGCGCATGCAGGCTTTCCCGGCGGAAAACCCTGGCTCAGTGACCAGCCCCGAGAAAATTATGCCAACCTATCTGTATTTATTCGGCGCCGACAGTGCGGCTGTGAATGGCCAGTCTATAGATGCGCAACCGCAGCCCTAGTGACTCTTAAAAAGCCTTCGCTGGACGTAGCTCAGGCTACCTCCAGGTATTACCCCGAGCACGCAGCTTTCGCTCTTTGCGCTCACGCATATCTTTTAATACATGCCTCTCGGTAAATCTTGGCGGATGCAGGGCAACCGCTTTAAACAGAGAGACCACCTGTTTCGGATCCAGCTCAAGAAAATCTGAACGGCGCACAATCGACGGCAGTTCGATGGGTCCATAACTAATGCGCTTGAGGCGGTTGACTTCCACCTCCTGAGATTCCCAAAGACGACGCACTTCGCGGGTACGGCCTTCAGCCAAAATCACTTTAAACCAGCGGTTGCGTCCACCCACATCATCCGAACTGCGAGCATGCTGAGCTTTAACACTCTTAAAGCTGGCAACACCGTCTTCCAGAACAACGCCTTCAGTGAGACGTTTGATCATAGCTTCGTCCACTTCGCCGTGAATACGAGCCATATACTCACGCTGTACTTCATAGGATGGGTGCATCAAGCGGTTGGCCAGCTCACCGTGGTTGGTAAACAGCAGCAGGCCACTGGTATTAATGTCGAGACGGCCAATAGCGATCCAGCGACCGCGAGCTAGGCGCGGCAGACGATCAAACACTGTGGGGCGACCATCGGGATCAGATGTGGTGCAAACTTCCCCTTCCGGCTTGCTGTACATCAGCACGCGGGGACTGTCGTCGGTAACAATTTTAATCAATCGTCCGTCGACCAAAATACGGTCATCGGGGGCAGCGCGGTCACCCAGTTTAGCCGTTGAACCATTGACTGAAACTCGGCCTGCGGAGATCCACTTCTCGAGTTCGCGACGCGATCCCAAACCTGCAGTAGCCAATACTTTTTGTAATTTTTCACTCATGGTTTGAACTGCTCACCTGGTCGTCGGAGTCTAGACTTTCGGTATCGTCTAATGGGTTGTGGGGGCTGTCACTACTTGTTTCATGATTAAAGGCATCGTTAATCGCATTCTGGCCATCAACTTCTTGGTCGAGGCTAAAGTTTTCGCTATCAACAAGGTCTACAGACTGCTCTTCATCATTGGCCGCGACTAGCTCAGGGTTGTTGCCCGAATTACTAGAGAGTGCCAATTCTAATTCTGGATCCAGCTCAGCAAAGTCTTTAATTTCACTGAGGGCCGGCAGCTGCTCGAGACTTTTAATATTAAAGTAATCGAGGAAATTTTTGGTTGTGGCATAGAGCGCCGGCTTACCCGGTACATCGCGGAAGCCCACCACTCGAACCCAATCTCGCTCCTGCAGTGTCCGGATAGTGTCGGAACTCACGGCAACACCACGAACTTGCTCAATATCACCTCGCGTCAATGGCTGACGATAGGCTATTAGGGCCAAGGTCTCGAGCATGGCTCGGGAGTAGCGCTTGGGCTTCTCAGTCCACAGGCTATTGACCCATTCGGCGAGATCTTGGCGCACTTGAAAACGGTAGCCACTGGCGGTTTGCTTTAATTCAAATCCGCGCCCGCGACAGTCGGCTTCGACTTCTTCAAGAGCGGCTTTAATCTGGTCTCTCGGCGGACGCTCGTCCTCATCGAAGAGACTTTCGATGCGAGCTACATCCATTGGCTTGCCCGCTGCTAACAGCGCGCCTTCAACAATTCTTTTAATCAATTCAGCATTCATGAGGTTCTAGCTTTAACGTGTATGGGGCCAAAGGTTTCGCTCTGTACGATTTCAACCAATGACTCTTTGATCAGTTCCATAATGGCAAGGAAGGTCACCACTACGCCAAGTTTGCCCTCGGAACTTGTAAACAGACTTACGAAAGGCACAAATTGCTCACCGCGGAGTGCTTCCAAGACATGGGTCATGCGCTCTCTGGTGGAGAGTTTTTCCATCTGCACCTGGTGATTTTCAAACATATCGGCTCGCTGCAGCACTTCCGCCAGGGCGGCCAATATTTCACGCATATCCACATCCGGGTGCTGCACTTCCTGATTGCGCTCCGGAGCATGGGCAGAGGCCTGATGAATATCGCGGCCCAGGCGGGGCATCTCATCGATATCATCGGCAGCTTTTTTAAAGCGCTCGTATTCCTGCAGTCGACGAATCAGCTCAGCGCGCGGGTCCTCTTCACTGTCTTCATCCATTACCTGACGCGGCAGCAACATGCGCGATTTGATCTCAGCGAGCATGGCCGCCATAACCAAATATTCCGCCGCCAATTCAAGCTGAATGGATTCCATCAGGCCTATATAACCCATGTATTGGCGGGTAATTTCCGCAACATTGATCTCGAGAATATCGAGATTTTGGCGCCGAATTAAATAGAGCAGCAGATCCAGTGGCCCTTCAAAGGCTTCGAGAAAGACTTCCAGAGCATCAGGCGGGATATACAGATCCTTGGGCATGATGTTCAGTTCTTTGCCCTGAACCACTGCGAAAGGCATTTCCGATTGCGACGGGTTTAGCGGCTGACCTTGGATGGAATCAACCGAATCCACAACGGTTTCAGTCGGCTCTTCAATAGGCTGCTGATCAACCGACACTTCAATAGGTGCAGCATCACCTAAAGCAACAGCGCTGCTGCTGTCTTCTTCTAGGGCCTGTTGCTGCAGAGAAGTGGCTTCGTTGGTCACGGTGGGACTCAATTATTTATTTGCTGGCAATTATAACCGCAATGACCGCTGTGGCCATCATGATTATCCATTAAGCGGAGAAATCACCCATACCCTGCCTTGTGATCTCTGGCACTGGGCCAGTCATATCCACAACGGTGGTGGGCTCAAGGCCACAGTGACCTCCATCAATCAGCACATCCACATGGGCTTCAAGAGCGGCGCGAATATCATAGGGGTCAGAGAGTGGGTATTCATCCCCAGGCATAATCAGCGTGACACTCATCATCGGTTCGCCTAACTCTGCCAGCAGGGCCTGGACAATAGGGCTGTCCGGCACGCGCAAACCAATGGTTTTACGCTTCGGGTGCATTAGCCGGCGCGGCACTTCAGAGGTGGCGGGCAAAATAAAGGTGAACGGCCCCGGAGTCTGAGCTTTGAGACTGCGAAATGCGCTGTTATCGACACGGGCATAGCTGGCAAGCTCAGAGAGGTCACGGCACATCAGAGTAAAATTGTGATTTTTATCCACCTGCCTGATGGAGCGAATACGGTCCATAGCCTGTTTGTCGCCAATATGACAACCAATAGCATAGACGGAATCCGTGGGATAGACGATAACGCCGCCTTTGCGGACAATCTCAGCGGCTTTAGCGATCAGTCGCTGCTGCGGATTTTGCGGATGAATACTGAGATAGTCGCTCATGAAAATGTCTGGCTCTGAATAAGGTCGGCATTATCACATAGCAGCGGCTTAAGTGGTGAATTTAGATGACCTTCTCTGACGTCAAAAAAAGCTCGGTAAACAGTTGCGGCGGCACTGGCTTGCTGACTAAATAACCCTGAAAAGTATCACAGCCAAGCTGCTCCAAAATATAGCGTTGGGCTTCAGTCTCCACTCCCTCAGCAACGGTGCTCATGCCGAGATTTTTCGCCAGGGCAATAATGCCAGCAACAATGGCGCTGTCATTGGGGTCCGATTCAATATCTGAGATAAAAGAGCGGTCGATCTTGAGTACATCAACTGGTAGCTTCTTAAGATAATTGAGCGATGAGTATCCGCTGCCAAAGTCATCCACTGCAACAGTGATACCCATTTGTTTTATTTTATTAAATTTATTAATAGTTGATGAATTGCCGCTTATCAACTCAACCTACCTTCTGATATGCGTCTTAGGCCGTTTGTCGGTCCTTGTCTCGACATAGGCCTCTGAGTGGTTACAATGCGCATCCAATATGGCGCAAAAGAAAACTATGACTGACAGCATTGATAAGCAAACACAGCCCGCCGAGAAGAAGGAGAGCATGCTGCTCAACCTGGCGTTTAATATCGCCATACCCACTCTGGTGCTGACCAAACTCAGCGGTGAAGACTATTTGGGCATTAAGCTGGCAATTATTGTGGCGCTTTCATTTCCGATTATTTACGGTGTTCGCGACTTTTTTGTCCGCAGCAAAATCAACTTCTTTTCGGCACTGGGAGTGGTCAGTGTTGCCTTGACCGGCGGCATTAGCCTAATGGAGTTAGATGCGATCTATATTGCAATTAAAGAGGCTAGCATCCCGGCCCTATTTGGCTTGGCGACCCTGGTTTCGCTAAAAACATCTCAGCCACTAATCCATACCTTTTTGCTCAATGACTCGGTGCTTGAGATCGATAAGATCAATGCTTCGCTACTGAGCCGCAACCGCAAACCGGAGTTTGATCAGCTGCTGATAAACGCCTCTTGGATTCTGGCTGGCTCATTTTTGCTCTCCGCAGTACTCAACTATTTTCTCGCGGTTTATCTATTGACGGCAGATCCCGGCACCCAGGCGTTTAATGAGCAACTCGGCAAGATGACGGCACTGAGCTTTCCGGTTATCGCGGTGCCCGCTATGCTGGTGATGATTGGTGATATGTTTTATCTCTTTAAGGGCATTACCCGCATTACTGGGCTGTCCCTAGAAGAAATTATCAAACAGAAATAAACTAAATTTAAAAGTAAGAGTGATTTTATGTGGTACGCAATAATCAGTGAAGACAGTGAAAATAGCCTCGCCCAACGCTTGGCGGCTCGCCCGGCCCATTTGCAGCGGCTACAAGAGTTAAAAGATGATGGTCGTCTGTTTGTTGCCGGACCCCATCCGGCAATTGATTCTTTGGAACCCGGCGAGGCGGGATTTACCGGTAGTTTGGTGATTGCTGAATTCCCATCGCTTATACAAGCCCAGCAGTGGGCCGATGCTGACCCCTATGTGGCAGCCGGTGTCTATCGGCAAGTGACTGTTAAGCCTTTCAAAAAAGTACTGCCTTAGAAGACGGCTTCGGCAGGCTTCTGCAAAAGACCGTCAAGAGAGGATTAGCAGTCAAATAGTTATCATTTGCTGCTGATCAGAGTATTATCCATTCTTTTCTAACTTATCGTTTTTAAAATCATGAAATATCTGTTTTTGGCACTATCTAGCTGGGCACTACCTATTTTAGCCCTATCCTTCAGCTATTCCCTGTTTGCTCAGGACCTTGAAACTGTCGACACTGTGGATGCAGCAGGTGCAGAAATAGTTGAAGAGCGAATTGAAGCGGGAATCGAAGAGCAACCCGAAGAAAAGGTTTATTTACAGAATAAATCAGTCTGGGTCAGTGATGAATTTTTGGTCCCACTGCGCTCTACACCCTGCGCTCGCTGCACCATTGTTCACCGAGGTCTTAAATCCGGCACCAAACTGCAGCTTTTAGAAATGGTCGATGGCTGGGGACATCTGATCACCAATCGCGGTATTGAAGGCTGGATGGAAGAGCAGTATCTAGTGGAGCAGCCCATTGCGCGCATTAGAGTGCAGGCACAAGAGAAAGAGCTGGCGACCTTAAAACAGCGTAATTCTGAGCTGGAAAAAATAGTTAGCGAATTGAATCAGGCATCGAAAGCGGTTCGCGGTGAACTGGACAACAGTCAAGATACTCAAAACAGCTTGGCTGCCGAGCTGGCAGAGATCCGTGAGATCTCTGCCGATTCTATTGCCCTCAGCGAGCAGAATCAGCAGCTGGTGAAAAACAATCATATGCTACAGAGAGAGAACGACTCTCTGAAGGCCAATGTCGATGATCTGCAAAAAGATCAACGCAATGAGTCATTTCTCTACGGCGGTTTAACCGTATTTCTCGGTGCTATTTTAGTGATCCTGATTCCTAAATTGCGCGGCCGAAAACGTTTTTCTGAGTGGCAGTAGTCGGTTACTGAAGAACAACTATTTTAAATAAAATTTCTCGGAGGCAGCATGCAAACCATCCATATTAAATTATTCAGTCGTTTGATGCTGGTTGCCCTGGTACTACTATCCCAGGCTTTTTCCACAGGCGCTTATGCGGAAAACCCGCAGATTAAACTGCAAACTGATATGGGCGATATCCTGCTTGAGCTCTACCCAGAGCAGGCGCCAGTTTCGGTGGATAACTTTATTAAGCACGCCAATAGCTTCCACTATGACGGTCTAATTTTTCACCGAGTGATCAAGGGCTTTATGATTCAGAGCGGCGGTCATACCTTTGATCTGACGCCCCGTGAGTCGGAGCGTGCACCAATCATCAATGAATCATTCAATGGCTTGAGCAATGGCCGTGGCACCATTTCTATGGCGCGAACCAACGATCCCGACAGTGCCAAAGCGCAGTTTTTTATTAACCATGGCAACAATAAGAGCCTCAATGCCCGGGGCGCAAAAGCGGGTTATGCGGTGTTTGGTTCGGTGATTAAAGGAATGGATGTGGTGGATGCTATAGCTAACATTGAGGTGACAACTATGGGCATGTATCAAAATGTGCCGGTCGCTGCTATCCGCATTCTCAGCGCTCGACTGCTCAATCCTGAAGCCTGGAAGTCCCTCGCAGAACCGAAGACACTTCCGGCCTTTGAAAAGCCGATCCCGATTCGCTAGTAGAGCCTTTTTTACTTAGCTACTTTCTAGATGCCTATTTATAGAAGCCAAGCAGATATGACAGATCTCAGCATTAACCTCAATAAAATTGCCCTGATCCGCAATTCCCGCGAGGGCAACTATCCGGATGTGGTGGAGTTCGCCAAGGTCTGTATAGACCAGGGTGCCGACGGCATTACCGTACACCCGCGCCCAGACCAGCGCCATATTCGTCCCGATGATGTGCACCGCCTAGCAGCACTGGTAAAACCTCTGGCCAATGTGGAATTCAATGTTGAAGGCAATCCCTTTGCCCCTGCGGTTGGCGACTACCCGGGTTTTATTGAACTGGTGGCTGAAACCATGCCCGACCAATGCACGCTGGTCCCCGATGGCGATGATCAGCTAACCTCGGACCACGGTTTTGACCTCAGTAGTTCCGGCGAGCAGCTGCGACCCATTATTGAGCGGCTACAGAGTTTGGGTATGCGCGTCAGCCTATTTATGGATCCGGATCTGGCGCAGATTGAACTGGCCAAAGAGATCGGTGCCGACCGCATTGAACTCTATACTGGTCCCTATGCTGCAGCCTGGGGCAGCGACCAGCTAGAAGAACTATTTCAGCAACATCTGGCCGCTGCTGAGCTATCCACTCGCCTGGGTATGGGGGTCAATGCCGGCCACGATCTCAACCTTCAAAACTTGGCTAAATTTGCCAGCATACCCAACCTTCTGGAAGTCTCCATCGGCCACGCCTTTACCGTTGACTCTCTGACTCTGGGTATGGCAAAAACCGTGCACAGCTACAAAGCGCTGCTCGGGTAAACCATGAATACCTCTGCCCTGGCGACCACGCATCTGACAGTCTCCTGCATAGGTGCTGGACGTCTAGGCACTACCCTCTGCCGACTATTAGTCGAACAGCAATCAGCTATCCGTATTTCGATTGGCCAAGTGCTCAATAACAGTCTCGAATCGAGCCTCAAGGCCGTGGAATTTATTGGCGATGGCAGTGTAGCTAAAGATTCAGCACGCCTTGAACCTGCGGATATGTGGCTGATCAGCACGCCAGATGACGCCATCCAAGAAGTCTCTGAGGCACTGGCCCAGCCTGGGATTTTGGCCCCGGGCAATATTATTTTTCACTGCAGTGGATCGCTCAGCTCAAAGGTGATTCGCCTGCCCGACAATCAGTGCTACCGCGCTTCGGTGCATCCCACTCACAGCTTTGCCAACCCGGAAAAATCTATCTCTAGGTTCCCTGGCAGCAGCTGCGCAGTGGAAGGAGATGAGCAAGCGGTTGCGGTATTGAACGCTTTATTCTCTGCCATTGGCGGTGTCTGCTTCCCCTTGAAAAGTGATAAAAAAAGCCTCTATCACGCTGCCACTGTGATGGCCTGTAATAATTTGGTGGCGCTGTTGGCCATAAGCAAGCAGATGCTAGCCGAAGCCGATATAGACCCGGCTCAACAGGAGCAGATTCTCAATCCACTGATTGGCCACACCATTGACAACTATTTGAATAATCCTGATCCCGCCGATAGCTTAACCGGTCCTATTTCACGGGGAGACGGAAGCACTGTGGCGAGCCATCTCGACGCCCTCTCGTCAGTGCCTCAGTGGCGCACTGCTTACACTGTACTGGGTGAAGTGGCGGTTGGCCTTGCTCGGCAGCAGGGCTTTGCCAGTGATGATGATTTGAAAAAAATATCCGATTTGCTGGCCAGTGCTACAGACCAATAACAACAGCGACTAAAAAAATATTATGAATCAAACAGACAGTCCCGAATATCTGGCACGCAAATCCGCCTATGACCGCCTGATTACCGTCTATGGACGCAAGCCGGTATATGAGATTTTAGCCGATCGCTCTCTGGAAATTTTCCGCCTGCATCTGGCTGAGTCCAACCGTGGCGGCGGTATAGTCGATCAGATCAAAACCCTGGCCGCCCAGCGCAATATCGAAATTTGCTACCACAGCCGTGAACAGCTGGCGCGTATCTCGCGCAATAGCAAACAGGATCAGGGGGTTGCCTGTGATATTCACAGCGCCGGTTACCAGCCCTACAAACAGGCTTTGGAGCAACTGCCCAGCCCAGGTCAGCGTCCTCTGATTGCACTGGATGGCATCACCAATCCACAGAACCTTGGCATGATTATTCGCAGTATTACCGCCAGCCCAGCCTACGGACTGCTGTTGGCCAGCAAAGGCTGTGCCGACATATCGGCCCTGGTTATCAAGGCCAGTGCAGGAACGGTTTTTAAGGGCAATATTTTACGCTGTGAATCCTTGGCCAAGGCGCTGCCCGCCTTTATTGAAAAGGGCTTTGAGGTCTGTACTCTGTCATCTCATCAGGCCACACCTCTAGCTGAGTTTCAGCCTCAGGCACCGATTATCTATGTCTTGGGTAATGAGACTGAGGGAGTCAGCAAAGAGATTGCGGCACTGAGCAAACATCGAGTAGGCATTCCCATGGCCAACGGTGTTGAATCACTGAATGTGGCCATAACCGCAGCTCTAATCGCTTTTAGTGGTCTGTAGTTACCTCTTTTGCCCTGAGAGACCAGAGCGGTGAGAATGCCGCAGCCAATACTGAGACCAACAGGGTTAAAACGGCTATTACTGCAAAGGTTGGCGCCAGTCCAGTGTGCTCAATAGCATAGCCACAGACCCAGGCACCCAGTGGCGCTCCGCCAAACAGACAGAGCTGATATACCGAGGCAGCGCGGGAGCGATGGGAGTGGGGAACCTGATTGTGCAGTATGGTTCGGCCCAATGTCATAGACAGCCCAGAGAATGCACCCCAGGCAAAAATGATCGGAAATAACAGCCAGAAATTCGGCAGCAGGGCGATAAAGAACACCAATGATCCACGACCCAAAAAGCTAATAATCATTAATCGTCCGGGACGCTTAAAGGTGTCTTTTTGACGACTGACAGAAAAATTAGCCGCGACTATTCCCAGGGTAAAGCTCACCTGCATCAATGCGAATAACCCTGCCCCGCCCTGATAACCCTCTCGAGCTAATAGCGGCATACCTACTAAATAGACACCAAAAGCCAGAAATCCTGTGGCTGAAACCAGCAGTAAAAGATGTAGCAAGGTTTTGTCACTGGTAAACAGGGCAAATCCCGCACGTAATTCACTGAGACTTTTACGCGGTGGTATCTTTTCAGTGGGCAGGAGTTCATCCATAACGTCGTCTGGCACTATGGATTTGTCCGCAACCATCTCCGGATGACTGCGCTTAATCAGCACCGAGCTAAGGAAAAATAAACCTAGCTGTAAGATCAGCATCACAGCCAGTCCCAAGCCCTCCAATTGACCGGCGATGGCAAAGCCAATGCCCTGTGCAATAAACTGAATCATCACCACTTTGGCCACGGCCTGATGCATCAATGTCTGGGAGGCATAACCTAGCAGGCTTTCTCGGGCCGGCTGAACAAAAGCAGAGATCGTGCCAAAAGTCATACCAAACAGTATCAGCACAGTGAAAGTCAGCTGATCATAGATAATCGCCCCGAGTAACAGCGCAATCGGCAGCGTGTAGAGCATATAGAGCTGCGCTAGCCAGCTGCCGCGATGGCGACGGTCGGAGATTACGCCACCGGGCAATATAAACAGTAGGTTGGGCAGCAATACCGCTAGCTGAGCCAGTCCTAATCGACTGGGAGATTCCTCCAGTACGCCCACAACCAACCAGGGATAGAGTACCGCATGGAGGCCCATTGCCAGGTTGCTACTGCCAATGGTCGCAAGGTAGTGACGGAAGGAAAAGGTTTGAGATGAAGAGGCTTGAGTGGACAATTATTTACGACGCATTCTAAAACGCGCTATAACCCAACCAAGAGCAGCGGCTGCACCAACAATCGCTGCCAGCATAACCAATACCGTCATCAGGTTAGATGCCAAGCTACTCAGAGAGACATTGTAGAGTTTTACCGCCATCAGCAGGAAGGCCGCGCAGCCAAACATAGACGCCAGCCAAGCCGAGCGCTGTCTGATTACTTTTTTAGCAGTTGCCTTCAAAGGTTTATCCCCAATCAATAATTCGAATTATAAGTACGGTCTAGGCTGTCTCTTTAACCCACTCGCAGCGGATCTTAATATCAGAGCGCTCCGGCTCATGGCAAAACCCGTCGGTGGCAAAGACAAAGCTGTGCAGGCCAGACATCTCGGTTTCTAAATGTACGGTCGCGCTGACCCAATACATCTTACGCAGCAGCGACTCAAACTGTTCAAGCCAATAGCTCCACTCGTGCTCAACACCCTGATAGGAGGCGCCAAAATGCACCACTTCGGTGGCCAGACTCAGTTCTGTGGCGCCGGGTTCGGTAAGTGAAAACATCTCCCGATTAACCAGACTCCAGGTCTCAGCAGAGGGCAGTGCTTGCATGGCATCGCGATTGCGCCGACGCTGCTGCATAAGCTCCTCGCTGGCAATATTTTTAATACAGCCGTAGACCACTGACTCGCTGCGAACATCTATGTTCATCTCTATCTCCTTTGCACTTTAATACTGAACCGTTTCTTAACTATCACCACTCTATTGCCGCTATTTATGGCCTTCTAAAAAAGCCAAGAACTGTTGCTCATCAAGAACCGGGATATCCAGAGACTGAGCCTTGGTCAGCTTTGAACCGGCTCCGGGCCCTGCCACCACCTGAGAGGTTTTCGCCGAAACACTGCCTGCCACCTTAGCACCGAGCTCCTGCAATCGATCTTTGGCCTCGGCACGACTCATAATTTCCATGCCGCCGGTCAAGACCCAGGTCTGACCTTTTAGGGGTTGGGAATCCTGAGCGCTGATATCTATATCGTCCCAGCTGACACCGGATTCACGCAATGCATTGATAATAGACAAGTTATCCGGATTGCGGAAAAAATCGCGAATATAATAGGCCACCACTGGGCCAATATCGTCCACCTCGAGTAGTGCATCCTGATCTGCTTCAATAATCGCTTCAAGGGAACCGAAGTTACGGGCTAGGGTTTGCCCAGTAGCCTCCCCCACTTCGCGAATACCCAGGGCAAAGAGAAACTTACCTAAGGTGGTCTGTCGACTGGCGGCAATTGCATCAATTAAATTCTGTGCGGATTTCTCACCCATACGATCTAGGTCGGCGATCTTAGCGGCGGTCAGTTCATAGAGATCCGCGGGGGAATAGATCAGCCCGCGATCCACCAATAGTTCAACCAGTTTGTCGCCGAGACCATCTATATCCATAGCTTTGCGCGAGGCAAAATGTTTGATCGCCTCCTTGCTCTGGGCGCCACAAAATAGACCACCAGAACAGCGCGCCACCGCTTCCCCTTCAATGCGCCTGACCGGCGACTGGCACACTGGACAGTTTTCGGGAAACAGAATTGGCTTAGCGTCCGCTGGACGCCGATCTAAAACTACAGCTGCGACCTTGGGGATAACATCGCCGGCGCGACGAATAATCACGGTGTCGCCAATACAGAGACCTAGCCGGGCAATTTCATCACCATTGTGCAGGGTTGCATTGCTCACTGTAACACCGCCCACAAATACAGGCGCCAGCCTTGCAACTGGGGTTAGAGCGCCAGTGCGGCCCACTTGAAATTCCACATCTAACAGTTGAGTCAT
>Ga0206126_10003422_pt1 | contig 16128 bp, 14 predicted proteins | sample Helgoland_Spring_5_FD_148621 | JGI IMG/M metagenome (GOLD analysis project Ga0206126, IMG submission 148621) | Pelagic subsurface seawater microbial communities from Kabeltonne, Helgoland, North Sea - Helgoland_Spring_Bloom_20160412_1 | ecosystem: Environmental > Aquatic > Marine > Epipelagic ...
GGAAAGCCATCTCCTCTAGCGACAATGGCCGATGGGTTTTTCCTTAACTGAGATATGTTAGTGGTGCTTTGTGACAATATTGGTCTAATAGTTCGCATAACGTTATCCAGAATAGTTGCTTATCGTTAGTATTTGTTGAAAATTATTGATTTGTGTTTGATGAACTCATACTACATTGTGCTGCAATTGGTGATAACTGTCCTGCTGCCAAAACTGATCGATGAATTCAGCAAGTATCTGTAATACCAAAACAAATATCTCGATAAAAATCTCATCTAATCGCGCATGTGTATCGATGCCATCATCTCAATTTATTTCCCTATGAATTTCGAGACCTATCCGATGTATGCTTAAATGTCCTTTAATCTGTGGCTTAAACAAGTACGTTGTAACGTCCTTTTTAAAGGGCATGAAATCCCTAGGAAAATAAAAAAGACTGTCGCCTCTAAATCAATAAAGCCATCTATCCCTTCACAGTCCATCTTAATTGATAATAAATTGTGCCTATTTGCCGGTTAAATAAGCAATTAAAAAATAGATCGCACTTTTTTGAAATTTTGTTTAGTTAAAGCATTGACTTATCGACCGGGTCGAGTAGAATGCGACTCCTCGTTGTGGAGAGGTGGGTGAGTGGCTGAAACCAGTTCCCTGCTAAGGAACCGTACGTTAACTCGTACCGAGGGTTCGAATCCCTCCCTCTCCGCCATTTGTTTGAATGGCTGAAGAGTACAACGAAACAGTTTTAGTGCGCGTGCGTAGCTCAGCTGGATAGAGTACCTGGCTACGAACCAGGCGGTCGGAGGTTCGAATCCTTCCGCACGCGCCAATTTATTTTGGATACGTTTAACAAAATGTATCAAGCTTTACTAATTGACCTATACTCTGTGTTAGTAAATGTTTAAATCAGTTTTAGTGCGCGTGCGTAGCTCAGCTGGATAGAGTACCTGGCTACGAACCAGGCGGTCGGAGGTTCGAATCCTTCCGCACGCGCCAATTATAAACGAACCACCCTTTTGGGTGGTTTTTTTATGTCTAGGATTTATGCTTATGCGTTAAACTTCTATTTTAAAGCCCCCAACCCAACCAATAAACTCGCAATCTCACCAATATCGTCTAATATTTACCTAATAAAAGTGATTATTTATGCATAAATTTTTCATAATAGTAAATTGGTCTTACCATTTTTTAAACTATTGTTATTTTTAATGGTTTATTTATATGCTGTTGTTATTTAATGTTTTTATTTTTGGTTTTATACTTTTTTACACATTAATAACAAATATTTAGCGAATGGAAACTCATCAAAAAGTAGTGAATTGGTAAAAAAACATTGTGTTTTTATTCATAGATTGGTACAAAGTACGCACCAAAATAATGTGGAGTGTATTATGAATACACCAACTATGTCTGAACAATTGCTTGAGGCGGCCTCACTTTTAGTGGTGGGTATGTCTAGCGTGTTCATATTTTTAAGTGTGTTGATTGTGAGTGTTAAGCTCATTAGCAAATTTGTCGAGGCGTTTCCAGAGCCTGCAGCAACCACTTATGCGACGCCACGCCCAGTGCCTGCCGCGTCCAACCAAACAGCAAATCATTCAGCCAATCAAGCTGTGACTAATCAACAAGATGTGATTACCGCGATCACACACGCTGTGTCTGCCTACAGGCAGGGCAATCAGCCACCATCTAAGTAGGAACCACTATCATGACTAAACCATTAGCGTTAACTGAGCTAGTCTTACGTGATGCCCACCAGTCTTTGTTAGCTACGCGTATGCGTATTGACGATATGTTACCGATCGCCGCAGAGCTGGATAAAGTCGGCTACTGGTCGGTTGAATCTTGGGGTGGGGCGACTTTCGATAGTTGTATTCGTTACTTAGGTGAAGATCCCTGGGATCGTATTCGTCAATTAAAAGCAGCCATGCCCAACACCAAACATCAAATGTTGTTACGTGGTCAAAACCTATTAGGCTATCGTCATTATGCTGATGACGTCGTATCGAAATTTGTAGAGCGTGCCCATACCAATGGTGTTGATGTATTCCGTATTTTTGATGCGATGAACGACGTACGCAATTTAGAAACAGCGGTCAAAACTGCCATCGAAGTAGGCGCACATGCTCAAGGGACGATTTCGTATACCGTCAGCCCTGTACACAATTTGTCATTGTGGTTAGATATGGCCAAACGCCTTGAAGATATGGGCGTTCACTCTATCTGTATCAAAGATATGGCGGGTTTGTTAAAGCCCTATGACTGTAAAGAACTCATCACCGAATTAAAGAAAACCGTCAACGTTCCAATTGCCATGCAATGTCATGCAACAACGGGTTTATCTACTGCAACATACCAAGTTGCCGTCGATGCTGGCATTGATATGCTGGATACTGCGATTTCCAGTATGAGTATGACTTATGGACATACTGCGACGGAAACCATGGTTGCGATCGTCGAAGGCACTGATCGTGATACGGGAATTAATCTAGAAGGCTTAGAGGGTATCGCTTCTTATTTCAGAGAGGTCCGTAAAAAATATGCAGCGTTTGAAGGTGCCTTAAAAGGCGTCGATGCACGCATCTTAACAGCCCAAGTACCTGGCGGCATGTTAACCAACATGGAAAGCCAACTACGTGAACAAAACGCGGCTGATAAAATGGATGAAGTACTCAAAGAGATCCCTCGCGTGCGTGAAGATCTTGGTTTTATCCCTTTAGTCACACCGACCTCGCAAATTGTGGGTACGCAAGCGGTAATCAACGTACTTACTGGCGAACGTTATAAGTCCATCACCAAAGAAACTGCAGGTGTCTTAAAAGGTGAATACGGTGCTACTGCTGCGCCGGTTAATGCCGAATTACAAGCCAAAGTACTCGGTGATGATAAACCGATTACTTGTCGTCCTGCTGATATTCTTGAGCCGGAGTTAGCTAAGCTAGAAGCTGAATTAGACGAATTAGTCGCTGCTGAAGACGCCACCTTAGCTGAGCAAAAGGTGGATGATGTCTTGACCTATGCGTTATTTCCACAAGTCGGATTTAAATTCATCAAAAACCGTCATAATCCAGATGCCTTTGAGCCTGCACCGGTTGCACCAGTAGAATCGCCATCAGGTACTGTGCAAACAGCGACAGGCGAAGAATATTATAGTGTACGTGTCAATGGCACTGAGTACGCTGTTACGGTTGCTCCAGATGGTCAATTAACCGATGCTAAAGCGGTCAATGTAACTGCTATTGATGCCGGTGGTGTTGCTGCTTCCTCTTCGGGCGCGGCTTCTGCAGGTGTTGCCTCTTCAGGTGTTGCTTCTTCAGGTGTTAGCGAAACCATCAATGCACCTCTTTCCGGTAACATCTTCAAGTTACTGGTGCGTGTTGGTGATCATGTTAACGACGGTGACGTGGTGATGATCATGGAAGCGATGAAGATGGAAACCGAAGTCCGTTCACAGCACACTGGTGTCGTGAGCACTGTCGACGTGGGTGAAGGCGATGCCGTGCAAGCGGGTCAAGCCATCATTACACTAGGATAACATCATGGAAAAACTGCAAATTTTATGGCAATCAACCGCCATACCTCATTTCGAAATGGGGCAAATTATCATGATGTTGGTAGGCTTTGGTCTGTTATACCTCGCCATCGTCAAAAAATTCGAACCATTGTTACTTTTGCCGATTGGCTTTGGTGCGTTGCTTACTAATATTCCATTGGCTGGCTTTAGTGAAGCCGGTGGTTTATTGCATTATATCTACTACGTGGGTGTTGATACGGGGATCTTCCCGTTATTGATTTTCATGGGCGTGGGGGCGATGACAGATTTTGGGGCGCTAATAGCTAATCCTAAAACCTTGTTATTAGGTGCTGCTGCGCAGTTTGGTATATTTGCGACTTTGTTTGGTGCAATTGCATTGAATGCCGTACCAGGTTTTGAGTTTAGCCTACAAGATGCCGCTGCGATTGCGATTATCGGTGGGGCAGATGGTCCTACAGCGATTTTTTTAGCATCTAAATTAGCACCTGAGTTACTCGGTGCAATTGCTGTTGCTGCCTATTCATACATGGCCTTGGTACCAATTATTCAACCGCCGATTATGAAAGCGCTAACTACGCCAGAAGAACGTCAAATCAAGATGAATCAGTTACGAGTAGTGTCTAAACGCGAAAAAATTATTTTTCCGTTAGCCGTGTTGTTTTTGACTATATTGGTATTGCCAAGTGCAACGCCGTTAGTTGGCATGTTCTGCTTAGGCAACTTGATGAAAGAGTCTGGTGTAGTAGACCGTTTGAGCAACACAGCACAAAATGAACTGATTAACATTGTAACCATTTTCTTAGGTTTGGCGGTCGGTTCTAAATTATCGTCAGAGGCTTTCTTGACGGTTGAAACCTTAGGGATCCTTGGTTTAGGTGCGGTAGCATTCTCAATTGGTACTGCTGCGGGCGTGATCATGGCAAAAATCTTAGGTAAGTTTAGCAAAGAGCCGATTAATCCATTGATTGGTGCTGCAGGCGTCTCAGCAGTCCCTATGGCTGCGCGAGTAGTCAACAAGGTGGGTCTTGAAGCTAATCCACATAACTTCTTGTTAATGCACGCAATGGGCCCTAACGTGGCGGGTGTACTTGGCTCAGCGGTAGCCGCGGGTATCTTGTTAGCTTTAGTGGGGCCGTAATTGCTAAGCTATCAAAATAAAAAACCGAAATGACATAAATGAAGCGAACCCCGAAAGTTAGACAAAACCTTCGGGGTTTATATTATTAAAACTTCAACATCGAATTATGTGCATAGATCAGTTTTTGCGAGCTTGGATGCTGGGGTGCTGTAAATAGCGTTTGTGTGAGATTGCTCTCAACAATTTGACCGCCGCTCATGACGATAGTACGATCAGCCATGTGCCTTACTATACCTAAGTTATGTGAGATAAAAATAAAGGCTAAGCCGAGTTCTGCTTGAAGTTTCAGTAACAAGTTTACGGTCTGTGAGCGTACAGACGGATCTAATGCTGCAAAAGGCTCATCTGCCACTATCACTTGTGGATCCAAGATCAATGCTCTAGCCAATGCGACACGCTGTTGTTGACCATCTGAGAGCATGTGTTTATAAAAATAATAATAATCCGGCATCAAACCCACCAAAGACAAAGTTTGCATGACTTTTTCAAGCCGCATAGCTGGACTCAATTGTGTATTTAAGCGTAAAGGTTCGTCCAGCATCGACCCAACTGAAATACCTGGGTTCAATGATTCAGCAGAATGGCGAAACACCATTCGAATATTATTAGCTCGTGCTTTTGATTGGTGTGTACCGATCGGCTGACCGTTGAGTATAATCTCTCCTGAGGAGGGTTTAACCGCACCGACAATCAATTTGGCTAATAACGATTTACCCGAGTCATTACTGCCGATAATCGCTAACGTTTCACTTTCGTTAACATGCAAATCAACAGGGCCGAGTACAAAATCAGAGCGCGGACTTAAAAATTCCCAACGTTTGGGGGGATTATAGGTCAGTTGTTGAATACGTAATAACGGTGTCATACCGGCTCCACATGCATAGGATAATGGCATCGATAGGTGTGCTGGTTGATCGAGCGCTCTGTCGGCATTTGCACACATTCTTTTGCAGCGCGAGGACAACGAGGGCCTAAACGGCAGCCAATGGGCAAATGTTGTAAAGTTGGGATGGTCCCATCCAGGGCGACGAGCATTGATTTAGGTTTTAAATCAGGACTAAAACTCGGAGCACTGTCCATCAAAGCCTTAGTGTACGGGTGCAAAGGGCGTCGGCGCATTGCTTTCATTTTACCCGATTCGACCGTTTGTCCACAATACAGTACCGTCATCGAGTGTGCCATCGCAGAAATTGCCAGTAAATCATGGCTCACAAACAAGATACTTAAGTTGCGGGTTTTATTTAAACGCGTAAACAACGCGAGGATTTGTTTCTTGGTGTTGGTTTCCATGCCTCGGGTTGGATCATCTGCAATCAACAACGTAGGTTGTGACACTAACGCCATCGCAATCATGAATTTTTGGCAAATGTCGGCAGAGACCTCATGGGGGTATTTGTTAATACACCCCTCTACATTTTGAATGCCAACTTTATGCAATATTTTATGGCAAATACTTAGACGTGATGCATACCGCTGCCAAAAATATCGACCTTCAATAAATTCTCTAGGCACACTTTCGAGCATTTGATCTTTTAGTTTAGCGGATGGATCAAGCGCAGCCATCGGATCTTGAAATATCACTGCAATGTCACGTCGCATAATTGCTTGGCGCTGTGCACGTGTCATTTTAATTAAATTTTGACCGCGCCATGTTAAGCGATCAGCCGTCACTATCCATTGAGGTGGCAAAGCCCCTGAAATAGCACGGACTATCAGGCTTTTGCCTGAGCCAGATTCGCCGACAAGTGCGCGAATTTCATTTTCTTGGATAGTCAAACTGACTTTATCCAACGCCTTAATCAAGACCCCGTTACTTTCAATTTCTAAAGTAAGGTTTTTGATATCAAGAATAATCATCAGTGCGTCAACCTATTGCGCAGTGCTGAGCGCAACCCATCACCCACGATATTAATTGAAAGCACCATTAAAAATATTGTTAATCCAGGTAATAAAATATTCCAAGGCGCGATATAGACGGTAGACAATCCCTCTGCAATCATGACACCAAGTTCAGGCATCAATGTTTGTGCTCCTAAATTTAAAAATCCCAACGCAGATATATCCAAAATTGCAACCGAAATGGCGAGGGTCCCTTGCACTATTAATAACTCCACCATATTAGGCAAAATATTAAACAAAAACACTTGGGTTAAATTGGCACCATCAAGACGCGCCGTTTTAATATAATCTTTGTTCATTTCTTCACGAACAAAATCACGTGTCAAATGAACAAATCGTGGCACTAATGCCAAGCCAATAGCTAACATCGCATTCGTTAAACCGGTGCCTAATATTGCCACAATAATAATTGCGATTAACAATGTGGGAGTCAGCATTAAGATATCTAAAACGTGGTTAATAAAACTCGAGCGAAGTCCTTTTGACATACCCGCCACAACGCCCATTGCGACACCTAAACCAAGGGCAATAAACACAGTGACAATACTCGAAAAAAGTGTGACTTGGGTACCATAAAATAAGCGTGTCAACATATCTCGACCCAGGGCATCGGTCCCTAGCACATGCAATATACTGCCATTATCGTCCCATGCCGGGGGGATCAACAACGTATTGGTGTGTTGGGTTGTCGGTGCATAAGGACTGAGTAAGGGGCCCGCAATTGCCACAATAATAAATATGGTCAATATAACCAAGCCAAACACAGCAACATGGCGCTGTTTGAATTCACGCCAAGTAGCCCCTAACGGTGTTGGATGGAGTTCTTCTTCGTACAAATTAGCGTCGAGCATAAGCAAACCTATCTCGGGTGGGATCAATCAATTGACTGATGCATTCTAAACTCATGGTAATAATTACTACCACCACAGACACTAACAACATCCCGGTACGGATTGCTGGATAATCCCGCTCATAAATGGCTTGAATTAACCAATCGCCAATTCCGGGCCAAGAGAAAATTGTTTCTACTATCATAACATTGGTGACTAAGGTGGAGATCTGCACTGCGAGGATCGGTAATACTGGCAACAAGGCGTTGCGTAAAACATGCCTAAAGAAAATCGTCTTGCCTGGTAATCCTCGTGTTTGCGCCGACTTGATATATTGTGTTTCTAATACATCAGCGACAGAACGTCGAGTTGCGCGTAAAAACACAGCAAAGGCAATAAATGACACGGATAATGTAGGTAAGATTAAATGTTGCACCGCATTGTTAAAGGCAAAGCGTTTGTTTTCAATGTCAGAGACTAAAATATCTACTAAAATAAATCCACTATAGTGAGGCACATTAAATAACAAGCTCAAGCGACCTGACATAGGTAACCATTGTGCTTGTAAGCTAATTAACAGAATAAGTAATAATGCGAGCCAAAAAACAGGGAATGAGTACATGATCATACTGGAGGACATGAATATATTATCGATTTTTTTGTGGTAATTCATACCAGCCAAAAAACCTAATGGGATCCCCAATATTAACGCGATGGTAACGGCGTAAATACTTAACTCCAATGTTGCCGGTAATAAGCGCATGATATCTTGATACAAAGGCTTGCCGGTAGCAAAGCTCACGCCCCATTCTCCTGCGAGTAAAGCTTGCACGTAATACCAAAACTGCATGAATATATTAGTTTGTTGACTGCTCAACATTAAGAACGGTTGGCTGTCTAGTTTATTTGTCCCCATCAAATTGATGATGGGATCACCGGGAAAAAAATAGGCTAAGCCAAAGGATAACATTACCAGTATCAGCAAGGTTAGGAACGTTAAATTAAAATACCGAATTAATGTCGTAATCATGGTCGAACCTCATCGTTCACAACTACCGTGGAAGAGGTCATCGATGGCGTTGGTAAGGGGACAGTTTTGGTCACACCTTCAAAGCGAATACTGCCATAAGGATTGATCGAAAAGCCTTGTAATGCTGCATTTTTGACTTGGTAACGATTAGCATGGGCGATGGGCAGTAAGGGTATTTCTTTAGCGATCATGTTATTTGCCTTCGCATACAAGATGGCACGTTTATCTTCGTTAGAGATTTTAATCGCTGAGTTGACTAGCGCATCAAATTCAGGGTTGCACCACATTGCGCGATTCGTTCCTGAAGGGATCGCATCACAACTGAGTAAGGGCCGATAGAAGTTATCAGGATCACCGTTATCAGCGGACCAGCCAATCAATACACTATCGTGTTCACCTTGATTTAATTTGTCACGAAAGGTATTCCAATCATAGGTTACGATAGTGGCATCGATGTCGACGGCTGCAAGATAACTTTTGATTAACTGCGCCATACGCAGCGCATCAGGATTGTAAGCACGTACAACCGGCATTGCCCAAATGGTCATTCTAAAACCTTTAGCAATACCGGCCTTGTCTAATAGCTCACGAGCGCGCATCGGGTTGTAGTTAATTTCTTTTATATCATTATTGTAAGCCCAAGATGATGGTGGGATTAATGAGCGTGCACGTGACGCCGAGTTGAAATACACGGCATCAAGAATCGAATTTTTATCAATCGCCAAGGCTAAACCACGGCGGACATCAGCTTGGTCGAATGGCGGTTTGGCGGTATTAAATGCCCAAAATCCAACATTTAAGCCAGGTGCTTCTTGCACCACGATATTTGGATCTGCTTGCATGATAGTGATTTCAGCCTGTGAGGGATAAGCAATACTGTCACATTCTCCTGTGCGGAGTTTTGCAAAACGAATCGAGCTAGACGGCGTAATGTCATAAATAAGTTGCTCCGTTAACGGCACACTTTTCCAATACTGAAGATGCGGGAGTAGGCGGATGAACTGATTTTTTTGGTATTCATCAAATCTAAATGGTCCTGTTCCAATCGGATAAAAATCAATCCTCTCTGGCTGCTTGGTGAGCATCAAGTATTCACCATATTGCTGGGACAAGATCACTGCAAAATCGGTCGCTAAATTGGCTAGAAATGATGAATCGCGTTGAAATAATTTGATTTCAATGCGGTAACCGTTAATGCGGTCGATACTCGCAATGGTGTGGGCTAAATTAAGGCTCGAAAAATACGGGTAAGTTGCATCGTTTACATCATGGTAAGGATGGTCATCATTCAACCAGCGCTGAAAACTGAAAATAACATCATCAGCGTTAAAATTACGGCTGGGAGTAAAATAGTCTGTTTGGTGAAATTTTACATTGCGACGGAGTTGAAAGGTATACGTTAAGCCATCATCAGAAACTAGCCAACTACTGGCTAATCCCGGTTTAATTCTACCAGTACTAGGATCAAACTCTAATAAACGACTGTATATTTGATGGGCACTCACGTCTGCCGTTGTCGAGGACGTATCTAACTGGGGATTAAAATAGCTCGGATTACTTTCTGAACAGTAAATGACGCCAGCAGGCGCAGTACCGGAAATACTCGAGTCTGTGCATCCCGTCGACAGCGCAACGAAAATCGCAACGAAAAAAATCACTAACAGCCGTAATCTGGCTGTGTAATTAAAACTGATAAGCCGATTGGCTAATTCGCTCATGAATGACTCTCTTGACCTTCATCTAATAGGCTGTATTTTTTTAAATATCCACGCAGTTGATGGTAGGTTAGCGATAATTTTTCAGCGGTTTTCTTCTGATTATACTGACTGTCTTTAAGTGCTTGTTTAATTATATTAATTTCAAATGCTTGCGAACGGGCTTTTAAATCTAAAGGAAACGTTATCGAATCGCTATTGTCGGTCGGTTGCCCACTCAATGTCAACGGCTGATGCACAGTATTTACTGTACTGTGAGTAAATTGCGCTGGAGGGGGGGCTTCCTTGACTTGATTTTCAGTCACAGTGGGTAATACCAGCGGTGCGGAGACTTTAATGCGCTGCTGTGGTCGAAAGACTGACTCGAAAGGGTCAAGGACTATCTGATGCACCGGAACATGGGGGTTGTTGTTGCGATAGACAGCCCGTTCTACCACATTTTTCAACTCACGCACATTGCCTGGCCAGGCATATTGCATTAAGGTATCTTGCGCTTTGCTGCTAAACCCGCTAAACAATTCCATTTCTAGTTCACGTGCCATATTGATGGCAAATTGTTCAGCCAAAATCATGATGTCTTCAGGACGTTCACGTAAAGGCGGGATAGTAATAACATCAAAGGCCAAGCGGTCTAATAAATCAGCTCTAAATTCGCCATTGGCAGCGAGTGTTGGTAGATCTTCATTGGTCGCAGCCACTAAGCGCACATCCACTTTGACAGTCTTGGATCCGCCAACACGCTCAAATTCACCGTATTCCACCACTCGCAGAAGTTTTTCTTGGATCATGGCAGAGGTATTGGCTAATTCATCTAAAAATAACGTGCCATTATGGGCAATCTCAAAGCGCCCTTCACGGCGTTTACTCGCTCCGGTAAATGCACCTGCTTCATAGCCAAATAACTCACTTTCGAGTAAACTTTCATTTAATGCTGCGCAATTGAGTTTTTGATAGTGCTGATCCCATCGAGTCGAAAGATAGTGCAAACGCGCAGCGATGAGTTCTTTACCTGTACCGCGCTCACCAATGACTAATACCGGTTTGTTGAGAGGCGCGATTTGTGATATTTGCTCAAGAACCTCTAAAAAGACATTAGCTTGGCCGATCAAATTATCTTGTTTGCGAAAGCGACTCATGGGAACCCTTATGATTTGGTCATTTAGACTAAATATTAGTGTAATTCATTAAGGGGTAAAAAGGCGAATTGTTTTTGATTTTTTATTTATTGTTTATTATCAATGGGTTGAGCTGTTATGGTGAGTTGGCATGATAGTTGGATACAATATAAGTAGTTCACTGAGGAGTAACTTATGAGTATATTTTCACGTTTCACCGATATCATTAATTCAAATATCAATGCGATTTTAGACAAGGCCGAAGATCCACAAAAAATGGTTCGCCTAATTATTCAAGAGATGGAAGATACATTGGTTGAGGTGCGTTCCGCTTCTGCCAAAACTATCGCCACCAAAAAAGATATCCAAATGCAGATTGATAAGTTGCAATTTCAAGTCAATGATTGGTCTGCAAAAGCCGAGTTAGCGATAACTAAAGACCGCGAAGACTTAGCTCGCGCTGCATTACAAGAGCGCAGCAAGTGTAACGATACGGCGTTAGTATTGGTCAAAGAGTTGGACAATATCGATACGCAGTTATCTAAGCTACAATTAGAAACGGGGCAGTTACAAGAAAAATTAGCGGATGCCAAAGCGCGCCAAAAAACGATCTTGTTACGTCAATCTACCGCGACGTCACGTCTTGATGTGAAAAAGACGTTGGATAGCTCTAAAGTAGAAGATGCGATGGGACGTTTTGAGCAGTACGAACGTAAAATCAATGATATTGAAGCGCAAGTTGATGCGTATGACTTGGGCAATAAATCACTAAATGATGAATTCGCTGAGTTGCAAGCCGATGATAAAGTCGAAGATGAATTAACGGCACTTAAAGCCCAATTAGCAAAAAAAGCCAAATTAGAAAATTAGAAAATTAAAGAGTCAAAGAGGAAAAGATAATGGAACAATTTTTTATAGTAGCCATCGGCGTGCCCATGATTTTGTTCATGTTATTTGTGGCGCCGACGTGGTTAATATTACATTATCGAGGTAAACGTCAAATAAATAAGGGCTTGTCCGAGAACGATTTTAAAGACTTACAAATGTTAGCGGATAAAGCGGAGAAAATGTCGGAACGTATTAACACCCTTGAGACGATCCTTGATTCAGAAGCGCCACAGTGGAGACATAAAGTATGAATTCTGTAAAAAGTTTATACCGTAACCCCGATAATAAACGCATTGCCGGTGTCTGTTCAGGTATTGCCGATTACTTCGGCATTGAAACTTGGTTAGCTAGAGTATTAACGGTCACGGCATTTTTCTTACTAGCGGGTCCGTTTGTCATTATTGTGTACATTGCATGTTGGTTTATTTTGGATGTTCGTCCTGATCATATTCAAGTTGATACCACTAATGTTGTGGGTATGGAAGGTAATACTGGTAAAGGTTGGTATCCGAATGCGAAGCATAAGATTTCGATCAAACAAAAAGTATGGCAAAAAGGCCAAGCGCCGTCTAAAGCGTTGCATGAAGTAAAAGCGATTTTTGATGATAGTGAGCGTCGTTTACGTGATGTGGAAAGCTATGTAACGAGTAAAGCCTTTCAATTGGACCGCGAACTTAGCAAGTTGTAACCGTTTCTTTGCAGTTTTTTGATCCTACCCAAGCTCAAAGCGTATCAATCACATATAAATTACTGTGAGAATGTACTGATGCGTTTAGAGATTAGTTGTCAAGATAGATTGGGGATTGCGCAAGATGTACTCGAGTTATTGCGTGCACATCAAATTGATTTACGCGGCATAGAGATCAATGAATCAGGTAAGATATACCTGAGTTTTCCAAATATTGATTTTGCCGACTTTCAACAATTCATGCCTAAAATCAGGCGAATAGAGGGTATTGATGATGTCAAAACGACATTATATATGCCGATTGAGCGCGAACGTAATGAGTTACGCGCGATGATCCAAACCATGCCGGATCCGGTTTTCTCTATTGACACAAAAGGGCGCATTGTCTTATTTAATGATGCTGCGAAATTTAGTGTGGATAATGACGTTGATTTACTCATCCAAGCAGAAATAGATGAATGGGTATCTGGTTTCAAGTTTGAAAAATGGCTAGATAGTAAAGAAACCCTCGCGCAAACACAAAAAGTCAAATTTGTGCAACAAGATTACATAGCAGACATTCTGCCTGTAATGGTACCCGATAGTGACGGTCAAGATATTTTGGCAGGGGCGGTGGTTATTCTTAAATCTGAATTACGCTTAGGTCAGCAATTTAATACCTTTCATAAAAAAGAAGCAGAGAGCTTTGATAAATTTTATGCCAATTCACTAGCAATGCGCAAAGTCATCAACGAAGCAAGTCGCATGGCTGATCTTGATGGTCCATTATTAATCTTTGGCGAGACCGGCACAGGCAAAGAACTCATTGCCCGTTCCTGCCATGAAGCTTCGAGTCGTGCTGAAGGTCCATTATTATCATTAAATTGTGCCACCATATCAGATGATATTGCAGAAACAGAATTATTTGGCAGTGCAGTCAATGCATTTGGCAATACTGAAGCCAAACAAGGATTATTGGAGCAGGCGCAAGGCGGCACATTGTTATTGGATGAAATTGCTGATATGTCTTTGCAATTACAAGGTAAGCTACTTCGTGTTATAGAGGATGCTGAGTTTCGTCGTGTTGGTGATGATGCCCCTATTGGAGTGGATGTGCGATTCATGTGCACGACGAGTAAAGATTTGGGTTTGTTAGTCGAATCGGGTCGTTTCCGTCAAGACCTATATTATCGCTTAAATGTATTAAGTCTAGTGATGCCTGCATTACGTGAGCGCAAGCAAGATATCATGCCGTTAACTGAAGCATTTTTGAAACAACATTGCGTCAAATTAGGGCGGAATATTGCTAAATTGAGCAAGTCTTGTGTCGATTATCTGAACACTTATCCGTGGCCGGGTAATGTGCGTCAATTACAAAATGCACTCTATCGTGCGTTGACCTTGTTAGATGGCAATGAGATAACTAAAGAGCACATTCATTTACCTTCTTGTGCGACCACCGTCAGTTATATAGACGAAAACTTTGAAGGGACATTGGATCAAGAAGTGAAGAAGTTTGAAAAAGACTTACTCAAAAAACTGTACCCATCCTATCCAAGCACGCGTCAATTAGCGCGTAAATTAGGTTTATCCCACACTGCGATTGCAAACAAGCTACGCGAATATGGGATCAATAAAGCGACAATTAAGATTTAAAGTTGTTTGATAGGTAGTTCGGTCGTATTTTTGACCTGTTTCATCGCAAAAGTCGAGCTGACGTGTTCTACACAGGGTAGATGCGTCAGTGTCGATTTCAATAACTGCTCGTATTCTTCAATACTCTCAACAATCACTTTCAACAAATAATCTTTCTCACCACTTGTAGTATGGCATTCCACGATGGCATCAATCTCTTGTACCGCATCTTCAAAATTAGTCAGCGAATCACCATCATGATTTTTGAGTGTGATATATATAAACACAGACACGCCCAAATTAAGTTTTTTACAGTCGAGTAGGGTGACTTTTTGGCGGATCAAACCCTCTGCTTCCATTTTTTTTACGCGACGCCAGCAAGGCGTGTGAGATAAACCCACTTTTTGGCTCAGATCAGCCATCGAAATCGTTGCATCTCGTTGCATGACTCTCAGAATTTCACGATCAAACTTATCTAACTTCATGGCTTAGGTTCTATATTATTATAAGACTTAGGATATATATCCTAAAATTAGCTTGAAAGCAACAGTTTCATTTAGCAAAAAATTACTTCACAAATCGATTAGCAATCCTTATCCTTAGCAAGTTTTGTATTATATGGATCCCTTCAGGGATCGACACATTCATTTATTTCATCCAATTCATAAGGATAGTCATGGCACTGTTTCAACATCCGGCATTCGATAATCATGAGCATGTCGCGTTTCATCAAGATCCTGTTTCGGGATTACGTGCCATTATTGCTGTGCATAATACTAATCTTGGTCCGTCATTAGGGGGATGTCGTATGTATCCTTACGCGACAGATGATGAGGCAATCACGGATGTATTACGTTTAGCTAAAGGCATGACGTATAAAGCGGCATTGGCCAATTTGCCCATGGGTGGCGGTAAGTCGGTGATCATTGGTAATACCCATACCGACAAATCACCAGCAATGATGCGTGCGATGGGCGCATTTGTGGAGTCTCTCGGTGGACGATATATCGTAGCTGAAGATTCAGGGATTGCAGTCAGTGATGTACACTTAATGGCGGAAAACACCCAGTATGCCGGTGGCTTGAACGCTAAATTTACTTATGAAGGCGAGCCGTCTGATGGTAATCCCGCACCTTCTACTGCTTATGGGACGTTTGTGGGCTTAAAAGCCGCTGTCGATTTTGCGTTAGGTGAAGACCTCAGTGAATTGACGGTTGCTATCCAAGGGGTAGGGCAAGTGGGTTATCGTTTGGCACAGCATCTACATAATGCCGGAGCAAAGCTAATCATTGCAGATACCTATGAGCCTGCAGTGGCAAAAGCGCAACTTGAATTTGGTGCACAGGTGGTGGATATCAAATCGATTCATGCTGTGGAATGTGATGTATTTGCACCCTGTGCATTAGGAGCAAGTATTAACCCTGATACGATTGACGATATAAAGGCTAAAGTCATTGCAGGTGCAGCCAATAATCAGTTGTTAACGGAAGAGCTGGGACAGGTATTGCACGATAAAGGCATTATCTATGCACCTGATTATGTCATTAATGCGGCGGGCATCATTGATATTCATCATCAACAAGTGGACAGCACACCAGACAATATGAAAACGCATATTGAAATGATCGGTTCGACGTTGACACAGATTTTCGAGTTAGCGCAAGCGCAACAACTCGGAA